>PPYF01026667.1_pt1 | contig 75798 bp, 80 predicted proteins | sample 1559871 | NCBI WGS metagenome assembly PPYF01 (sample SAMN08240021, study PRJNA423297) | Human gut metagenome, whole genome shotgun sequencing project.
ATGCTCATGGTGGCGGCGGTAGTTATTACCCTTCGCAAACTCACTTCCGTTAACAATCGTTTTTAAACAACCTCTAAATTACTATATTTGCAAAATGGTAGAATTATGTTCTGCCGGAGAGTGTTAACATGTTAAATAAATCATTTATTATGAAGCCATTAAGAAAACTTAAACTTTCGGATGTTGCTCCGGCTGAAATAGATGCTTCAGCTATGGGTGAGCTTTATGCTGGAATTGACGAAGGCATAATGCTCTTATCCTATGGATGCGATAGCTACGTCTGCAACAACAACAGCACCGAGGGCAGAAAAGACTGCACCGAGGGCGCATGTAAGTCCATTGCCTGCACATCTGGTGCTCAGGGATAAATCATTGCACGGTTTGTTATTTATTGGATAGTTCAATATATAAGAAACCGTGCACTCTTTTTTCTATCCACTATAAAATGGTTTAATTAATTTGAAATGGAATTAAAAAGTATTATCTTCAATCCTTCCTATGGATTGAAGCATGATATAAAACGAACCTATCTTTATACCAGAGAGAATCCCAATGATCTCGTTGACATAAATCATGAATGGTTATCTGTCATACATCCAATGTATGCAATGCTTCTTGCTTTGCTCTCTACCCCAAAAACATACGATGACGCTATTGAAGAAATATCACATTTCTTTGATATTAGTAAATCAACAGGTAAAGAATTGCTTGACAAATTGTATGGACAAAGAGAACCGTTCCATAGTAAATTTGACGGTGTTGTGAGTCAATTCCCCAAAAATATATTGATTCCATATAATTCAAATTTAAAGTTTATAGAGTACGAGCCTGAAGAATTCAAATATAAAGAAATTGATATGATTACCCAGAGGGCTCTTGACACACCGAGAACGGTCGTTTTTATGCCTACCGGAAGATGTTCTGTGCAATGTTTGTATTGTTATGCTGATAGGCGCAAGCATAGTTTTATGTCCTTTGACCAGGTTAAAAGTTTTATTGCGGATTGCAAAAACAATAGAATTTTTAGCATCTTCTTGACAGGGGGCGATTTATTGTTATATCCTTTTTGGAAAGAATTGATTGAAGAGTTGAGGTTTAATAATTTCGACACATCGTTTATTTCTTCAAAGACGCCTGGAGATGAAGAAGATATTTCTTTTATGAAAAAGAATAAGATTTTTCTTCAATTTTCATTGGATTCAGCAAATATTACGACCCTGAACAAATTAATTCATGCAAGAAGCGAATACTTGCATGAGGTTGAAGACTATTTTACATGCCTGTCTAAGGAGAATGTCGAGTTTAGAGTTGCTACGGTTCTAACAGAACTTAATTCTTCTATCGAAGAATTAAAAAGCCTATATAGTTTTATATCTCAATTTTCAAGCCTTAAGTCTTGGACAATAAGGTGTGCAATGAAATCGCTTTACAGTAACGCTGCTTTTAACACTGTTAAATTGTCATCCGAACAGATTGAGGATATTGACAACTTATTAAAACAGTTAAAAGATAAATCATTCTTTGAGATATCTTATGATTTAAAACCTGAAGATAAATATTTCAAAGGAGAAAATGGCAGTCCCAGTTTCAAAAGCGCTCGCTGTTCAGCCAACTATTCTAATATTATGGTGTTGCCTGATGGGAAGGTTACGATTTGCGAACAGTTGTATTGGAATCCCAATTATATTATTGGGGATGTTACTGAACAAAATCTCCATGAAATTTGGAACTCAAAAAAAGCATTGTCATTATCTATCAGATGTAGAGAAGATCTACAACCCAGCAATCCTTGCAAAACATGTGATTTGTTAGACAAATGTAATTCTTTTCCAAATCGTTGCATCACAGACGTGATTAAAGCTTATGGCGAGGAAAATTCAGATTATCCCGATCCTCGATGCGCAAAAGCGCCTAAGCCTAAGCACCGATTTTGAATAATGCTCGGAATTTGTTTGATTTATGTTGGCTATTTTTAATGCAGAGTCAACAGATTATTCAGTAAATTCTTTATGCAATTTCATAATTTCCAATACATTAATACAGGATTATGGAAATTTCACAACTATTAAAATAAGCAATTTTAATAGTTGACTTTAGATTATGTGCCTGCCTACTGTACACAATATTGCAAATTATATTAATACAGTGGATTGTTAAGGATGTTCTCTACCTCATCGTATCGTTCAGACAGGACATGTTTCATGACATGCTTCGCGTCAACACCTCAATCAGCATGGCTTCGCTTCCACGCCCGAAGTGTGCCCTGACGCCGTTGGGGAAAGCCAGCGTCATCCCTGCAACTCAACTCCGGCCATATAGACCGATTCTGCCAACGCCGCCGCAGGCTTCTGGATACTTATAGGTGCGATCGGCATAGGCTCTGCCTCCGCCTTTGTCTTCTTGTTCCAGTAATTGTAAGTGGAATAAGCGACTCCCTCGCCGCGGAGAAACTCCTTGAGGGTGGTGTCGCATGAGGCGGCTCTAACCTGAAGTTCTTCAAACTCTGATCTTGTTATAATATTGGAGGTTGTAGTTGGTGCAACCTTGCGATGCAAAATTACGGCCTCACTGCAACCTCCAAAAGGTGTACTTCAGTTAATGCTTACAATTTTCAAAAACCGCGATTGCTTCAACCTTGATTAATCTTACGGCTCCATGCATCTAATTATCAATGTGTTATATACGCTTCTTGTTATGCTGAAACAATTTTTTTGTAACGATTTATGGTACATATGTGTCTTATATGTATGAGAATTTTTAATAAGCATGAATAACGACGAGTTTAAAGCTGAAATACAACCTCATTACAGACTCATGTATCGGGTCGCGGCCTCCGTTTTGAGAAATGACGATGAGGCCGCAGATGCAGTGCATGATGCTGTCCTAAAAATCTTTGAAAGAAGAAATCAACTTAAGGATATAACAAATGTAAAACAGTTTTGTCTTAGTGTCGTGCGTAATACATGTCTCAACATCATTCGCGATCGGAAAGCATGTGTTGAAATCGACAAAATTACAAATATAGAATATAACGAAGATATGTATAATACTTTGGAATTTAAGGATTTATCTAATTATGTTGCAAGAGCTATTGAACGTTTGCCTGTTGATCAGAAGAGGGTATTTCAATTAAGTGCTTTCGGCGGCTTATCTAACCCAGAGATAGCAAATGTGCTTGGCATTACACAAGGAAATGTGCGTGTGATTCTAAGCAGGGCACGAAAGAAAATTAAAGCGTTATTCTCTAAATAAATATGATATGACACCAGATGAAATTAAAATACTGCTTGAAAGTTACTATTCAGGAGATATTTCGCCTGATGATTACGAGACGTTGCTTTCTGAGATGAAGGCGGCAAAGGATTTGCCGCCTGAACTGGAGTACGAACGCAGAATATTACTTTCGGTCGATTCATATGAGCCTACTATGCCTGAAGGTTTTGAAAAAATGCTTTCAGCGGCAATAGACAAAAGATATAGGCAGACGCACAATGCATTAAGTATATTGATTTCAGCTGCGGCTGCCGCCATCGTGCTGATTTGCATAACTATCGGCATATTTAAATTCGGCAATAATGGCTTGTCAGACCCCGAACATATCGCCGGAAGCTGCGTAACACAGAAGGAAGCGCCAGGGTGTGCCTTACAATCTACAGAGCCTGCCGGGGAAATTGAGGCAACAGCAGAATTTGCAAAAATGAATTCAGCGGATAATAGGAGTTCATCGGAATTAAAGAAGGAATCTGCCATAGCGGAAACAGACGACAAGGAGCTCGATAAAGCCGGACGGATTGTAGATGAATCGTTACTAAGTGTATTATCAACGATTCACTTGGCTCAGAATGAGGTTGCTGAATCCTTGGAAAATATACAGACAAATCAGAGAACGGATAATGAAAATTAACGGTATGAGACACATTATTACAGCACTTTTAGCAATCGCATTATTTATGGGAGGTAGTATATCGGCCCAGAACATTGCTGACAAAGGAAACACGTCGCCCCGGAAAACCAGAACAGAAATAATGGCCTATATCTCCACGCTCCCAAAGGTGAGTGTGACTTACCTCACAAAGAGCATGCTTCAAAGGCTGCCTAAGGATAAAGCAGAAAGTCCTTTGTCTGTTCTTGCAGTCAAAGGAGACTTGGAATCCGTGAGGGTATTCCAGCTCGGGAGCGCGGAAGCGGAAGAAGCGGGTAGAAAGCTTATTAAGGCTTACATATCCGATACTTCAGAGTTTAATTATGCTGAGTTGCTTATGCTGCAGAAGAATGACTTAAACGAAGTTGTCATCTACGGATTTCCTATACATAATGACACGTCTTATTACAAGACAATAGTTATGTTTTCCAAAGCGACAGGTAAGAATACTATACTTATAATTCTTTCCGGTAAGATTCACGAGGAAACTATTTCTGAACTTATCGACTCGTTTTCAAAATAACAGATGATAAATCACTTACTAATCTTTAACCAAATGAAGCCAATCTTTAGGCTATTTCTCATAGCCTTGGTTTATTGTATGCCTATCGCTGCATTAGCCGATAATAAAATCACCGTCCAAGGTCAGGTATTTGACAGAGCTTCAGACACACAATTGTTTGTCGTCAATGTCCGCCTGTTGAATGACCAGGACAGCACAGTATTATTTCAGACGAAGGCCGATGGTGAGTATGATGGACTTATAAGAGGACAGCTGGTACGAAAATCCATTTTCATTTTTCCAGAAGTTGAAAGAAACAAGAGATACATTTTGGAATTTACCCGAGAAAACTACGAGCCATTGTATCTTGACTTAGATCCTGCTTCTGTCTCCAGTAGAGTCGGCAATATGAATCTCGGGAAGATATATATGAGGAGAATGGCTAAAATGCTTGACGAGGTAGTAGTAAAGGCATCCAAGGTCATGTTCTATAGCAAAGGTGACACTGTCATTTATAATGCGGATGCGTTTGTGCTTGCCGAGGGCAGTATGCTCGATGCTCTTATTCGACAGATGCCCGGAGTTGAACTCAAAGATGGAGGTCAGATTTATGTAAACGGCAAGTATGTTGAGAATTTACTGCTAAACGGGCAGGATTTCTTTAAGGGGAACCACCAGATGATGCTTGATAATCTGGGAGCTTACACAGTAAAGAATATCGCCGTTTACGAGAGGCAGGACGAAATGGACAAAATCATGGGGAAAGATTTCGGAGAAAAACATCTATCCATGGACGTTCGGCTAAAAAAGGAATATAATCAGGGACTGCTCACAAATATTGAAGCCGGGTACGGCACAAGCGACAGATATCTCGGCCGTTTGTTTGGACTTTGGTATTCTGATATTGCACGACTATCTCTATATGGCAATGCCAATAATCTCAGTGACAACCGTAAACCGGGACAAGACACCGACTTCAATCCCGGTTCCATGCAGTCTGGCGATTTTAAGACATTCCAAGGCGGCCTTGACTACTGGGCAAAGATACCGTACAAGGATATATCTATTTCCGGAGACGTCATGGCAACTCATCAGACTGTAGCAGACAATCGGAGTGTCTTTACCACAAACTTCCTGTCAGGAGGTGATACTTACGGATATTCCTATAACCGGTCGAAGAACAAATCACTGTCATTGACAACCTCCCATTCACTCGAAATCCTGAGGACAAAATGGAATTTAAAGGTTAATCCAAGCTTCAGGTATTTGAAAAATAATGACTTTTCCAGTCTTTCTTCTGCCGTATTTTCAAAAGAATGGACTGATTTGGGAAAGGAGGTCATCGATAATATCTACGACGGAGCTTCCCCTGAGGTACTTAACTCAATACTCAACAGAAGTCTGGATGATAATAAAAGGCTTGGGCACAGTATGGATGCGAATATATCTGCAAACGGGAAAGTCAAGATGCATAATGATGTCGATGCGATTGCGTACCTCGTCTCAGGAAATTACAGTCGTCATCATTATGACAAATTTCAAAGATATATTCTCAATTTCGGAACTGCGTCGACGCCATCCGACTATTTTGACCGATATTTCGACAATACTCCCAACTATCACTGGTCTGGGAAAGGCTCTGTCGGCTATATATGGGCAATTAGACCCGGAATGTTTCTTGATTCATGGTATGAATATGAATACAAATATTCTCATGAAGTTTCTGACTTATTCCGCTTGGATAACATGTATAATTCTGTCGGCGATAATCGACCGTTGGGTTGGTTGCCTTCAAAAATGAAATATGATACCTCTTTGGATCCCGACAACAGTTTTGACAGCAACAAGAGGGAAAACTATCATTCCATCAACTTCAAATGGACATGGTCGCCTAAGGGGAAACTATACTTCTCGCTTAATCTGCCTATCGTTTACAGGAATCAGCATATCCACTATGTGCGTCTTTTGATGCCAATTATTTGGGAAGAGTCCATCGCTTTTACTTCACGTACAGCAGGAAGGTCTCTTCACCGGATCTTGTGGACATGGTAGAATTCAAGAATGATCTTGATCCTCTCAATGTGCGTCTTGGTAACCCGAAGCTGAAAGACGAGGCGGTTCATAATATCAGTTTCAGATATAGAAAAGACTCTAAAAAGTATCAGAGCTACAGACTTTATGCTACAATTTTGCAAGATGCTATTGCGTATGGATATGGATACGACCCATCAACCGGAGTAAAAACTGGCAAAATGTATAATGTCAATGGAAATTACATGTTAGGTCTGTCACAATATTTGTCATTTGGATTCGGTTCAATGGAGCGGTTTAGATTTGGAAACACAACGACCCTTGACTATCGTCGCAGTGCGGATTTTATCAGCGAGAACACATCATCCCCAATGAAAAATAAAGTCGGGAATTTATTGTTTAGTGAAAACATAGAACTTTCCTATACATTCGCTAAAAATAAGATTACTCTTAATGGAGAAGGCCGACTTAGTCACTTTTCAAGTAAGCTGACCAATTTCAAGAATTTCATGGCCAAGGATTTTCGCTATGGTATCAGAGGAGATTTCTTACTGCCACTCGGCTTTGGCCTTTCAACGGATTTTACCGTTTACACAAGACGAGGCTATTCGGATTTGTCGCTCAACAAAACCAATTTTGTATGGAACGCCCGGGCAACCTATACAATACTGAAAGGTCAGTTGACATTCATGGTTGATGGCTTTGACATACTGCACAATCTGAACAATGTGTTTTATAGCGTGAATGCACAGGCAAGAACCGAAACCTACACTAATGTTCTTCCCCGATATGTGATGTTCCACGTTCAGTGGAAATTCCACAAAGCGCCCAAAAAGAAATAAGGAGATGGTATTTCAGAGTTTGAACTGGTTACAAATTTTATTTATAATAGATGTGTAGCCTTTGGTAATAACTGCCGTTCCATTAATGTTTAATTTTGATTTAAAAAGGTATGTTTCATCGGTTGTCGTCAAACGAGCCTTAGCGACATAATAATACCTTTTGCCAATCCTGATAGGAGATTTGTTTATATGATAAATTTCTGCATTTATTTTGGAGGCAAATTTCTCAGGGAAAGCGTCTGATGTCAGAACAATACTATTATTCCCATTAGCCACTGATTGTATTGAAGAAGAAGGGATGAACAGAGTGATGTCCGGATGATTGTCATTGTCCCACTCTATTTTATAATCGCATGTATCAGTCAAAGGAATTTTGACAGTCGAAGCAAATACTATAAGAGTTGCGATGATTATTGCAATTATAGAGATTCCCCATCGTTGTATGGATGGAGGAATTCTATTCATCACTTCTTGGGCCTCTTCGCTCATCAGTTCTATATTGTGTTTAATCTCCGGCATGACTATTGTTCAATTTGATTTCGTACAAGATTGTAATAGCTTCCTTTACGGGCTATAAGCTCTTTATGTGTGCCTTGTTCGACAATGGTACCTTTGTCTATTACAACAATATTGTCAGCATTCTTAATTGTGCTTAATCTATGAGCTACTATAACTACGGTTTTCCCTTTATAGAACTCATTGAGTGAGTCGATTATCTCATGTTCATTATTGGCATCAAGTGCATTTGTAGCTTCATCAAGAAATATATAATCAGGATTCTTGTATACTGTTCGGGCAATCAAAATACGCTGCTTCTGACCTTGGCTTATTCCGTTGCCTTCCATACCGATTTTTGTATCATATCCCAAAGGTAGATCTTCAATAAATCGCTTGATATTAGCTATCTCAACGGCTTTTTGAAGCTTTTTTAAGTCAACGGATTCATCAGAAATAGCAATATTAGCCGATATGGAGTCAGAAAAAATGAACCCATCCTGCATCACGGCTCCGGTATGTTCCCTCCATACGTGAGGATTTATCTTTTTCAGAGGAATACCACCGATAAGAATTTCTCCTTTCACCGGCTCGTAGAATCCCATGATCAGCTTTACAATGGTGGTTTTCCCACCGCCGCTGGCTCCAACAATAGCAGTAATTTTCCCCGCAGGCACAGTCAGATTCATATCTGAAATGACGTAGTTGCGCTCGGCTCCATCATAACTGAAAGAAACATTCCTGAGTTCTATATCATTGGTCTTAGAGATTTCATTTATCCTATCATCCAGATCAATATCTTCGTCCTCTTTGCCATGGATCTCATTTAGACGCTCAAGGCTGATCTTGGCATCCTGCAACTGGCGGATAAAACCAATGAAGGAATTTATTGGTCCGTTCAAAGCTCCCACTATATATGTAAGAGATACCATCATGCCAAGCGTCATTGTGCCTTCCACCACACTTTTCGCGGCAATGAATGATATGATGATGTTTGTCATCTGATTAAAAAAAACTGAACCGACCTGTTGTATTTGTCCCAAAGCTTGACTTTTGACACTGATTTTGAAAAGTTTCACTTGTATCCCTTCCCATTTCCACCTTTTCTGACGCTCACAGTTATTGAGTTTGATTTCCTGCATGCCTGTAATCATTTGGATAAGGGTGCTTTGTTCTCCAGAAGCTTGGGCAAATCTTCTTATGTCAAGTTCACGGCGATATTTTAAAAATATGGAAATCCAACTAATATACAAAGAATTGCCAATAAGGTAGATTAGCAGAATAATAGGATTATATATTGCCAGCACAATGCTGAATATGAAAAAACTAATGAATGAGAACAAAGTGTTTAGAGAAGACCCTGTTAAAAATGACTCAATTCTGTTATGGTCTCCTATACGCTGCATTATATCGCCAATGTTTTTCGCATCGAAAAAACTGATAGGTAATTTCATCAGCTTTATGAGGAAGTCAGAAATCAATGATATATTTATCCTTACGTTGATATGGAGCAAAATCCAACTACGGATAAAGTCCACCGCCAATTGCGAAACCGACAGGATAAGTTGAGAGGCCAATATAAGCAATATGAAGTTAATGCTATTATTGCGGATACCTACATCCACAAGAGCTTGAGTAAGGAAAGGGAATATTAGTTGAAGTACACTAGTGACTAAAAGGCCGATGAACATTTGTATGAACTCTTTTCGGTAAGGCAAAAGATATTTCGTAAAAAAAGAAATTGATTTAAGTTTTTTTCCGTGTTCATCCTTTTTTTCATAGAAAAGAGGTGTCGGTTCCAATGCCAATGCCGCTCCTCGCTCCTCTCCATCAACTTTGGTCGAAATCCAAGACTTACGAATCTCATTCTCTTTGAAAATTATGTTTTTTGTTGCTGGATCTGCTATATAGAATCTATATCCATCTTTCGATTTCTTTATTCTATAGCAGACCACAAAATGCTTCTGATTCCAATGAAGAATACAGGGCAGCGGCATGTCGTTGATCAATTGGGCGAGAGATATCTTTACCCCCATGGTTTTAAATCCTATCGATTCTGCAGCATCGCTTATTCCAAGCATGGATACTCCAGATCGAGTAATAAACGATCTTTTCCGGAGAGTTTCAAGAGAATAATCCTTCCCATAGTATGATGCAATCATTTTCAGACATGTCGGGCCACAATCCATCGCATCGAGTTGATGAAAATGAGGGAATTTTTTCATTGTTGATAACCTTTTGTCTCGTGATTAAAATAAGAAAGATAACCAAATGATAAATCCTTTAGTATTCTAAATTGCCCTTCTGAAATAATATCAATATGGGCACATATAGAATAAAGAACTTTGATTCTCCATCTAATGAACGAGAGTGCCACGATTGCTTTCTCGGAACTTGTCAGACAACGAAGATAATCATCTATAAGTTCACAAATTACAACTGATAATGAATAGATTTTATTAAAACCATTGCTTGACGATGTGATTGACCCATTTCTCTGTGTGCGATAAAGATAATGACACTCATCTATCGTTATGGTTTTTTTAGCTCTGAGCAAAAGAGTTGGTGTCCAAAGCTCGTCTTCATGTATGATGCCTACCTTAAACTCAAGTTTATATTGGGTTATTAGTTCTCTTTTAACCATATATCCAAATGCCATAGGAGCATATGTCGCATTTTCATATATTGCTTTTAAATATGACACACCATCGGGAAATACGGCATTGTTTATATACTCTCCCCATTCTTGAAATGAACCTTTATCATCAAAACATACTATTCTACCAATTATTATATCTGCATTCTCATCTATAGCTTTTTTAAGCATATATAGCACGTTTTGAACAACTACAATATCATCGCTATCTATAAAAAGCACATACTTGCCTCTTGCAATCCGAAGACCCGCATTTCTGGCAGCCGAAAGTCCCTGATTGAATTGGTAAACATATTTCACACGATTATCATTTTTCTCAATTTCTTTTATGATTTGTGCGGAATTATCTGTGGAGCCATCGTCTACCACTATAATTTCGCATGAATCAAACATATAGTCTGATATGGAAAGCAGACAGGTTTCCAGCCATTGTCCAGTATTATATACAGGTACTATATAGGATAGTAATAAATCATCCATTATTGATAATTTTTACGGGAATTGACAATGATGTCGTTATGGAATACAAAATGGCTTCTTCTATGTTATTTATAGATTTTATACATACAAAGTTTGGTCTAAGAAAATGTAGAAACCACAATAAACTGTTAGCAAAACTGAAAATATTGACAAAACATTTTCTTAAATATGGATTGTTAATATAAATGTGGCGAGTAACATCAAGATGAAAGAAAACAATATCATCTGTCAGAATTGTATTATCGTCTATACTGATGTCCTTGCTTGAAAATAAAATTTTGAATCCATTGATATCATTTAGAATGGCCAATATAGGCAGAATGTCTGACTGCTTATCTACATATGCCAATGCAGAATGTGCATAATCTTCAAGTATAAATTTCCATGGATGCGCATATGCTATAGGATGCGAACCACTTTCTAATAATATTGTTCTTCCGCAACACTCTTCATATATAGACAGCATTTTGGGAACTTTAAAATTAAGATAATAATCGATATGTGTATCTGAACCCAGAAGGCTATAATTGTCATGCAATTTAAGAGTATTGAATAAATATAGTCGGATCGGCTCATGCATTCTTGCCGAGCCTAAGAACATCTTCATCCGGTTTTTCTGAATGAATTTGTCAATCAGAACATTCAGTTTCTCTTCAAATGCATTAATTTCCATATATGAATATCAATAGAATTTTATCGGATTTTCAATTAACATTCACTCATGGGGTTCTAAATATTCTCTAACCCATTAAAGTACAAAATTACTAAATTATTTGGACATAGCACAATTAGTCGTTCATTTTTTTAATATTTCTTCAAATGAGAGGCTCATACTACAATTCTTCAGATTGTAGTTGATTTCTAGACAAATGATAAGGACGTTATGCGGAAGCCTTTGCCCTTGCCTTGATGAAGCGGTGGGCATTGGCGTTTACAAGACTGATGATTCGGTCATGGTATTCGGTATTGGTGTTGCAGACTCCACGGCTCTGAACTACCTTGTTCTCAGTGAGCGAAAACTCCACTGTCTCGATACGGTTGCCGGATTTGTCATGGGCAGAAAGCACGATGGAGTCCTTCTGGGCGTAATACTCGCACTTGAACACACAATGCTTCATGGCGCTTCCTTCCGCCTGATATGCCTCTATGGAATCAAGCACCGATATTTCAATGTCGTTATCCGAGATAACTATTCCGAAATAGCATGACTTGGTTGTGTAGAAATCCTCCTCCTTGGCCTTGGCTCTTATGAGCCTGTCTTGGTCACGGCGTTTCTGTTCGGCTGCGTTGACTTTTTGAAGCCATCTGTCATGTTCTGCCTTGAGGTCGGAGGGGCATATGTATCGGACACTTCGGGTATCGCGTCCGCTTCGGTCAAGAAGTCTTATGAGGTCGCACCACATTCCCCAGTCTGTTGGAACATATCCGTTGCGTGACGCTATTTTATAGGAGTTCCAGCATTGGTAGAGTCTGTCGTGATGACTTACAAAGTAGTCGACCGCTCCGAAATGACCTGCCTTCATCATGGTCTCGATACGGCTTTCGGTAAGAAGATACCTCATAAGCCGGAACGGATGGCTCTTCATGACATTGAAGTCATTGCCCATGCCGTTGCGTCTCAGTTCGGGAATGAGCCTCACTTTAGGGAAAATACAGGTATCGGAAATCACAAGATGTGTGTCGGATATTCCGGCTTTCAGTTCAATCGGAGATTCCCAATTGAATGAGTCAAGGTAACAGCCGAGAGTCCGGTTTCTTGAGGTTATCGCAGTCCGACCTCTGGAGTCGAGCCACAGACGGCATACCCCCTTGCACTCCGTCTGTACGGGATGCCCCTTCTTATAGACAACGTTAAGGAGCGATACTCTCTGTACCTGCAGACCATCTATGGTTTCAAGTGTGGAGAAATATGTCGACTCCTTCAATGTGCGTTTCAGCGTCACCTTGATTGTCAGACGTCTGCCACACTCGGGACATTTGACTGTTAAGCCTTTTCCCTTATGTCTGAATCCGTGACCGCATTCTCCGCATGTGGTCACTCCGCTTGGGGTGCGGAATGCCCAATGGGACACAAGGTGTCGGTATGCCCATCCGGTCGCTTCGGGGGCGATGTCGGTCAGTCTCGCATTGGAGGCCGACACCTGTCTGTCGAATTTAGTTCTTGCCTTCATGGCTCAGAGGTCGAATAGTGATGGTTCTTGTTGCTTGGTCTCCTGTGGTTTCGCCGCCTTGGGTCTGGCATTGCGGTTCTGCAGTCTGCGGAGTTCCTCCTCTTGGAAGTGTTTTAGCGCGAGTGCCTTCTGCTCCGCTTTCTCCTCATCTGTCAGTTCGATGTGATGGTTCACGACAACGCCACAATACATAGTCTTGCCCTTGCCGATTTCGATTGTGGGTTCGTCAATGACATGTACCGCCATGCCGTAAATCTCATCGTCAGAGAAACCGCAACAGCCGGAAGCACCGACTTCGCCGAGTATGTAGGTAACAACATCATCGATGGTGCGTGTGGTGGTTTCGTACTTGGCGCGGAAGAGTTCGTCAGTCTGCGCTCTGTCATCAAGATACTTCCTGATAATCTCCTTGAAGTGTTCTGTTCCTTTCATTTTCATTGTTCTTAATGTTTTATTCTGAGGTGCCGATTATTCTCCCTTTTGTCGAGGCTTCTTTGAGCCTCATCGGTCGGGGGAACTGTTTTCGTGCAGGTGACTCAGCGGCCGACAGGGAGGATAAGGCAAGTGTGCGGTCAGAGGGCGCGGACGGAATACCCAATTTTTAGATAAAAATTGCGGAAGGCTTCCGTCAAGACCTCCGACTGCAAGCGCAGCGTCACTTGACATTCCTCCCGGACGCTGTAACTTCGCACGCAAAACGTCTCCGGCCATGATGCTCAAAGCGTCCTCAAAAGAAGTTTCCAAAGATTATGTACCGGTTTTCGACCAGATTTCAGGCAAGTCTCCGGAACAGACAGTCATCACAGGACGGCGGACAATGGCAATGTAATCGAGCGGAGCACACGCGCAGACACGATTACTTTGTCATTGGCCGCATTGGCATCGCCCGGTTATATTCATCGCCGTCACCGGTTCGGTCTTTTTGCCACAGGTTATGAGTCCGGGCCGATGGCATAGTCTTCGGTTTCAGACATGTATTCAAGGACAGTCAGGTACGCGGATATGATTTTGAAGAGCAGCCGCAGGCGGAACCTCAATGTCATATCGGCGTTGCTGACATCACCGGCGCAGCCGACATTATTTCCCCAGGACTCTCGACAGTTCTGGCTCGGTGGGCATCACGGAGTCAGACTGTCGGCAAATAATCCGAAACAGGCCGTAATGCTCCCGGCGCCACGTACAACATGGCTCGTCGGGAGCATCGACCGACACTGTGTGACCCGTTGTCCTCATGGATTTCAGCCCATGTCAGACGCAAGTGCAAACCTGCGACCGACATGGGCTGTCCTGTCTCCGTTTTCAGACTCTTTTCCCAACGATTCCGGCAAGACACATTCTTAACCGGAGTCTATGAATGACTGTGTTGCCGCATCAGTCACCGTTCCCAGACAAATTTTCACGGACAGTCAGGAACGCGGATATGATTTTGAAGAGCAGCCGAAGGCAAACCTCAATGTCATATCGGCGTTGTTGACGTTATCGGCACAGCCGGCATTTTTTCCAAGGCTCTCGACAGAACTGGCTCGGTGAGCATCACGGAGCCAGACAGTCGGCAAGTATTCCATGATAGGCCGTAATGCTCCCGGCGCCACGTGCAACATGGCTCGTCGGGAGCATCGGGCGGCACTGTGTGGTCCTTTGGCTTCATGGATTCCGACCCATTCGTTCGCAGATCCTGCCTGCTGACGAACGGAACCGGAGGTCAAGTTCAAAGACAGACGGAATCAGGTTATTCCAATTACCTTGAAAGGGACTCCTCGTCTCTCGGCATAGTCGATGGTGAATTTCGTTCCCCGGCTTGTCCCGTTCCAGAAAGCGAGCAGGAAATCACAATTGTCCACTATCTCAATATCCCTCATAAGCGGAGCCTTGCGTCCGTATCTCCTGTATTCCGGGAGATACTCCACAATGGGGATGCCGTTCTTTTCAGCATATTCCCTCGCGTATGAGTCGACTCCGGCTGCCCCGCCACTGATTATGATTTCCGGCCTCACCGAAATATGTGAGGCCATATCAAAGGGAGCGCAGACACGGCTCCCGACAATCGCCAGTCTCATAATGATGATATATAATTCAGTTGAACCAGTTGCATGTGGCACTGATGGCCAGCAATGACGGCTCTGTCCTCACATATTTCCGGAGTGCCCTTCTCGCCCGCATAAAGGTGAAGCCGGTGTTCAGCACGTTGTCAAGCAAGAAAACATTGGGATTATCCTGCAATGACTCCCTGCAGTCGACGTCGTCCTTGACCTTTAACCCTGTCCTCACGCCTTTAAGAGAAGTCCTCGATTTCTTGATGTCATAAAGTTTCTTACGCGGAGAACCGGAAAGAATGTCTATGACGGTACAGTCCTGACGGATGATTCGTATCGTGTTGGCAAGTTCCAATGTATAGTCCGCTCTGCCGGATGATTGGGGAATTGGAATCAGTATCGCGTCGGGAGTCAGAATTTGGGAAAGGAGAAGCGCGGCGACAGCGATGGCGGTAGAATCGCTTTTCTTCACATCCTTGGATAGTTTCCGTAACGAATGCGAGTATATCTCGGAGTCGTGATACATCTTTCCGTAAGAGCCTAACACCCTCACCTCCTTGATAATGACTTTGTCTTTTGTCCGTTTCATAAGTGTCTTGAATTTTCTCCCTTTTGTCGAGGCTCCTTTGAGCCTCATCGGTCGGGAGAACCGTTTTCGTGCAGGCGATTCAGCGGACACGAGGGAGGATAAGGCAAGTGTGCAGTCAGAGGGCGCGGACGGAATACCCAATTTTTCGGAAGCATGGAGAAAAATTGCGGAAGGCTGCCGTCAAGCCCTCCGACCGCAAGCGCAGCGTCACTTGACGTTCCTCCCGGACGCTGTAACTTCGCACGAAAAACGTCTCCGGCCATGACGCTCAAAGCATCTTCAAAAGCCAATTTCAAGGACTTCTCCAGTCTTCGATACAATTTCAGGACAGTCTTCGTTTGCAGACAAGGTTTCAAGGACAGTCAGCAATGCGGGTATGATTTTGAAGAGTAGCCGCAGGCTGAACCTCAATTTCATATCGGCATCGCTGACGTTATCGGCTCTGCCGGCATTTTTTCCAAGACTCTCGACAGAACTGGCTCGGTGAGCGTCACGGAGCCAGACTGTCGGCAAGTATTCCAGGATAGGCCGTAATGTTCCCGGCGCCACGTGCAACATGGCTTGTCGGGAGCATCGGCCGCCACTGTGTGGCTCTTGTCTTCATGGATTCCGACCCGTTCAGTCAACTTAACAAAATCAGCTTCGCCGAAAGACTGGATTATATACACGCTATCGTCTATACTGGTTGCAATATATCATTTAACAAACTTGCCAATTGTGGCAGTTTTAGTAAATGAATGCTTGCATATCTCGTCAAGAAAGACTAACTTTGCAGCCAGTTACAAAAACTGCCAATATTGGCACAAAATGTAAATGACATGAAAATTCCCAGACCATATTACTTGAACCAGCTCGTCTCAGGGATGGGCAACGGTTTTATAAAAATAGCCACCGGATTAAGAAGATGTGGAAAGTCATATCTTCTCTTCACCCTTTTCGCGGATTATCTCAAAGAGTCCGGGATTGATGAAAGCCATATCATCAAGGTGGATCTGGAGGACATCCGAAACATCGAACTCCGCAATCCCCTAAATCTTGTCAGACATATCGACAGCAGGATGAGGGATGGAGCCATGTATTATATTCTTCTGGATGAAGTGCAGCATGTGGAGAGATTTGTCGATGTCCTCAACAGCTATCTAAAAATTGAAAACGCAGATGTATATGTGACTGGGAGCAACTCTAAATTTCTATCATCCGACATTGTGACCGAGTTCCGCGGGAGGGGTGACGAGATACATATATATCCACTGACGTTTGCTGAGATTTATTCTGTCAGTGGAGGTGACAAATCGGAGCTTTGGAAAGATTATATTACATATGGGGGTCTTCCACATATACTGAGTCTTGACTCCCATCAGAAAAAAGCGACTTATCTGAAAAATCTTTATAAGACGGTCTATCTGAAAGATCTAGAAGAGAGAAACAAGATCTCAAAAGTCACTGAATTTGACGAGCTTGTGCATATCATGGCCTCTTCGATAGGTTCACCATGCAATCCGGCAAAACTCGCCAACACATTCAACAGTGTCAGCAAAAGCGAGTTGTCGAGACAGACGGTTGCAACGTATCTCGGATATATGGAGGACGCCTTCCTTATTGAGAAGGCCCAGAGATATGATGTAAAGGGCAAGAAATACATCAACACAATGTCGAAGTATTATCACACCGACATCGGTGTCCGCAATGCCATACTTGATTTCCGGCAGCAGGAAGAGACACATATAATGGAGAATGTAATCTACAACGAGCTGTTGGTGAGAGGGTACTCGGTTGATGTCGGTATGGTTGAGGTCAAGGGGCGAGATTCAGACAATGAATGGTATCGCCGACAGCTTGAGGTGGATTTCGTTGCCAACATGGCTTCAAAAAGATATTACATACAGTCGGCCCTGGCAATCCCGGACAAGGATAAAATGAAACAGGAGAGCGTATCGCTACGGAATATTTCTGATGCTTTCAAGAAAATCATAATAGTGCGAGACCATATCAATCCATGGCATACCGAGGATGGCATACTTATACTCGGACTCTTTGATTTCCTGCTCAATCCAGAATCGCTTGATTTTTAGTGTAAAGCACCTCGGCGATTCAATGGATAAGCTACCTTTGTCCTGTGCTGGAAAGGCTGTCAATATCATGGGAAGGTGTCTTGACATTTGAGACACATTGATTTCCCAGACAGGGCGGTTTTGTGGAGTGTACGGAGCGAAACCGCCCCGACCTGTGAGGCCGGAGCGACTGATTTGATTGCTGCTTACTGCATCATCATGACGTTGCAGTCGATTACGTCCGATGCGAGACCGAAAGCGGGATAATAGGTGAAGTAAGGGTGGCTGCTGCCTTCATCATCCGCTGCCGGACTGACCGTGACGACATTGTTGCGGCTCCACCACTCGTCGACGATGGCTTTGTCCTCGTCCGTTATGCTGTCCGTGTCACCGTTCACAAGATAGCACATAGCCCAGACGGGTATCGATTCTATTGTAAATTCCATAGTCCTGATATTTAGAAGTGATAGTCAAGTATTGCTCCTACATAGAGCCTTGCTCCGATTTGCAGACTGCCTATGAGACGCATAAGCTCGCGAGACCTCTCGGCTGTGCCGGAACAGTCGCAAAATTCAGTTATGAAGAGACTGTCCGTGTCAAGCGGATTGACGATGGCCTTCTGGAACTGATAGGCCGGCCCGATATACTTGAAGACATTTGTATCGTTGATAACGCTGGCCTTTTCAACGAGGGATGCGGCATATTTCCTGTTCCACTCGGTAAAGCCTCCCTTGTAGATGAGCGTCTCGCCGTCGGGACTGACGCTAAACATACCCTTCGGAAGGACACGGCCGACAAGTATATTGATTCGTTCGGCACGTTCTGCCCTTTCGGTCTCACGGCAATAGAAGATTGACGTCATTTCTCCGGCCTCGATGTTGTCGATGCCTACATATTCATCGGGTAGGATGGGTCGTGTCGCGATTTGAAATATAGTGCTGTGCATGATAGTGGGATGTTAGAAGTTTGCAACTTTGGGGACGATGCCCTTTACTCTCAGACCGAACGCCTGGGCATAGATGAGAGCGAGGGGTGTGTCGGGATGGTCGATGTGGTATGTGCATACCTTTCTGAGGGTGGCGGCTATCTTCTGGCCGCTCCAGCCCCGCATGAAACTCACGCGGTCGCGGTACTCACGGTGTACCTCCGAGATAGATACTGTGGCGTATAGCGCCTTGATTTGTTCCTGTCTGTCCATAGTTCCTTATTGAAATGTTCCAATTCTTTCTCCCTTTGGTCGAAGCCTGATGGCTTCTCGCGTCCGGGGTAATTTTTCGATGCAGGAAAGACGGAGGGCATGAGGTGGCGTAAGGCAAGTGCGGCAAGATGAAAATGACGGAATACCCAAATCTCCGATTTGTGGAAGGTTGCCGTCATTTTCATCGCGGACAGGCGCAGCGGACACTTGCCGTCGTCACGGCCCTCCGTAACTTTGTAGCGAAAAATCCACGGATGCGTGAAGTATTCCGGTATACAGGGTAAAGAAAAAACCGATGCTCATGCATAAGAAACATTGACAAGTCACCCAGTTCCTTTCGCTGCTTCACTAAGAAAGTGCCAAAGGTGATAATGTCCATTTCGATGACCGCGAACAAGTAGAATGACATTCGCTCTCATGGGATGCGAGTTAAAGAATGGTTGTCGCCGTCCCTGGGAATATAGCTGGAACTATCTTTTACGATAGTAGGCACGATGTCAACGTCCTCACCACGAAGAACTAATTGGCAGTGATGGGGCACGGGCCTCATAGTCCGTCGGTATCTCGACGGAGTTGTCGTTGAACTAGGTAAATAAAAATCCATAACTGAGTGGTATATGCCACAAAGTTATGGACGTTATGGGGCGTGCGTAAAGACGCTTATTTCTTACGTGTCTGAAAGAATTTTATACGCTTTAATGTATGGCCTAATGCAACGGCGAGCATGACGAAGCCGAATTTACCATGTATGCCTCCTATATGGGAATGAGTGGAATGAATAACCCATTGAAACAGAGAGATAATACCTAAAACTGTCGTCATCAGATATAGCCACCATAGAATTTTTGTAACCGGACTTTTTAGTTTCGGGAACATGGAGAACCAATTACTCCATTTGAAATGAAGAAAGATGTGATAGAATACGAGCAGGGAGAATATGATAGCAGTTATAACATGAATCCATACGGGAACGAAGCCGTTACTCCCGGTTGCTTCAAGCTGGATACTTGAAGCCAATGTGAATATGCTAAAAATAAGCAACGTCCAGTTGCATATCCTTAACTTCTTTGCCTTTGACATACCGAAATATATTTTTTTGGCAAAGTTCGCTATTATTCTATTGACGTGACGATAACAAATGTAAAGAAATCCACTACCTTCGGTTTCTTATCCTTGATAATGACACAGGCGTAATACCGAGATACGAAGCAATATAGTGCTGAGGCACTCTTTGAACAATATGCGGATATTGTCGGATTAGTTCTTCATAGCGTTGTTGCGGAGAGTTCTTGATTCTCGACAGGAAAAGCATCTGATAGTCATGGAAACGGTCAATCAACTTTTCTTCAAACAACTTCCTGACATTGATGTCAGACTCAATCAGGTTAAAAAATTCATGTTTGGAAATCGAAAGGACCTCTGTCGTTTCAATGCTTTCAAGGCTGAACAAACTTGGTGTCTGCTTATACAGACTATCGAACGATGCGACCAATTCGTTCTCAAAGAAGAACTGGAATGTCATGTCCCTGCCATCCGAGTAGTAGAATAGTCTGAGGCATCCTTTCAGTATAAAAAATAAGCGCTCGGCGATTTTGCCTTCTTGAAGCAATATCGTTTTTGGATGTAGAACAATAGAACCCGCATCCAAATTATCAAATAATATTTTGTTGTATAACTCATTAGTTGCCTTCATAATGCAAAGTTACATATTTTCAGCGGAATAACAAAAGAATACTCGCCCAATCGTTGACGTGGAAAAATACCGCAGTCTCGGACGTGGAGGCACTTATCGGAGGCCAATATCTTGATATTGTGTCAGCCGACATTGAACGAGTAAAGAGATGAAATGACGTTACGCAGTTAGAAGATAATGTTCGGTCATGCTGAATGCAGGGCTATTTTTGTAGATGCCGCCCCGGCACAAATCAATGCGCCAGGACGGCATTATCGGTCAGTCCTTCTTCTCCGAGGCTTTCAGAGATGCTTTGCGGAACTGCTTCAGTAGCGGTTCCAGTTCGAGCGACGTGCGGCGGGCACGGAGTCCGGCTGCCTTGTTTCCCTTTTCAAGCTGGGAAGCGGCGTCTTTCAGGAAGGCTTCGACCTTGGCCGAGATCTGTTCTATGAGGTCTTTCATTGTGATTGTTGTTGATGATTTGAACTATAACAGCGGTATCTCGAAGGAGTTGACAACGCAGGTCACCTCCTTGTCGAGTATGAACCAGTATTCCGAGCGGTAAGGATTCCCGTCCTCGTTCTTCGCCTCATACTCGATCTTGACTTTCCAGCCTGTGAACGGCTTCGGCTTGCCGGATTCCGGGTCACGGAACCCTACGAGCGAGCGGAGTGCCGACAGCGCCGACATCTGACGTTCCATCAGTGCCGACAGCGAGGGGTCTTCAAAATTGAAGTTCTCCATGCCGTCGGTGTCGGCCATGACTTTCTCGTTGATTTTGAACATCGCCATGGCTATGTTCATGCTCTCCTCCTGGGTGACGTAATCGCGGCCGAATACCGAGTCCACCTTGCTCACGGCCTTGATGCTGACAGACTCGGGACAGTCCACGCAGGCATAGAGCGACTTCTCTGCGACTTCCTTTGCCCGCGTCCTCGGATCCTCACGCTGACATGCGAGGAAGAATATGCCTCCCCACACGAGCAACCCACCGATAAGAAGGATTGCGAGTTTCATTCCCGGCTTCATACGCGTATGATCTGAGTCTTGTCTGGTGACACACCGAGTTTCTTCTCAAACCGCTGGCCGTCCTCTCGGAACATCACCACCGTCTCCGCCGTGATTCCATCGGCGCATATCTGACGCGCCTCGTCAAGAGTGACGAGATGACCGCCGATATTACGCCAGATGACGAACCTGCAGGGGTCGGTCGGATGGCTGTAGTTGGAGCAGTTGAACGCCTTGGTGCCGACACGTATGTCACCGCCGCAACGGGGACATTTCCCGATGACGGACTGCATGTCCACAGAACCGTCTGCATTGAGCACGAGCACCGTCGGGAATATCTTCCACTCCTTTGTGGCGAAGCCGTCGAGCATAATCTCACGTTTCTCCAGCAGGATTGAGATTTCCTCGTCAGTCATCTTGCGGTTTCCGATCACACCGTGGAAGAAGACCCCGCACTTGGGAGCTTCCCCGGTATTGTTCTCGCAGCGGTAGCCCTTGCAGGTCTTCACCACGTTGCCGCCACACATTGGACAGCGACCTATGATTTTCTTTTCATTTTCCATATTGATATGGTTGTTGAGTTGTTGTTTCTGATTAGTATTTGATGTATTTCCAGTCATTGACCAGACCGTTGATGATATTCTTGCCCGACATGACCGAAGCCCATCCCTCCGGGTCAAGCGAGAACCACAGGGCATCCCATGATAGCGTCCTTATCTGCCAAGCGAGGATGAAGAGGTCTGTGTTGATCGCCTCCAGACGGCTCACCACCTCGTTGGCGATATAGTACCGCTCGGCCGAGCTGAGCAGGTTGACCTTGTGCTTCTCGTTCTTGCCGTCATCACCTGTGACATTGTAAGTCCCCGATGTGACAAGCTGTTTCATGAAGGGATAGAGGGCTGCCATCTGCGATGCGGCATCCGTCAGCTCGTCGGAGACAAGCGCGGCAATGGCGGTGCCTTTCAGATTCCCCTTCACCGACCTGCGCACAAGGTCACAGTTCCTCGGTATCTCCGTTGCCACAAGCTCGGCGGCACGCTTTATCTGATAAAGGTTCTGCATAGCACCCTGGGCATTGGACAGATATTCGAGCATCCTGTTCTCCACGGAGTGTACACGGTCAAGTGCAATCGTCACGGCGGCTTCCGCAGCGATTATCTTCTCCTGTGTCTTCTTTCGCTTCCTGTGGATGTCCTTCATCTCCTCTGTCTGGAGAATGACAGCGGCTGTCAGCGTCGGGTCTGTCTGCTGGGCGTACAGAGGCAAGCCACTCGTCAAGCAGCTCAGAGATATGGCGAGGCCGACAGCACCTTTTTTGATTGTTTTCATTGTCCGGCATATCATGGTCTCATAATTTCAGTGATGATTTACGTTTTTCCGCGAGGTTTATGTCGCGGTCATTCTTGTCAGGAGTGATGACAGGCTTCATCGGCTTGTTCAGCAGACAGTCGTTCCAGTCCTTGTAAGCTTTGGGAGGAGGCCACTGGCCCATGCGGTAGCGGATCGACAACGCCGAACTGACCTGCGGGATAATCGGTCGGTCGGTATCGACTTCCAACGTCTTGCCCCTGGCCTTGACTTTCAGACCGTTGTCGGTCTTTGTGATTTTCAAGGGAATGTCCTCCAGCAGTGCCATCATGCGCAGGCCGTAGATGCGTCCGGCAAGGTCGTTGTCGAAGCAGTCGAATGCCCGGGCGTTTGGGAACCGTTCCATTGCTCCCGTCACCTGCCTGTCCGAGAATGTCCCTCCGAGGGAGACAAGGGCGATATTGCTGCCCAACTGTGGGCGGTTCATCTGGTAAAAGGCCATCGCGTCGAAGGCGGACTCACAGAAGAACACACTCTTCACAAGACAGTCGTCCCCACCGGATGGACTGGCTACCCATGCGGCTGACGAGGAGTTCGTCCCGGCAGCCTTTGACTTGTAGCCGCCCATTCCACGGATCTCATATCCCAGGACTGTGGAGTCAGAACCGTCGGTATAGGGGAAGCCGATATTGTATCCGTCGAAGTTCTCATTCCTCTTGTCCCTGATTAGAGCGATATTCTCCGCGAGGCTTCTGACCGTTTCATCAGCAATGCCCCTGAGGGAAAAGAGTTTCGGAATCCTTTCCGGATTTACCGGCCTCACCTCATACCGCGAGCTGTCGAATACATGGCTGACGGAAGCGGACTTCACATACTCCCTGTCCTCCCTGTATTCCGGCTCGGGCATGTTGGCGAAGCGGGCCATGACCTTGGCTATCTTCTGCCACTCGTCCTTGCCGGTGACGAAGAATGAGTTGAGATTTTCACGTATGAGAGTGACAACATCGCCCTTGCTGCCGTCACGGCGGAAGAATGTCTGCGCCACCTTGTCACGGGGATTGCTGACGATGATGGTGTCACGGCGGTTGTGGCCGTCACCCAGCACCAGCTCGATGTACTTGCCGACCCCGGCCTTGCGGTCGAGCCGATAGCCGAGGGCGTAGGCGATGTCATCGACACCGACACGCGATTTCAGTTCCTTGAAGTTGACTTTGTAGTCAGACATAATTCACATGGTTTATTCGTCTCAGACACGTAAGCCGGTTGATTCCTTCTGTGCCTTGCTGATGGCTGCAATCTCCGGCTCGTAATGTTTTTTCGCTGTCATGATTAGGAACGCGTCCTTGTCCTTCATGTCGGTGAGCTGGAAGTAAGTCCTGGCCGTCGATTTCCCGATGGGCTTCAGCCCGAGGTCGACGCCGTCGTATGACGCACGGATGGCATAGTCTCCGGAGCGCGTCTTGACGATGGCGGCGTTCTTGAAAGGAATCTCCTCGTTCGGGTCAGGGGGAAGCCACGGGTCGTTCTTGGCGAGATACGGCTGCTCGTTGAGCACCAGACGCTGGGCGTCGACACGGTCGAGTATCATTTCCGACGCCTTGTTCACATCGGCCATCACCGAGACGATGAACTTCGGCTCCTGCTTCAACGTGGCTATCCATGAGTCGAGATAGGCGGCTGAGTTGTCGGTTATCCTCGAGTCGAATCCCATTGAGTGGCTGATCATCGCCGCCGTCAGTTCCGCCACAAGCTCCTCCTTGGCATACTTCGGGTCACCGAACCTGCCGCCAGACTCGCGGTTGAGCCGTTCGGGAGTCATTGTGGAGTGGGTCATCTCATGGAGCATGGTCGAATAGAACTCCATTCCGTCACGATAGATCTCATCAGGAGTATTGCCGGTATTGAACTGTGCCTTCATAGGAAGCACCACAATATCCCGTGATGGGGAATAGTAGGCTCCGTTCTCACGTTTGTCGGCATGTATCGGGCACAGCCATGACTGCTGCCGGATCATCCGGTCGAGAGCCGCGTGGGCATACATACCCTGAGTGTCGCGTAATTCCGGAACCTTGAACTTGTCAAGAAGCTTCTGCACGCGCTCCGGCTGAACCTCGCGAAGATTGGTCTGGTCGATGTTATACACCGGGAATGCCTTGACGAATGGAATCACTTCCAGATCCTTGCGCTGCTCCTTCGACATCGAACGGTATTCGTCAGAGCTTATCTTTCTTCCGTCTCCGTCCTTGACCATCATGTCCCAGTAGACGACCGGAAAGGCTTTCTCTCCTTTGAGCACATGCGCCTTGAGGTTATGGGCCTGCTTGAAGGTGAGATAGACCGGAAGCTCATATCCCTTCTCAGCGGAATACAGCTGGAGAAAGAAGGAGTTCGAGCCGGAATAATTGCGTCCGCCGACATTCTGCGGCAGACCGGCGTAACCGTTGGCGCCGCCTATCCATCCCTGCTTCCAGCCGGTCTCCTTCATCCGCTCCATGCGATCTATCATCATGGCGGCGAAACGGTCGAGCGCGGCCTGACCCGCACCCGCCGTCTGCTGTCCGTCCGGATGTGGCTTATAACCAAAGGCCATAGTCCTCGTCTTCTATTGTCTGAAGTTCCATGGCGTCGATCTCTGTCTGCTCGATATAGAACTCGGCCGAGTCATCGCTTGGTTCCGTGCCGTGGCTGCGGCACCAGTCGAGATAGTCCTGAGCGTTTTCGCCGTTCATCACGAACTGGAGGTGGCCGATGCGTCCCTCCAGAAGAAGCTCCACAAGCTCCTCGTGTTTCATTGCTGACATAATTTCCTTATTTGTAAGTTTAAGTGATAAGATAAGTGAGACGGTCTCACATTTTCATAGACTGGGCCTTCTCCATGTTCATCACCGGGCCGTTGAGCATGGCCCTGACGTCCTCGCCGAGATACTTGGCGGCTATCTGCTCGCGGCTCGCTGTCTTGGTCTTGAACAGTGAATAGCCGTCGTCGAAGGAGATCTCCTTCTTGTCGGTGCGTCCGTGCTCGCCGAGATCCATCGACACCTTCCACTTGCCGTCGGCCCTGTCCTTGGCGATACGCACTCCCGATGCGTCGACACCCTCCGGGAGTCTGAACTGCTCGTAATGGGACGGGAGATGGAGACGCTCGCCGAAATTCTTCTCCACGAGCTGGCCCGGAGTCATCACACGGTCGAAGTATGCGTTCAGGTCCTGACGGGACGGAACGGTCGACATCTTCTGGTCGCCCACCTCGGCGTAGAACTTGTAGCGACCGAAGTCGGCACGCTGCTCGTCCTTCTCCTTGTAGACGTTGAACTTGTCAACGGTCAGGTTGCCTCCGGCTGCGGCGATCACGTTGGGAACCTTGTATGCCGCCTCCGGCACCTTCTCCATCAGCTTGGTGGGATAATACCGCTCCATGAGCTGCGGCACGGTCATCTCCTTCTTCTGATAGGCCGCGAGGTCAGCCGGATCCATCTTCTGAGGCTTCAGTTGCTCGCCGTTGAGTTTGGCGGTGAAGTACCATTCCTCGGTATTGGTCTTGCTCTGGTAGGCGTGGCCGTGCGTCACCTTGTCGCCGTTGACAGTGACCATCTGCGGCTCGCGGGGCTGGCGCTCTGTCTTGGCCTCCTGGCTCCGCCCGGCCTTGGCCTCGGACTTCGATTCGGCCTTGACCTCGGTTTTCTTCTCTTCGGCAGGTTTGTCAGCCTTTACGGACTTGACAGGCTCTTCCTGCGCGGCCTGTTCCTTCTTCTTTCTTGGCATGTCTGCTTCTTTGGTTTGTGATGTTTCTTTCTCTGTTTTCTTCCGCTTTGGCTTCTCAAGCTGCTCGCAGATGGCGACTCTCATTCCGGCACGGACGAGCTTCGGCAGATAGGTGTCGAGGGCGTGATGGGGGAAGGAAACCACTTTGGTCTTGACCCCATCCACTTTCTTGTCAGTGGCCTGAATGCCCAGAACCGATGTTGCCTTGACTGCATCCTCCCGGAAAGTCTGGTAAGTGTCGCCGATACGGAACAGCAGGATCGCGTCGGGATGCTTCTGTTTCATCCTGTCGAACTGCATGAATATGCCGTCTGTGTTTTCTGATTTCCGCTTCATGGCCTTTTCTCTCTTATGTTCCTTCATCGTCTTTAAGGTATTCTGCGCACTGGCGATATAAGGCTCGATGCCGTCAAATCCCGGGAATCCCGCTATGCGTTTCTCCTCTCCGGCAATCCATTCCCCTATCTCGCCTATACGCTTGCCGACATTGCCTTTGAGAATATCCTTCTTGTCTCGAAATGAATCTGTCACAGGGTCGTAGAAGGCTTTCTGTTCCCATATCTTCCGGGCAAGCTCGTCGCTTATGCGGAAGAAACCGGCGGTGTCGCGGATGTCCTTGTCTGTGAAGTTCTCCATGGCTTACAACTTCATGCCGGAACTGCGGTCGCGTTTCCTGTCAGGGTCAAGACTCACGGCGCGTCCTTTCTCCTGATGTTCTACCACTTTCCGGTATTCCCAGCGGTTCCTGTCGGTCTGGACAAGACCGACGTACTCCGCATGAAGCTCGTCGTAGCGGAGCTTCTGCTGACGTTCCCATTCCTTCATGTCGCCCTTGACGACCTTGAAGCCCTGCGGCTCTTTGAGGTCGATGCCTACGGTGACCTTCTCGCCCCCTACATTGAGTTCGGCGGGCTTGCCGTCACGTACCTGCTGCTTCTGCTGGGTGCCGAGCTCGATGTCGTTGACCTTCTCCATGTCCCTGATGCGCTGCTCTACCTTGATGTCGTTGACCTTGCGCTGTATGATTGATCTGGTCTCCGGGTCGAGCTGGAGATAATGCTGCGTCTTCTCGCCGTTGACATCGACGGCCTTCTGAAGCACGTCTCCCTTGCGGAGCCGTTCTGTCTCGTTTGTGGTGAGCCTCAGCTCGCGCATCTTCTCCTCGTCGAGCGCCTTTCTGATGGGATAGGCGATGAGAACGGCCTGACCTGTCTGGTCGAGAGCCATCTGCAGTTTCAGCGGCAACGTTATCACGTTCCCGTTTCGTGCAGTTATGGAGACCTGCATCAGAGGCGTCACCTCGCCCTCCACGAGCTTCTGGCGGAACTCCTGCGGCAGTCTGTCCGCTTTCTCACGGTCGATGCCCAGCAATGCCAGTTTCTCGTAGGGAAGCTGATTGTGTTGATTTCTGTTGTCTATTTTCATTCGGTAGATATTGGTGGTTTAACTTTGCGATGCGAACCGCTTGAACACCACAAAATTATTCCCTCACCAACCCACGAAAGGAAATGCACAACACAATTCTCACGATAATACTGGTGCTGGGCGTCACAACCGGCGCACAGGCACAGTTCAACACAATAAGCTCAAAAGGACATTTCGGACGCGGAATCGCGGCCACGGACACGCAACACCTTATTAATAAGGTGTCAAAACCGATAGAGACAGCCTGTGAGACAGAAAAGGTCTCCGAAAACGACACAATCCCAGCGACAGGCATCTCTATCGCGACTGATCAAAAACGGAACGTAAGGAAGTCCGGCGAAAAGCGTGTTGCAACGGCATCGAGGCTAATGGTCTCAGAAAACGGTTCAAACAACAGGGAGAATAATCTGCCGGAGCTGACAATTCCCAATCTCCTCGCGGAGATTGAGCGCAACGGAATAAAACACCCGAAGATTGTACTGGCGCAGGCCATACTGGAGACGGGCTGGTTCCGCTCCTCTGTCTGCCGCAATAAACATAACCTCTTCGGCCTTACCAATCCACATACAAAGACCTACTACGAGTTCAACCACTGGACAGAATCAGTCCGGGCCTACTACACCAAAGTCCAGTACCGCTACAAGGGCGGCAACTATCTCCTCTGGCTCGACAAAATCGGCTATGCAGAAAGCCCGGGCTATATCCGCGCCATCATCAGGGTACTGAAACAGCTGTAAGTCGTGGTGAAAGGGTACACAATCGGGTATTTTTCACCCTATCGGTTTCAAAACTACCCTTTTGTGTGGTGACAGAATCTTTTGTTGAATATAATTTTGTGGTGTAAAATCACAAAATTGCATTCAATGAAAGAAAACAAATCAGAATATGAAGCAATCGCCGGACAGAAAAATCTGCGCATCGGTATCCATAAGACCCGGATTTCAGCTATATTGGAGGATGCCTTGTCAAGAACCGGCACGGACGATGTCAGACTAATATCGCACGACGAAGAGTTTGAGAATCTTGATATGGTTGTACTGGACGATTCCGATACATCCGAATGGAGAATGATATATGACAAATGTGATAAATCAGGGATTCCTTTGATCTTTCTGTTCAATTTTGGGATTGGGGCATGTCTGGCAATCGCAAGACAGGGAGGAGTGAATCCGGATTTTATTTCCGACAGACATGGCCGGATGCCTTGGAAATGTATGCTCGACTACACAAGAGGCTTCAATGCCTTCTTCAATGTCATAAATCATGGATGGCTTGATTCAGTTGAGGGATGGCTTGAGGATGCGTCTGTCTCCGGTTCAATAGGAGTCTATTCACAGGCGATGGCGGCGGCGCATGTTGTCTCGGCAATTTTGCATGGTGCCGAGATAGAATATTATCCCAAGTTTTATCTGCTATCCATGGTCAACCAGCATTAAGACATAAAAAAGAGGAAAGGCTTCCACATTTTCACGCTTGACAGCCAGAAATGTTGCCATCAATGGCTGCTTCCATTACAATATGCCTTTCCTCTTGCCCGCACGTCTATCAACTTTTATAAATTAGCCAGTTTTCCTTTACATGCAGGTGGAATTATAACGGTGGCTGTGCATAAAAGGTTGTTGGAGTTCAATGCATTTTTGTGTAATTTTGAAGAAAATCGGGATATTCCGGCAAAACATTTAATTGAAGATATTGTGAAGATAAAACCATCAGATGTAATATCCGGTGCCATGTATCTGAAACTTGTCAGTGACTATAGGGAATATGACAGGAAACAGAAGGATATGATCCGTGAGCAGACAAGAAAGATTGAATTTCTTGAATGGCAGGTCGAAGACCTGCGTACAGAGATTGAGGAATCAGGAACCGACTCGCATGACAAACTTCGCGGCAAACTGCATAACCAGAGACTGGCTCTGAAATCATATGCAGATGTAATATCTAAACTGAAAAGGGATGTTGAAATGCTCACTCAGGAAAATATCGAACTAAAGCAGAAATTAGGGAAACTGTCTGATGGAGAAGGTCAGGGTGTCTGCTGAACCATAAAGATAAATATCAGGTGCAACGGATAGAAGGCGTAGAAACCATATTTGGCGACTACGCCTTTTCTGAATCCTCTTGTTCCGTCATAGAGAAAGATTGTGACGGAAGCGAGTACAGCTCCGGTGACTCCATAATGAGCCATCAGAGGGAAGACAAAGATTATCTGACGTATTGCCTGTGTCGTGAAACAGATCTTGTTTCGGCATATCCACGGCTCGATTGTCTGACTGCGAAGCATGTAGAACAATGCAATCATCAGTATGCCACGCCAGCCGTAGTCAATGCCAGACCATTCGGCAAGGAATGCCAGCAGCATAATTGAAAAACAGCAGAGTAAACGGTTCTCGCACAAGCGGTCGAACACCGCCAATGAGACTATGCCGAGGGCAAGAGTGAACATAACGTTGTGTGTGCCATCGATTCCGTTGAGCAGATACCATGGAAGCTCGCTGATAACGGCAAAGCCAAGGACTGTCAGAAAATACCGGGTGCGGTTTCTGGTGTTGGCGAATCCTTCCGCTATGAGAAAGGCAAAGAGAGGGAAAGCCATTCTACCGAAACAGCGCATCATATCGTAGGTTGCGGTGCTATGCTCTACAAAATAGTAGGCACAGTGGTCAGTCACCATCGAGAGGACGGCGATAATCTTCAGTGCGCTGCCGCTCAATCTGAGCGACAGCGGCACTGAAAATGACTTGTTGACAGTTGTGGCTGATTCCATATTCAGAAGGATTTATCCTTTACCGGCCAGTACCCGTATTATCTCCTCGACCTCCTGATTGACACGCTTGAAGTTTCGGTTGAGCATTATCTCCTTCTCTCGCTCGTCCTTGAACTCGTAGATTTTGGGCAACTCGACATAATGGGCTTCCTCGTCATTGATTTTCTTCATGTCGAAGTTGGTCTTGCAGAAATACTTTGTGGTCTTGAACTCCTCCGACTGTTCGATGTCGAAGTGACTCATCATGCTCTTGTCAGTGGCGGTGAAGTCACGCGCCGCCTGACCGGCGAGCCAGCCGGTAGCCATGTCGGCTATCTTCGCCGCCGGAACGAGGAAGTCAAGCCGCTCCGAAATCTGCGTCGACACCTTGGAGTCGTTGATGGTGATGGACGTGGATGTTTGCTTCGCCTTGCCGAACACATCGTTCTGCGCCCATTCAAGGGTCTCCTTGTTTCGGGCCGCACCCATGAAGATGTTACCACAGGTGGTGATTATCTTCTGCATACCCACCTTGCCGTAGTCAGCCTCCAGCTGCGGCAGCTCCTGAAATCCCAAAGTGACGGCGACCTTGTTGCTTCGTGCCGTTCCAATTAGTCGGTCTATCTTATGGAAGTAGAGCGTCGGCAACTCGTCGACGATGATACTTACGGGAATATTACCCTTGGAGTTGACACGTGTAATGAGGCGGTTGAGCACAAGGGCGTTCAAAGAACCGATCACCTGCTCCTTCTCCGGGTCATTGGCGATGATGAGATAGCTCGGATTCTCCGGGTCAGAGATTTTGAGGTCGAAATCGTCGCCGGTGAAGACCCAGTAGGCTTCCGGGGAAACAAGTCTTGCGGCGTTGACGCGCAGTGTGCCAACCATACCTTCCAACTGGTCGTTGGCCTTGTTCTCGAAAGCAGACTTGAAGGGAGCCATGAGAGAGGCTATCCTGTCATCCTGCATCAGTATGTCGAATATCTCCTTGTAGCCGTGGCCCAGGAATGACAGCACATGAGGCATGTCCGAATATTCACCCGTGACGGTGTCCGGCTCTACTTCGTTGCCATCCTCGTCCTCATACCAGCAGCGGTCAATCCTGACAGTCTCCCCGGTGCGCTTTGTATAGGAATATCCGTTAAGGTCAATGAACATCCCGTCCTCGTCAATGGAATGGTTGCGGCTCTGGTCATCTATGAAATCAAGAACCACCTCGCCCTTCTCGTCGATGGCGTTGTAGTCAAACCAGTTGCGTATCACTATCTCCAGTTTCTTTCCCTCATAGCTTATGAAGCGTTTCAGCTTCTTTCCATTCCTGAAACCTGTCGGGTGCAGGTTGACAAAGAAGTAGATGATGGCCGCGAGAAAGTTCTCGGCAGAATTGGTGAAGAACGCCTCCGATCCGCCTTTCTTCTCGCCGCCTCCCTTGTTCAGGGATGCCAGCAGAGTCGCCGCCGTCTCCGATGCCGCAGCAAGGTCGGGAATATACTTCCGCTGTATGGGATTGATGCGGTTGGAATACTCAACGTTGGTGAAGTTTACCTGTCTGAATCCACAGTTGTTCGGGAGTATGCCACTCTTTTTGTTCTTGCAATATTGGTAGAATAGCGTCTTGGCAAGAGTGGGCCACTTGTAATCGTAAACCATCATCGCGAAACCCTTTGCAGAGTGCTGGCGTATGAACGGGTCTATGATGCCGAATGACTTTCCAGACCCCGGTGTGCCGAGGACGATGGTCGCCCGGAAAGGATTGGTTATGTTGATGAAACCGTTGTGCATCCTCCGTTTATAGTAGTATATCATCGGTATGTTGACAGAGTAAGGAGTCTCCACAAGCTTTTCCGACTGCTGGAACGATTCGTTCTCGAAATTGAAACGGTCATCACCGACACGGTGGTTGTAGTACTTGGCGATGCCGTCGAGTCCCTGGTGGACGAGCATAGTCCCTACTACCGAGCAGAAGGCATAGATTATGCGGTTCGCCGGGAATCCCATCATATCCATGCCGAGGGGAACGCCGTGGAAGATGAAGCACAGTCCTACGAGTGTCAGACCGGCAAGGACAGGATAGATGACCATGGTCTTGACGTTGAACTTCAATGCCTTCTTCGCCTTGGTGCCGATGCAGACCACACAGATGCAGACAAGCTCTATCATCTTGCACCCGGCAACGGAGTTGAACACCTTGAAACGGCCAAGCAGGTCGAGGATGAACTGCGTGATACGGTTGTCTGCCGTAATCGGCAGATTCATCACGATCTCTATTATGAGGAACACATAGATGCAGCTACGGAAGTAGTTGTACATCTGCTGCTGTTCCCGGGTCTCTTCAAAAGCCATGAAACTATTATTTAGTAGGATTTGTTATTGTAATACAAATGTGTTAACTTTGCACACAAAAGAACTCACTATGGATATAGCAATACAGAAAAAAGCTCAGAGTTTCCGCCTGCCGGTAGATCTTATCGAACGCCTGAAGCAGATGGCCAAACGCCAGAACCGTAGTCTCAATAATTTTGTTGAGTGCGCATTACTCGACCTTGCCTATACAGAGCCTAACGCCGAGACCAAGGCTGCTATAGAAGAGGCCAAGACCGGGAATTTGCAGGGTCCACTTGATGTCTCGAGCGTTGAGGCTATGTATAAGTCTATGGGCTTATGAAAGAACTCCGATTCTCAACTCAATACAAAAAGGATGCAAAACGTTACCGTAACCAGCCTAAGAAGATGGCGAAGGTTGCGGAGATTCTGCGCAAACTACGCGATGAAGAACCGATCCCTGAAATTAACAGACCTCATCTATTGACAGGAAATTATGCCGGTTGCATGGAATGTCATGTCGAGGGAGACTTCCTGCTAATCTGGATTGATGAGACTAAGAAACAGATAGGCGTATTGCGTCTTGGTTCGCATTCGGAACTATTCGGTTAAAACGGTATCTTCAATCCGACAAGCAGACCGTTTCGGAACGTGTCTCCATGCAGGAAGTTGACGTTGTTCTTCTGTATCAACGAGAACTCCCAGCCGTTCTGAAACACGTAGTTGTATTCAAACCCCGCTTCGGCCCCGATAAAGAATTTCCTCTCGGTCGCACCGAAGTGCGGGCCAAAACGGAAGCGTAGCATACCGTTCTTGTATCGTGCAATACGGTGCTTGTAGAGGATGCCGCCGTCCCAATAGTAACCTTTCCAGAACTCGCCCGGAGCAGTGCACCAGTGGTTGCCGATTTCTCCGAATACTTCCACGGCATTGCCGTAGGAAAACGAATGTTCATATCCAACCGTGGCATTGAGTGTTGAGGGGAAAAGGAATCCTGCATTGACGGTAAGTTTCCCCTGGGCGTATGCGCCGGCAGATACGATGGCGCATACGAGAGCGATAATTATCTTCTTCATGATGAACGGTTATTTGTAGATGTGAGGCTGGTAGCTGAAAGGAATCTTTTTGAGGATGTCGGAGTCGAAGCCGTCGGCATTGAGGATGTCCTCGTACTCGATTGTGAGTGTGATGACACGTCCGCTTATCTGGTTCTCCGAGATTTCGAGGCGAAGCACCTTCTCGTCAGGGAACGTGAGCTTGGGAAGCACCAGCACATTGCGGTAATTCTTCCTGAACCGCTTGGCGAGATTGAGCGAGTATGCCGGAGTAAGCTCTATTGTCTGTGAGTTGGTGGCCTTGACCTCCTTCTTGTCTGTCAGCTTCACACGCAATTCCTCGATATCGTATGGAATCTTTGTTTTGTTCTGCAGCGAGTAGTCGATGAAGAAATAGTCGCCGATCGAGTAGATGTTGTTGACCACCGCCTTTATTCCATGTTTCTTTGAAACAACCTGATTGTACTTGCGTCCGCTTCCATAGACAGCCCAGGCATAACGGGCCATCTCAGACTCCGGCATGGACACCTCGGGATTGATGTATGACTGCAAGTTGCCGTAAGGGACGTTGTGGATCGAGGCGGCACTTCCGGGCGACGAGACATAGATGATGTCGTACTGCGCCATGTGGCGTTCGCCAATGAGGGTGAGCGTTGCCAGCAGTCCGTTGTCGCGGAAGCTGTCGTCGCCGGCCTCCATGTCATCTGGTGAGACAGGTTTGATGCGGACGATATTGTCGGCGCACTGGTTGCCCACAACCCTTGTGGTAGATATGTCGACAAGCCTGATGTTCTCGGGCATGACGATGTGCGTGGTGACATCCTCGTTGACGTATATCTTTTCCTTCGTAACAGTCGTGGCACTCGCGCCTCCGACGATACCTGTCGCCATGACCATGGCAAGAATGATTCCTGATTTCATATTATGTAAGTTTTGTGGTTCGATGATTTGGTTAAATGTCGATTGTATGATTGGAGGAAATGATTATCGGATTATTGGCTGACTACACAAGACAATGATTATCCGATTTACAAATCTTCCTATTTGTCTTCAAGTATTACAGTATTCTTTAATATTTGCAATATTTAATATTTGTAATATAGTTTACCTATTTGTATTTTATCGTGCCTCATCCGAGTTGATGAGATAGACGATTGTGTTATACTTGATTTTCGCCTTGTTCTTCCGGATGTTGGCAGAGACAGCGGAAGTAGCGGAATTATACATGTTCTGCAATGCCTGCAAAGCGATGGCTTCGCCGGATATGCCGGAACCGTAGCCGCTCTCGGACTCGAAACTGATGTTCTGCTGGACGGTGTTTGCACCGGCCTCTTTCATGAAGTCGCGGAACGCAGACTCCGGAACATAGAAGCCCTCCATACCGTCGTTGTCGAAAACCGATAGATTCACGTTGATGAACTTTCCTCCGACAAGTATGCTTGTGATTGTGGCACGGACACGCTGCTGTCCGAACCCTGTGACAGTACCGTAGAGATATGTGCCCTTCTTCAACTTCACGCCATTGACGGTCACGTTGTCGAGCAACTTGAAGCGAAGACGTGTTCCCTCATGCGCCTTGGTGGTCTTGTCTATCATGGCACGGATAAGAGTGGCGTCAGCCGATTCCGATTCAGAACCGACTGTATTGAACTTCACGGAATTGGTGTCGGAGGATTTCAACACGAGTTTCGGTCGGTTACGTTCCTTCTCCTCTCGCCTGGCCTGAGCTATGGAATCTGCACGCTGCTTCTTCAACCTCTCTTCCGCATTGTCATGACCGAATCCAAGTCCGGCCTCGATTGCCTTCTGACGCTCAAAACTCCTTCGCTGAATCTCCTCCAGCTCACTGGCGAAGTCATCATGCGATGTGCGACTGCCACCAGAGGCATTGTCATAGTGGTCATCACCGTATGCGTATGAATTGATGTGCCGGCGCGATTCGGCCAATGAGCGTTCAAGTTCCTCCATCTCACGTTGCTGCCGGATACGTTCTGCCTCGGCTGCATCAATACGGTTCAATTCCTCCTCGGAATAGCCGTGGTCGAGTCTCTCGTTCTCATCCTTCTCCTCGCCGATACCGCCGACAGCGGTGAAGGCGTCTTCGTCATCGAAGCGGCGAGACATCTCGAAGAGCTTGTTTCCTGCCTCTTCCGCCTTCGCCTCGGGAAGCGTCGTGTTTATACGGTCGGTGGCCACCTGCTTCTTCTCCTTGTCACTGCCTCCTGAGAAGGTCTGCATGACAAAGTATACCAGACAGCACAGCGGTATGAAAATCACCACCGGGAAGATGTACTTTGGCTGTTTGAAGTTGATCTTAGTCATTATCGTTCTGTTTTAGTGATTTCACAATTTGTTCCAGCTGACCGTATTTCCTCATTATGGAAATGGAATCGTCACGAGTTTTTGCCGGAATCCGGATCATCGAGTCAAGTTCCTGACGGATTGCCTGTCCCTGCCCGGCAAGTTCGAGGACGGTCTTACGGTGCTCGTCCTTGTTTGCCTGAATGGTGCGGAACCCTCTGAACATCGGCTCGACATTCGCGATGTGCTCCATGTCCGGATTATTCTTTTCATCCATAGCGCCGGTGAGAGCGAAATCTGCCACCAATATCATGAGCAATGCGCCCGTGACATAGCAGAAAGTCTTTTTCGGATGTCTCGTCGCCCATCTGTTGACAAGCCGTATCCGTGCGGGAAGCCTCCATCGTAATCCGACGGCTCCAAGTCGCGGTCTCAGCCAGCCGCTGACAGCCTGATGGGTCTTCAACCTGCTGTCCCTGATTGTCCGTTTTATAGATTTCATAAATATCAGTCAATTAAGCATTAAGCATTTCTGATTCAGCATTAATAATCCAAGTCTTTGTTCTCTATTGTCCTCCATCCGGTTATCATCAGACCGTGGGGATTGTTCTCCGTGCGCGGCACATTCTCGATATAACCGGAAGTCACCATTGACCGTTTCAGGTCGCGGGTACGCCTCTTGATGAGCTGTGTGCCGTAATAGGTAAACTTTCGCTCGTGCTCATCGAAATTGATGGAGTCGCAGATAATGGTGCACACCGCCGATGAAGAGATGATATCGGAGTAAAAGCCGTTCTCGTCCATCGCCTGTTTCTGTTTGAGAGCCGTTCCGTCGGCCATATACATCGCCTTTCCGACAGTCCACTTGATATAGTCGTTGTCGGGAGGGAGATTGAAGAAATACTGGTGGAACAACTGGATATGAGCGCGCGCCTCCATTGTGAAGTTCGCCTCCAACTGGGCGCGTTGGGCGAGAAATGGAATGTCGCCGTCCAGTATGTATATCTGCTGACGCTCCTCGGTTACGAGACTGAGGCAACGCCATAATGTGAAGCCGCATATCAGTACGCAGCCCCCGACAGCGGCAAGCACTGTGAGTAGTGCAAGCCGTGTCTTCTGTGCCAATGACTGTATAAGCATGATGCGGAAGTTTTTTTATTCTAATTCTGTGTAATGCTTGTTTTTCAGATTGTTTCCGGCGGCAGTGCCGATAGCTCCCGCCACACTGCAGGTACCACCGAGTACAGCTGTTGTGCCCGCAACTGTCGCCGAACCGGCTGTCATTGCCGCACCCATTGCGAACGCTCCTGACGGGCCCGCGATACCGCTGCTTACACCGCCGGGTATAAGCCATGAAGCCACTTCGGGAACGTAGCGGATGATGTAAGCCCCGACAAGCATACCCATCGCATACATGCAGTTGGAACCTATGCCCTGAAGACCCAGTGCCCCGATCTGAGACCATGAGTTGACCGATCCGGTAAGAAGGTGGTCATAAGCGATCATATCCTGCTGGAGATTGTAAAGGAGGATGAAGTCGATGTAATAAAGGCACATATATGTTATGAAGCCCCATAAGGTCAACGACAAGTACTTAGACATCCACTGGCTCCATGCGCTGTTCCATGGCGGTGCGAGCGACATTGCGAACATTATCGGACAGAATATAGCCATAATGGCGAGGAATATTCGTTGGGCAACTAGGATACCATAATATGACATCTGGAAAATGAGTTCGCCGACGAAGCGTATCACATCGTTAATCCACTCGCTGATCTTGGTCTCGGCAGCGACTGCGGCACGCTGGGCGTAGTTATTGATGGTGTTTCCAAGATTCTGCACATTATATATTAGTTCGTCCCACCAGTTGGCGTCCTCTCCGATGGATGCGACCTGCTGGGCAGTGGCTATGGAGTCCTGCACGGCACGGAGTCTCTCGAGATACTGACTCTGTTTCTGGGCGACCTTAAGCTCGAAGGCGCCCACCTCCTTGTTCTTGGACTTCGCCATTGCTTTTGTTGTCGCCTCCAGCCCCTTGCCGGGAGTCTGTAAAGCAGAGCATATCCATGAGGAACAGGATATACAGATGGATATGCCAACAATTCGGAGCAGCTTCATTACATCCATGCCACGCCGTCCGAGCATCATCATCCAGCACTCATACGAACCTACGCACAAAGCGAGAAGCAGCCCGATTATACGGGCAAGTCCCACAGCGTCGCCGAGAACTGCCACATTGGGGAATGTCTCCATGGCTACAAGCAGCTTGTCAAGGCTCTCGTCGATGGAAGGCAATCCCATAGTGCATAATATTGAGAGTAATGTCATGTCTATCTGATTTTTATGATTAATAATGGGTTGCAGCAACCGCGCAAAGATGGGCGGTGCGGCTTACCTGTTCCTCCATCCTTGTCTTGGCCTCCTCGTATGCCTGACGGCGTTTCGCGTTTTCAAGCTCATACCCCGGGCCGGTCTTGTGAATGTAGGCTATGTCAGAGCAAAGAACCTCGTTGAGTCTGGAAATCTCATTGACCTGATACTCCATTGCCCCCTTGCTCTTCTTCAGGCAATAAAGAAGTCCGTCGGTGATACAGTTCTGCATACGGTTGAACTCGTCCTTGTAGGAGATATAAGTCAAGTCTGCTATACGGTCGGCCTCCCGGACAAGTTCCTCCTTATAAAGTTCCTCGATATGCTTGCGCTCCTTCTCCACGTCTTTCATCTTCTGCCTTTGGGTCTCCTCGGCAGTGACACGCACCGGCATGATGCGCTTGACATTGGATTTCTCCTCCTTGAAGCGTACGCGGTAGCCTGACTTGAAGCCGGCCCATTTCCAGTACATCTCGGCACCCGAGTAATTCTTGTGCAGAAAATAGTAATACCAGTCCGGCGCGAAGTCCCAGGGGCCGTTCTCCATCGAACGCCACTGCTTGTATTTCTGGTCATCATACACTACCTTCTGGGCCGAGAGATCCTGAGGCATCCCAGTGAGGACAGCGCAAATCGTCATGGCGATAATTGTCTTAGTTCTCATATCCTTTGTTCCAGTTATTGATCACGATTTTTACGATTTCATCCTTGACCTCCGAGGTGAGAATCTCCCAGATGTAATCCGGTTTCCATCCACATTCGGTCACAAGGTAGCAATAGAGATTGGCGTTATCGATGATGTACCGGGCGCGGTCGATGGAGTTTTTGAGCGTCATCACCAGATTGAGTTTCTCGTCCATCGAGGCTTTCATCACGTTGATGCCGGAAGCCGCCACGGCGGCATACAGATTATAGCAGTGCCTGATCTCTCTTGATATGGCCACGTTTGCCTCGGTATAATACCATGCCACAAACGGCTTCTCGCTCACGTGTCTGAATGTGTTGGACGTGAAGGAACTGTATTCGTTCACAAGTCTGTAGAGCGACGACGCAGTGGACGAGATGGCCCCGGCCAGTACCATGTATGAGTAGGCGTTGTTGAGTTTTGTGTCAAGTGTCGTGCGGACATCGTTGAACTTCCTTGCGCCTTTGGTCACAATAGACTGCTCGCCGAAACTCAGGGCGATACGTTCCAGGGCGGCGTCCTCGTCCTTCTTCACGCATTTGTGCAGAGCCATAAGAGCCTCGAACGTCGGCAGGTCTCTCGGGAAGTCGAAGGCTGACGCTCCTGTCGGCAATGATACCGCCAGAACAACCGGAATTATTTTCCTTATTATCCGTCCCATCAGAATCCCCATTTGAATTGGTTTATGGCATCAAGTTTATCATAATCAATCTGCAAGTCCTTGATGTTATGCAGTCCGTTCCATTGGTAAGCGAGAGTAGTGGCATAGTTCGACATAACCATGACATTTGCCCATCCCTCCGGGTCTATGGCAAAGAAAAGGTCGTTCATTGTGGCATACCGCGCCATCGCCATCATCCCCTGGACTTTGTAGCGGATGTTCATAAGGTCGGAATAGATCCGGTTGGCGAGAGTGAGACGCTCGTACCGGTCAAGGAGGTTGTAGCCGTCACTCTTATTCTCGGCTGTCGCCTGACCTTTGAGAGGATTCTTCACCTTTGCGTTGTTGACGATGTTCACGAAGTCAGCCACGAGTTGCTGGGTCTCTGTCACGACATTGGAAAGTTCGTTCAGGCACAGCAACTTGTTGGTGAACTTCGCTTTGCCTACAACCTTGACCAGCTCAGGTACATCGAGGATTATGTCAAGGGCGCAGCGACCGATCTCGACATAATATTTGCTCTCAGTCCCGAACCCAGATATGTTCTCCATGGTCAGCTTGTACAGTTCCTTGATGGTGGCCATGCTCACGGTATACTGCTCCAGCTTCCGTTGCTTGGAGGCTATCGAGTCGAGACGTTTGTTGTGCTCGCCCTCGATTGCCTTCTGCGATGCCATGTTGATGCCGACCTGTTCGATGGTCTTAGGGTCGATGACCACCCGATACTGGGCATAGCCTCCGTTTGCGGCAAGAATGACGGCGATGGCCGGTAGTATGTGTTTGAATATTACCATAGTGACATTACCTTTTGATGTTGGTTAATCTGTCTCGCGAAGTCGAGATACTTTGAGATTCCGGCTTTCCTGCGGTCTGCCTCGATATGTGTTATCGCCTCCTGCATGGTTCCGTAGAATCCGAGGTATACTTTCAGAGCCTCCTTCTCGGCCCGTTCCGTGGTGTATGCCCAGTAACATTCAGGCGGTTCCTCGACACCATACACGTCAGAGTTCTGGCCACGGCATATCCATACCTCCTTGAAGTAGTTGCGCCCCTCCTTGTTGTTGAGCGCGTTTATGGTGAAAATCTGCTGACGCTGTATCGGTGTCAGCCCCAGAATTGCGGCGATGTCCTCATACCTGTCCTTGAATTTCGTCTGGTCAAGGAGTATCTTCACGTCCGAGTTGTTGATGATTGCCTCCTTTACGATAGGCGAGTCAATCACATCGTTCAGTTCCTGGGTCACGACACCTGCGATGCCGTGGAACTTCCTGACGGTCTTGTATAGAAACTTTATATACTCGGCCATGGTCGGTGACGCGATGGCTTTCCATGCTTCCTCGATTATCAATGCCTTTCGTCCTTTCTTGATACGCATCTTCTGGAGGAACACGTCCATGATGATCAGCACGACTATAGGGAAAAGAACGGGGTCATCCTTAATCTTGTCGATCTCGAATACAATGAACCTCTCGTCGAAGAGATTGATGTCAAGGTCGGAGTTGAGGGTCGCCTCCATTTCGCCGCCACGGTAGAACTGTTTGAGGATGGCGGCGAAGTCGCGTATGTCGAACTTGATTTTCTCCAAGGATGTAATCTGGGGAATACGCTCCAGTGCAAACTCATAATAGGAGTTGAATGACAGCTCCTTTACTTTGAGGCGGCGTTTCTGTTCCTCCATGTGGTCAATCTGTCTGTCAATCTTTATAAGCATGGAGTTCTCGTAGAGTTCCTTCTTGAAAGCCTCTATCTTATTGGCGGCATGGCGTTTCTCCGAATCGGTGGAAGCCTCGTCGCGGATGATGGCGGCAAGAGCGCGGCACTGGCGTATCATCTTTATGCGGCGTTCCTCGGAAGGGAGCATAAGGGCACGGTTCTCCGTCTTTACGGCAGGCTCGGGCGCGTTTATCTGTTCCTCTATGTCCTCCATCCTGTCGGCGTATTTCTCATATTCGTCATCCATCTTGGCGGCCACAAGCAGTTTCTGGCGCAGACCGTCACGCTCGTCGGAGGTGAAGCTGTCGAATGGATGGAAGTATGCGTCATAATACTCCACGATTGTCTGGTTGACCAGCATGTCCTCGATTTTGGTTGGCATCTCGTTGCCTTTGAAAATCAGGAATATCAGTGATTTGAGGAAATTCTTCTTCTCTCCGAAGTTCAGGTCGTACTCCTCGCGTGTCACCTTGAACGGATTCATGGAGATTGGTTTCTCCTTTGAGTAACTTATATATGTGCCATTGAAGTAGCCGCAGATACCCTCGTATGAGTCGCCTGTGTCCACCATGACAACGTCAGTATTCTGTTCAAGAAGCTGACGGACTACACTGTTCATGTGGAACGACTTGCCGCTGCCAGAAGGCCCGATGCAAAAAAAATTGGCGTTGTCTGTCATCTTGACCTTCCCCTCCTTGCCGGTTATGTCGATGCACACGGGCAGTCCCTGACGGTCGGTATAGTATGTGGTCAGCGGCGTATCCTCGGAGCCTTTAAGATGTTCCTTGAAGAAGAAGCAGAGAGCCGCGTCACTCAGAGTCAGAAAGAGGTCATAGTCGGGATTGAAGGCGTATGCGTTGCCGGGAAATGAATCTATGAAAAGCTCCATCTGGTTGTAGGCTGTCCGTGACGGCATGATGCCGCACTCGTAGAGCTTGGTCTCCAGATAAGAAGTGACTGGCGTCACCTTGTCAGCCGGACAGCTCACGAGGATGTTGAAGTTGGTGTAGACGAGCATCGAAGTATCGATGGCGAGGCGGTTGAGCACTTCCTCTATGTCTGCCTTGGCAATCCTGTTGCTCGGGTCGGGCATGGAACCATGACGTTTCGCCTTGGCCTGAAGTTTTCTGAGCAGCTTACGTTGGCCGGGTATCTGAACCACCTGGTTGAATATGACACAGTCGGTGTATGGTACAGAGGTCAGGAACGACAGCAGGTCTGTGGCGATGCCATAGCCGTTGACGCCCATCTTGGTATAAGGCTGGACTACCGAGGGCAGATTTATCTCGTCGATGTCCACAAGGGGGTATGAGCGTATGACATGCTCGCCGATTCTCAGATATTCGTCCGAAGCCTTGAAGTTGGTCATAGAGAAGGGGCCGTGGCGGAACTGGAAAGCCATGAAGCGGTGGCAGTACTCGTTTACCTCTGCCTGTGTCAGTTTGCGGTGACGGATTCCCTTTTCGGTGAGTATGTCATCGACCTTGGAGACCTTGGCATGGAAGTCGAGCCATTTCTTGGGGTCGTACTGCACGAACTGCCCCTTTGTGGCCTCCTGGGTTATTATAATATAGGTGGTGATTTCGGTAAACTCCCTTCCCTCGAAGTATCTGAAATAACTCCGTGTAAGGAACTCTGCATCCTCCGGCACGTCATGGCGGTAAGCCTGCTTACAGAGAATGTCCTGCTTTTGGAGTGCGTAGCCCTCGCCGAGAGTCTGCACGATATTCGACAGCACATCCTGAAACAGCATGTACTGCTCGGCATCGGTACAAAACTGCTGCACCGGGTTTGTCATGGAGAATATGACAGACGGCTCGCCCTTGGCCGAGAAGAGCACGACGTTGCCGTCGGTCTTCTCCAGCTGGGCATACAGGCCATCGAAGATTCGTTTCTTTGTCTTTGCCATCTGTGTTATCGTTTGAAAATATTTCTGTAAATGAAAATTCCGTTGTCGCGGCGCTTGTTGTGGAGACCGCCGCGCTGCTTGATGAAGATCACCGCTATGCCGACAACGGCCATGATGAGCATGGCGATGAACCCGGCTAACTTGCCCAGGACTATCGAGAATATGATGAATCCGACAAAAGAGATGCCTATCGCGACTGCGGCAAGCATAAGGAAGCGTCCACGGATTCCCATAAACTCCAGCGGTTTCTGTAATCCTTTGAAAACAGGGCAACCATTTGGATTCATCGCCATGTCAGGTGCGTTTTTTAGATTTGGATGTCAAGGCAATTACTTGAAGAACAGGGGTAACGCCTCGCTCAGGGCGATGAATGCGATACATCCGCCGATGGTCAGCATGATGGTCTTCTTCACGTCCTGGTCGCCGTTGCTCATCTTGAAGTAGACATTAAAGGCACCGACGAGTGCGATGACGGCGGCGATCGCCTTCATCAGGTTGGAGACGGGTGTCTGGTAGGACGAGATTTCGGTGGTGGCCTTGGTGAATCCTGCGGCACCCTTGCTGGACGCCATCATGTCGCCCACGGCCAGAGTGAGGGCGCCGAGTGCGAGGACAACCTTGCGGGCGAATCCAGAGTTTCTGAAACGTGCGGCTGCACGGAGGCAGCGTTTTTTGATTTTCTGCATATTGGAGTTGATTGTTGTTGGTTCATGAATGGGCGGTAAAGACAACGGTGTTCGGTAAAGGCAGCGTGGGAAGAGAGGTCAGAGTGTCGATGTTCAATCGGATTCGCATTTCATCACTATGTTCTGGAGGTCGGCATTGCCGTTTTCGGCAGCACTGTTTGCAAGCTCGTAGAGATCTTCTACAAGAAGGCCACCGTCCATTATGGGTTCATGAAGTATAGGTGTGACTTCTGTTTCTGTCGGTTCCGTTTGCTCAGAGGATGTAGCCTTATGTTCCGGGGATTTTGTGTCGGGATTCAAGTCCTTTTGATGACGTTCCCGAATGATTTCCTCGGGAATCTCCCAGTTGGAAGGGTCATAAGGATTGGTTTTAGTTTTTCCCTTTGACTCATCAGCATCAGAAGGTTCCGGACTTTCATCTTCATTTTCATCTTTACGGGGTTCAGATATGTTCGGCTGCTCGGTTTCCGGATTATCCTTCGGTGAATTATCCTTTGTTTTCTCTTCGCCGGATTTACCCTCTTTGGATTCATCATTACAGGGGCTATTATCCGCATCTGATGATTTTGCCTTCTGCGGTTCGTCCCGACTGATTCTGATGGGCTGGAATGTTGCGGCCTCGTCAGAAATGTCGATTTCCTCCTCGGTACTCTTTTCCTTCTCAGCCTCCTTTTCAAGTCTTGCCTTATAAATATCCATCGCTATTATCGCTGCATAGTACAGAATCAACAGTACGAGCAGCAGGGGAAATATGTCTCCGAATTTCATGTCGTGTGATTATATTGCGTTTGCCAATGATTCCTCTTCCTGTGGCCACGGAGCGAAACGGAGTCCGTGACGGGAGGCTTTCTGTTCCTTTCTCATGTTGCGGTCATCCTCAGACCGGAAATAGAGGATGTTCGCCGCCCGTTCCACAATGTACCCGGCTGATTTCATCTCTGCCCGCAGACGGATCCTTGCGCGGTTGGTCACGACCTTTATCCGTGTGACAGGGTCGAGGCCGAATATGACGCGGCGTTTCTCACGTCTGACCAGTTCCCGACGCACACGCGAGCGTATGCCGCTGTTTGTCTTGCGTGTCCTTTTCAGACCGAGCGCAGCGGCTATCCTCGCGACCGTAGTCCTTGACGAGCCGACCATATCCGCCAGTTCGGAATAGGAATGGCTGTCGAAATTGTTGCGTATCACGTCTGCCTTGTCAAGCCATTCCGGTCTCATGGCCTTCTCTATGCCGAATCTCATGGCCTTCTGCCTTACGGTGGCCCGGCTGAACCCTATGAGTTCGGCTGTGCGCTCCAGCGTCTCCACCGGATATAGCTCACGCAGCATGGCGGTATGTCTTTCGTTCCACTTTTTCATAGTCGGAAATTTCAATTGGTGAATATGCTTTTCTTGACACGGCGCATCTCTTTCAGACGCGTGAGGTGCCGTTTGAGGAACCGGCGCACGATGGCGCTCAGGATGTCGGGACGGCTGTATCCGAGTATCTCTATCTCCTCCAGTGTCCCGCTGAGTTCAAGGTCGATCCGGCATGAGCAGCGTTCCTCACGGTTGCCGCCGTCATCGTAAAATTTCAGTTCAGTGAGAAAGTCGTTCCAGTCCTCTTCTTCTTCGGCAGGAGACAAGGCTGGCCGTACAGATTCCTGAGTCTGCACCGCCATGGGAGTGGGGGCGGATATGGCATCTTCCTTTACGTCGTCATTGTAAGACGGCGTTTCTTCGGACGGCGTTTCATGAGACACGGGAACAGGCTCGCCTGAAAGGATGCTTTCGATGTCGGGCATGAACCCATCGGACATGAGAATCTCCCTGTCATCGTGGGAGGCGGTGTTATTGTTCGTGGTTTTCATCTTTCGAGGTGTTTTCGGTGATTTCATTTTCAGTTTCGGTCTCCGTTGACCCAACATCCTGTATAGGGTTCATCTTTGCAAGCTCGTGGGCGACTTCGACAAGAGTCGGGGTATCCGGCGTCTTCTGTTCGGTTTCCAGATTTTCGGTCTCGCGGTAAGGATCGAGAGTGTCGAATATGTCGAAATAGAGTTTGTCGAATGCCGGGGTGACGTACTTCGCCTGCTGGTCGAAGTTCATCACTGTGCTGAACCTCTCCATGTCGGCGACCCTCGGCACCTTGGGCGTCACTGTCCCGTAACGGCTGTAGGTCTCCCGGGCCTCGTCCCACAGCTGGAGTTCCTTGCGTGTGCCGACACGGCTGTCATGGAGGTTCGGGACAAGATAGAGCCGGGATTTCATCCTTGCCCCCATGGAGCGTTTGAGATGGTCGAGGCAGATGATGAAGGTGGATGTCGACGAAAGGGTTGTCTTGTCATAGTGGAAAGGCACCACAAGCATGTGGGCGTTGCTGATCAGATACTGGCTGAGACCGGTGATGACGTTCCCCGGCGTGTCAAGAAGGGTTATGTCATGCGCCTTGTCCGAGAAGATTGATTTCAGGAGTTCCGCCAGTTCCTCCTTTGTGGATGTCTTTCCCCTTGACACGTCGAACGGTATGGTTCCGTCCCCGTATCTCTCCATATCGGCGCCCCTGCGCCGCAGGATCGAACGCTGCGGGTCGCAGTCCACGACATGCACCCGGAGTCCCTTCGACACAAGATAATGTGCGAAGAGTACACAGAGGGTTGTCTTTCCGACGCCGCCTTTCTGGTTGGCGAATGTCACTATGGCCGGGAGCTTTATCATGCGGATGTTTTTGTTTTTCTCACAAAATTACCCCCGGACTGATGATGGGGACGAAATGCACGACACTATTCCATGTATAATCGCCAAAAATAAATTGGGAATCCGTAATCGCTGTTTGGCCAGCGGTTTATTTTGACTTTTACGGAACGTAAGAAAGTCCCGAAGGCAAAAAACATTATAATTTCAGTGAACTTCCGTCGTCAATGTCGTCGTATTTCTGTCTGCTGCCGACCTCCCATTCTCGGTTGGAATCCGTGGCTCCGCCGCCGGCATCCTGCAACGGACGTATGCCTGGCCTCTTCGGCTGAGACTTGCGGCCCGTCTGTCTCTGTGCCTGTGGCTGCGCTTTGATTCCCGGCTTATAGTCGAGTCTTGACAGGTCGAAGCCCTCGACCTTGAGGTCGATGATGATTTTGTCCTTGAAGCTGACTGCGAGAACGTCTCCCGTTTCCGTTCTGTGAATCTGGAATCCTTTCTCCCTTATGGACGATTTAAGTTCCTTATAATCCAGAGCGGGATTGCCGAACAATGCACGGAGTTGGCTGACGGCTTCCGACGAGTCCGCTCTCCGTTCCGACATAAGGGAAACGAGGTCTTTTCGCTCCACCTTATATATATGGCACAGTCTGTCAAGCTCGGATTCAGTGACGGGGCCGAAACTTTCTATGCGGCTGATTCTGTCGTTGCGCAGTACCGTCTCGGCGATAAGCGGATTGAGATCACGGCTTTCGTCACCGTAATGAAGCACGCCTCTCCTGATATAGGCGTGTGAGCGACGCAGTTTCTCGTTGATGTCGAATGTGGTCGCCTTGGGATTGGCGGCAAGGACGCTGTCTATGAAAGCGTCTATGCGGTCGAGCCGTTCCTCGGGCGTTGCGAAGTCCAGCAGCACTTCAAGTCTCAGTACATGACCTCCATGCAGTACCTGTCTGTTATGGTGGTCAATGATTATATATCCGTATGGCCTGTCCTTGCGACCGAAGAAAACGATGTCGATGCCGAAGTTCCTTTTCAGGTCTGACTGCAATCCCTTTATATCAGAGTTGATGTCTCGGTATTTCAGGAGAATGGCTTTTATCTCACGCTGACGCTGGCGGTCACGCCTGCGCTCCGAGAAGGACTCTTCAATCTTCGACACTGGAACTTTCATCTGAACCGTCCCCTGTCTCTTTACATATAAGGTGTCCTCCTTGACATAGCACTCATACCCGAGGGAAGAGAGAAGCGCCTTGAACTGGGCAATGGAATTATATGAGTAACCTTTGGCTTTCTCATAGTCTTTCGCAGCTTTCTTCCTTGCATCCTGATTGAGTATTTTGTCGATTGTCTTCTGTGAGCGGATGCGTTCCTGACTGTCGTTAATCTTGGAGCCGTCCGGAGCGACGCGTGAGGTGACGATATGGATATGGTTGTTTCCTGTGTCCCGGTGGGCATAGACGAGCAGGGGCTGACCCTCCTGTCCATACCCCATCTCTTTGAGATAAGCATGGGCGAAGTCGAGCAGTTCCTCTTCTGTCATTTCATGACCCCTGCAGGATATGGCGAGATGGAACTGGGTCTGACGGATCCGTCCGTTCCGAGCCGAATATGTCTGAAGATATGAGCGAAGTTCTTTGGGCGTGGGTTTGCCGAATGTGTCGATGTCCCCGAGAATAACGAAGTTCTTCATCTCTAAAAGACGGGCTGTCCCTTTGGCTACCTTGCGTTCGTTGTAGAGGACGGCATGGAAATTTGAGCCGCCTGGAAGTATTGTGGCGATCATTGTCGGATGTGTGATTATGAAAAGTGGATTACAAGCTTGAAATGTGATATGATACCTGTCGGATGCCTCCGTCCTGATTCTGAATTGTCAACCGGCACTCGTTCATTCCAAATCACAAAGCGGACGTTAAGCATATCACAAGGAATACAGGCAATGGGATATCGGTCAACAGATATTGGTCATGGGATTTCGGTAAAGAGGAATCCGTTACTCCTCAATAGTAATATCAATTGAGGAATGACTCATTCCGAATCAGGCGACACGACAGACCAATCCGTAATGATGAAGCAGCGAATGGCGGTTTTCCAAAATCACATACGCAATTAAAAATTCGCGGTTGGTCATTTCAATCTGGTTGACTTTCTCGTAACGTCAAGAAGTTCCTTCCTCAGTGTCGAAAGCACGCCCTCGATACTACGTACCGCAGGAATGACTGTTTTATCAAGATAGGACTTGCCGAGAAGACCGGCCACGGACAGCTCGTTGGCTCTTTTGACCACCTGATTGAGATTGGCAGAGAGGTGGAACAGTTCGTTGTGATACTCCCGATATAACTGGCCAAGCCCGTTTATCAGCTCCAGCCTGTGTTTTGCATCGGTATCGGAAAACTCCGACACGGCATCGCGAATATACTGGCTCACAGATGCGTAGCCTTTTGATTTCTCCCTGATGAACGCAGCCTCGGCTTCCGTGAGGCGCAGTTCGATTCTCTTGACTCTTCGGTTCATGTTGTCTGTGATTGTTGTTTACAGTGGCCATATCCATCGGATTCTCGCCGGAGGCGAAACAGAGGCGGCAGCCTCAACCGCCGCGCAGCGGTCGGCAAGTGGCTTTCCGGAGTGCCAAAACCGTCAGGTTTTTGTACGGCGAAAAGCACAACTTGCTTCCCGAAGACTGTAAAAAACGAGGTATGCCCACAAGGTTCTCAGGAGCAAATCTACCGATTCCGGCTCGCCCGGGATGAAATGCACAACACTTATATAATCCGTGATTATCAATCGGCTAAAGAGCGGTGTCCATCGACGGATTGGTCATCGCGCATTGAACAATCGTCATACCGTGTTTCGGAAGTCAAGTCACCAATTCCACATGACGGATGAAAAACCGGGCATTGAGAAAGCCACAATAGCCGATCTGAAATAGTGTAAGCCGATAGCCGGTTCAATACGAGTAATCACGGAAACACCGTCCCCGATGCGTTTCCTGTGACGGCACGTTGGTAAAGTCGCATAGGGAACTCTGAATAAGAAAAATGAAACTGAGGAAAACGGCCAGCGGATTAGAAAAACAACTTCGATTATACGTAATAGCGCGATTAAAATCGGTTACCTGTTTTTCGCAATAGGGAAAATGGTGAGGCTGATTCAGTGCCGTAATCTCTGGTTTTTGCTTTCTTAGAAGTCATGGAAAGGATTGTCCGAAGACATTCATGAAAATCAGTCCAATCGCTTGATTTTATGTGAATTAGAGACTTAATAATTTGCTTAATTCACTGATTTTTAGTAACTTTGCATGAGGGATAGTCCCTCGATGAACACCAAATTTTACGACTATGCCCGAGATTCTTTTAGCCATATATATCACCTTGTTCACCCTGTTGTTCAAGGGCGTCTGCTGGATAGCGTTGACCGTATTCCGGATTGTCTTATTCATCGTAGCATGGACAATCCGCACAGCCATTGCGGTATTCCGCTTCATGTACCGTCAGCTGCGAAAACTGACGGTATGGGGCTGGAGACAAGGAACGGTGTACTACCATTCGCGCCGTCAACGAAGGATGATACCTTAGCAGCCGCCAAAGGGAAATAAAAAAAGCCACACCAGTCATAATGACCGGCATGGCAGACAGGGTATGTTTCGGGTCTTTTCCCTCGCGTGGAATTTTGAAGTTGCTATCGCTTAAGATATTACGCGACAAATAGCCGGTTAAGCAACGACCTTTTTCGGTCGTCCGCGTTTCGGCTTCTTTTCTAGTGTTTTCTCTTTCGCAATAAATGCAGGGTCTGCAACGACACCATCTATTTTGCCGTAGAGAACCCAATCGAGCACTTTGCGGTTTGCCTCATCCACCTTACTGCGGTCGTAGTCGATGTAGATGTCGGTAACAGTGTTGCCTCCGTGACCAAGAGCCGCAGCTATTGTATCTTTAGGAATATCAATACTCGAGGCTATTGTGGCCCACGTGTGACGCGCCCAGTAGGTCGAGAGGTCGGGGCAGATGGCGTTGTGCTTTTTCTTGCCTCCAAGTCCGCTGCGCTCGCAGTCGCCAATCTTACGCAGGGCGTTGTTGGTCTGACGGATGTATTGCAGATAATCCTTACGGCTATCCATGATTGAGAGCAGGTGGGCCTCACCCGCATACTTCTCAATCAACCCTAACGCTTCCGGCTCCACCTTCATGGAATAGAGGCGAGCCGTCTTGTGGCGGTTGAACACAATCCTGCCCTCACGCATGGAATCCGGAGACAGACTCAGCATATCAACAAAGTTTATGCCCATGAGCATGAACGAAAGTTTGAACATATCCCGGTAGACTACCTGCCACTCCTCTATGGGGTAGTTGAGAATCTGGCGTAACTTTTCCACCGACAGGCTTCTCTTGTCGGTCTTTACCGTCTTGATCTTGAAGCGGCGGAACGGATAGTTCGCCGTCAGCTCCTCGTCTATCGCGTAATTGAAGATGGAGCGGAGGTTGCGGAGGTGTAGGGCACGGGCATTGGGAGAAGGATTTGACTCTGCGAGGTAGTTGTCAAATGCGGTGAGCCATGCCTTGTTCACCTCGTCGAGGACATCGGTGTTGCCTTTGCCGATAAAGGTCTCGATGTGCTTCAACGTGCGCTCGTAGGTCAGGCGTGTAGACGGCTTCTTCAACTCCGTGCAACGTCTGGCAACTTCCAAGAGGGCATTAGCCGCTTTAACTTCCTCCTGCTTTTCCTCGGCCTTTTCAGGGAAAAGTGCTGCTTCGAGGTCGGCGTAGATTGCCGCCCCGTCACTGTTTAACCCATAATGGCGCAGTATGACACCTTCCGAAGCCACACGGAAGAACTGCAGACGCTGGTTGATGTGACGGTGATTTTTTTCTTGGGTGGTTACAAGGCTTGTCTCAGCATCCCAGTTTTCGGGATGTACCTTGATACCGAGGGTCGCTTGCTTGCGAAATCCCTTGTGGATGAATGACAGCATCACTACGTTGGTGCCGTCTTTCCTCACTTGCTTGTCGAGGACGAATTTGATTTTTGCCATCGGTCAACTAAGTGCCCCGTGTCTATTTGGCTCGAAATCTACTTGCAGATTTACTTGCAGATTTACTTGCAGATTTGTGCAACTATCGGCAACAGATTGCGCCAGAATGCGACATTCGAGGTCTTTTTTTTAACCGAATCTCAGCTCAAATACTGATAAAAACAACGCTGAAATTCGACTTAATTAGTTGAATTTCAGCGAGTTCTGTTCAGTGGTGCCAACGGGAATCGAACCAGTGACACAAGGATTTTCAGTCCTTTGCTCTACCAACTGAGCTATGGCACCTGCTGGGCTTTGGTTAGCGTTTCAGCCGTTTACCTTGCCGTTTGCGGTTGCAAAGTTAGACACTTTTTCTCATTCCACCAAATTTTTCGTTGAGAATTTTACACATTTTATCAACACAAATATACAGCATCTTAATTATCAAGACTTTATTTTGCACATTTTCTTAGCATCACTTCCTGTTTTGCCTTAGCGCGACAGTAAAAAAACGGATTATCTGCGGAAGCGGCCGAAAAGATATGTGGAACATTCCCGGAGTTCCGGAGAACGGAAGAGACACATTATCCCCACATAGAGGGCAGCCCCAACGGCTATCTGTAGTGCCAACACCACTATCGCGGGGAGTGTGACCAGAGAAAGCACCCAGCATCCCGTCCACATTATAAGGGAGGCCAGAAGAAACGGCAGAAGATCACCGAGCATACGCCCTACAGGATAACCTATCTTATGTCCTGTCATACCGACCACCACGAGCCATGTGGCGAACGATGCGAAGAATTGTCCCCATACGAGAATCTCCACATCGCGACTGAAGACCGTGGCAAGGATTGCCACAGCTATAGCCGCGTCTTTTATCACCTCAATGGCAAAGAGACTCCTCCCATAACCTTTCGACAGCATATAGTTGCCATAAAGCGACGTAAGCACCACGAACACTCCTCTGACGCACAGGATGCGGAAAAGGATTATGGCGGCGTCCCATTTATCAGCGAAAAGAGTATGGAAAAGCGTGTCGCCCACGGCCGCGAGTCCCAGCAAGGCCGGGAATACTACAAAGGCCGTGAAGCGGTTGATCTTACCGACATACCTACGGAAATCATCGGCATCGTCCTGGAACCTCGACAACAACGGCACAAACGAGGCTGTAAGCACCTGCGATAACGACGCGCTACCCATCTTGCTCCATTTGTCGGCCTGCGAATATACTCCCAGAGAGCGCAGGGAATAAGCCGCTCCGATAACGAGGGAATATATATTGAGGAAAACAGTGTTGAGCATCGATGATGAAAAGACGCTCAGACCGATGCGCCATATCTGCCGCATGGAGTCCATGCGGATCCAGCAAGTCGGGCGCCAGCCCCCCGTAAGCCAGAGAATAGCCGTCTTGATCCCGGCCAGCGCCACCGACTGCCACACGAGAGCCCAGGCCCCATAGCCCGCGAGCGCCAGCACAATGCCAAGCGCACCGCCGGATACCTGCGCGATGACATTCGACACGGCTATCATCTTCACGTCCATACGCTTCATCAGCCGGTTGGTCTGCACTATGGCCAAAGCGTTGAGCACAAAGGTCAGAAACATTACCTTCGACAAGGGTATGAGCCTGCGGTCTCCCTGGAAAAGACCTGCAATGGCCGGAGCCATAAACCAAAGCAGCGCATAGATGGCCACGCTTACAACAAGATTAAACCAGAACACCGAGGAATAATCCTCCTGCGTAGGCTCCTTCTTCTGGAGCAGAGCCGCCCCGAAACCACTGTCGGCGAATATTATGGCGAAAGCCTGAAATACAAGAAGCGCTCCCACAAGACCGAAATCCTCCTGTGAGAGCACATTCGCGAGCACCACGCCGACTACGCCATAGAGCACCTGGCTCGCCAGCCTGTCGACAGTGTTCCATTTAAGCGTGCGTGCCGTCTTCAGTTTGAGAGACCCCGCCTGTTTATCAGGTTCTGCGGTCGCCTCATCGCAATTACTCATCCTCTTCCTCCCCGTCATCATAGGTTCCGCCGACGCCGGCACTCTGATGATCTTCAGGAAGCTGGAAAAGTTTTCCACCTCCCGATTTCTTTATGTCGGGATCTCCTTTATAGTATATCTTGGTTGAGCCGATACCCTTAACACTGAGTTTATCCACAGGCCAGCATCCTATGGAGCCGCCTCCGAGGATGCGGCAATTGACGGTCTCCGCCTCAAGAAGGTCTGCAGAGATCACTCCCGTGCCTACCATCTTCAAGTCGGCACGCTGACATTTCCCTGATATACTCACCGTGCCGTTGCCAGTGGCGATCGTAGCCTTGACAACATTGGCCCTGACATTCTCCACAGCTATCCGGCCATTGCCGATCTCTTTGGCGCTGAACTCCGCACATGGAGCCGAGCTCTCCACCACCACGTCGAAAGCCGATGAGTTCTCCACAGAGGTCAGGAAATCGGAGTAGATATATAGGGTCGGCAGATCGGGATGCCCCACATCCTCTGTCGACACCTGTATCTTGAGAGTGCCGTCCTTTGGAGTGATTATGAACGCGTCTGCAAACTCCTTGGCGCCGCGATACTGCACCCATCCCGTGGAATCGGGCAAACAACGGTAGACCACATTCACATTGTCGAGCACCTTGACCTTGTCAAACTGCCCCACCTCCACCTTATAATTCTCAGCATCGCGGGCATTCGTCAGAAGCGACACCCACACCATAGCCAATAAAAAAATATATTTCCTCATAAGAACTTCCATTAAGTCGCGGAGCTTGACGCCCCACGGTCAGGTTACACTTGTATGTCTACGTCTATAACGTGTCTGGCCGTCGGTTTAGCCGAAATATTTCTCTTCGATTTCTCTGATTATCTGTTCAAGTTCGTCAGCGGTGTCCGCCCGCAGCAGTCTTATGCGCGTCTGGCGGAAATCAGGGAGCCCTTTGAAGAGAGGTGTCGCAGCCAGATGACGCCGTATGTGGAGGATGCCCCGATATTCATCTATGCGGTCGATACTCTCGCGGATCTGGCGCCGGAGCAGCGCGAACTTCCCGGCATCAGGCAGCGGCTCCCAAGCCCCATCCCTGAGATACTGGCATACATCATGGAAGATCCATGTCGCCCCGATAGCGCCCCGGCCTATCATGATACCGTCTACCCCATATTCGTCGAAAGCCCTGGCCGCACCCTCCGGAGTGGTGATATCGCCGTTGCCGATAACCGGAATCTCCATCCTCGGATCTGCCTTGAGCTCCCCTATCATCGACCAGTCGGCTTCGCCGGTATACATCTGCGAACGCGTGCGGCCATGCACAGTCAGCGCAGCGATCCCGCAGTCCTGCAAACGCGGACCGAGGTCGGTGATGATACGGTTCTCGTGATCCCAGCCAAGACGGGTCTTGACCGTGACAGGGACACCGACGGCCTTCACCACAGCCTCTGTGATGGAAAGCATCTTCGGGATGTCGCGAAGCATTCCCGCACCGGCTCCCTTGCCGGCCACCTTCTTCACCGGGCAACCGAAATTGATATCGATAAGGTCGGGTCCGGCTTCCTCCACCATCTTCGCAGCCTCCACCATAGCCTCGGGCTCCCGACCGTAGATCTGTATGGCCACAGGGCGTTCGCGCTCATCGATATGGAGCTTCCTTGCGGTCGAGGCGATGTTTCTCACAAGCGCCTCCGACGACACAAATTCCGTGTAGACCATCGCCGCCCCCTGCTCATGGCATATGAGACGGAACGACGGATCTGTCACGTCTTCCATCGGTGCGAGCATCACCGGGCGCTCGCCAAGATCTATGTTTCCTATCTTCATAATCCAGTCATGTTAATACTGTAGGTGCGCCATGCCGTCATGTCAGAGTGAGAGTGGAAAATCTGTCAGGCGATAGCATCCGGGCCATGTCGCGCATCTCCTCCGCGGTCACATTGCCGATATTAGCGGCCGTTGTGGCTATATCGTGTATCTCATCGTAATAAAGCAGGCTCTTCGCCAGCGACATCGCCCGGTTCTCACGATGGTCGGTGCTGACGAGGAGCTGCCCGCAGTACTGACGTTTTATCCTCTCGAATGTGGATGGGGGCAACGGCGAGTCGGCAAGTCTCTCGAGCTCCCTGAAGATTATGCTCCGGCATTTTCCCACCGACTTCGGGTCAGAACCGAAATATATGAGCATGAGCCCGGTGTCACTCATCAGGCTCACCGAACTGTCCACCGTATATACATATCCCCTTTTCTCACGCAATTCGCGGTTCAGCCTTGAGTTCATGCACGGCCCACCGAGATAGTTATTGAGGAGGAAGAGCGCGAACCGGCGCTGATCTCCACGTCCGAAAAGACGTGCCCCCACGATAGTGTTGGCCTGATGATTACCGCGGTCGCGCAGCATATCAAACGTTTTCATCTCAGGAGCCATCGTCCTCTGTCGAGGTTCTCCGGGGAAATGCATGGAGCCGAAATATCTCTCCACGATCCTGCGTATCTTCCGCGGATCGGACGGTCCGCAGCAATACACGACCATCTGATCCGGCGTATAGAAACGCCTCACGAAACTCCGGCAGTCTTCTCCGCCAAGGGCACGGACACTATCCGCTGATCCCAGGATATTGTGTGCCAGCCCAGATCCGGCATATGCCAACTCCTCGAATTCATCGTAAACCGCGTCGGAAGGACTGTCGAGATAGCTGTTGATCTCCTCGATCACCACATCCTTCTCCCTCTCGATCTCCTCCTCGGGGAACACGCTCGAGCATATGAGGTCGGCAAGAAGTTCCACGGCCCGCTCCTCATATCCTGCCGGAGCGTTTGTATAGACCATGGTCTCCTCCTTGGAAGTATATGCGTTTAGTTCACCCCCGACCGACTCCATACGGCTCGATATCTGCCAGCTTCGGCGCCTCTCGGTACCCTTGAAGATGGTATGCTCCACAAAATGCGCCAGTCCGAACGACGATGGCGCCTCATCGCGGCTTCCGGCATTTACCACCGCCCCGATATAGCTTACCATGCCATCCATATGCCAGCACACCGTGCGCAATCCGTTGGGAAGAGTGAATATAGAATAAGAATTACCGATTGTCATCTGAAGAATACGGCCGTTTTGGCCGCTACAATATGCAAAGTTAATAAAAATTTCCTTAAATTTGCACATCAATCGCCCACACCGCAATGCCCAGGACTATCATCCACATATTTATTCTCGCCGTATGCCTCGCCGCAGCCGGATGCTCCGCCCACGACAAAGGCTTCCCCGACAGAGACGACATAGCGCCCGAGAACGCTCTCCGCAGCCTTAACGCCACCATCGAAAAGGCTCCGCGCTATCAACGTCTTAAAGCCGAGAGATTCGACTCTCTCCGGAATCTTCTCCGCGACGCACAGTCTCCGGCCGACAAATTGAGGATAACGATAGAGATTGCCGACTCTTATTGCCAGTTCAACGCCGATTCGGCCATCCATTACGGAGCTCGCGCCGTAGCCCTGATCCCGGAAGACACATCCCCGCAGACCGACACCCGGGCCCGGCTCTCGCTCATAAACGCTCTCGGAACGGCGGGGCTCTTCATACCGGCTGTGAAAGGTCTCGACTCCATAGGGGAGGCGGTCAAAGACCCTTCATCACGCATCGAATACTGGAAATCTTCCAGAAAGCTTTATTTCTACATGCTCACCTATGTGCAGGATCATGGAAGATACGCCGACATCTATCGTCGACGCTACATAGAGTGTGATGATTCCCTGCTACGCTATCTGCCTAAGGAGGAACCTCTCTACAGGTTCATAAAATGCGAACGGCTCGTGACAGAAGGACGTCTCAACGAAGCTCAGAAAGACCTCCAACAACTGATGACCGCTCAGGGCGACTCCGACAACATCTACGGCATGGCCGCTTATCAGCTCGCCGAAGTCTACAAACGCAAGGGCGACTTCAGAGGCTACGCCACCTATCTCGCGACGGCCGCTGAAAGCGACATCAAATGCTGCGTGCGCGAAGGACTGGCACTCCCCGACCTGGCCAACTGGCTTTATGAACACGGCGACCTGAACAATGCCTTCAATTATATCAACTATGCCCTTGAGGAAGCCAATCAAGGCAACATAAGGATGCGCACCGTGGCCATCTCCGCACTGATGCCGGTGATCGACCAGGCCTACCGGAAGGAAATCAACGACTCCCGCAACAACATGGTGGGATTCGCGATGATATCATCCACCCTGCTGCTGATCGCCGCCGTGCTCCTGATCATAATTATGAGAAGCATGGCTAAGATGAGGGGCAACGAGCGCAAGCTCGCCGCGTCGTCGCGCAAGCTCGAGGCATATGTAGGCAACTTCATCGGGCTCTGTTCCAACTATGCCTCGCGTCTGCAGCAACTCGCCGCTCTGGTGACGCGTAAGATCAGCTCCGGACAGAGCGACGACCTTCTCCGCATAGTCAGTTCGGGCAAATTCAACGAAACCGGCTCCGACGAGTTCTATAAACTTATCGACAAGGCTCTGCTCGACATCTTCCCGGATTTCGTCGACAGCATCAATTCCCTGCTGCAACCTGACAGACAGATCGAACTACGGAAAGACGATCCGCTGACCCCGGAGCTGCGCATATATGCCTTCGTGCGTCTGGGAGTGGACCAAAGTATACAGATTGCCCAAATCCTGGGATACTCCACCAACACCGTATACGCCTACCGCAACCGCATGCGCAACCGCGCTATAAACCGAGACACATTCGACAAGGATGTGGCCGATCTCGGCAACAGCCAGTTCTCCTCAGTGATCATTTAAGGGATCCCGCCTCAACATTATTCGCATCAATCCGACCCTATACAGCGCTCTGTCAAGCCGCGCCCAGGCCATCACGGCATCATAGCTGCGGAAACATATTTCATGAAATTGCGGTCTGCGGGCATTCCGGGAGAGCCCATTGACGCCCATATTTTGGGCATATGCAACTATATATAAGTTGGTATTAAATCTATATTGTTAATTTATATATTATTATAAATCAATATTTTTATAAATCCAATATCTATATATAGACTTATATCCACCACATATTGCTTGCTAAAGCCCCCACAAGATAGTAATTTTGCCATGTGAGAAAACGAGAGTATCTCCAGGCTCCGGATCCTTCCATGCCTATCCTGATATAGGCCCCGATCCAAAACATCCGGTGTAAGGCAGAACACATCGGCTTCTCAGCAAAAGATATTGATAGGTGACACAAGTCAGATCTTAAGGTAAGAAAGATTGTCATGCAGTGTGGGGACACACTCTTTCAAAGGTTCAATGGAATTACCCTCAGGGGAATTTAAAGAAACAGGTTAGATTGTCGACAGACGTCAAGCAGATTCGATAGTTGACCAGACACGTGACGACAGAAAACTAAAGTATAGGTAAAAGAATATAATTGAATAAATTTATATGTTAGGTTTGTAGAAATAAATTTGATTCGCAATTCAGACAGGCATCTTGTGAAAGACGCCTGTTCTTTTTTTATCATTACTCCTCTGATAACTATCCTCCTCGACTCTATGAAATCCCCCTCAACTCTATGAAGGCGACCGTCTTATTCCCCTTAATATCCGACGCCAATACTCTCCGGACAAGCATAAAACGACGCGCGAGACGCCAATAAATCATCTCCCGCATGGAGGATTCAGTCCGGGGCCGTTTCCACGCTGATGGCGCTTTACATATGCCCAGGATAAAGAAGAGCACTCCCCTCAAAGCAGGAATCCAAGGCAGCAGACAGCACGCAAAATGCCAAGGTCAAGGATATAGCAGACGTCAAGAGACATAGGGACATAGAAACATAAAGACATCAAAGACATAGAAAAGGGCAATAGCCCTAAAGCCACTGCCCCTTTTCATAAAATAAGCAAAGATGTTTTATTATTTTATGGAGTACTTATGCTTTGCAGATCCATCTCCACCGACATGATGGGGAGACAGAGAATTTTCATTTGCCCAGACGGGCGTTCTCACGGGCGATGTAGGCATCAATACCCACGCCGTTGCCGAGACGGAACTCGGGATAGTCGTTCTTGATCGTCGTATAGCACTCGAGAGCCTTGTCATACTTCTTCTGCTCATCGTAGATATTTGCTTCTTTAAGCAGCGTTCTCGGCACTATCTGAGGATTCTCGTCAGCCTCTTTCACAGCCTTCTGATAATACTCAAGAGCCTCGTCATATTTCTTGAGGTTCACATAGCAGTCGCCGGTGAGCACCAGGGCATTGGCATTGAGCACATCGTCATCTGAATCGAAACGTTTGAGATATTCGGCAGCCTCGGCATATTTCCCTTCGTTGTAAAGAGCCTCTCCGGCACTGAGCGCGGCGAGATTACCTGCGGCGTCACCCTTATACTTGTCAGCCACCTGCTTATATTGCACGGCCGCCACAGAATCGTTGACTGCGCTTATCTCCACCTTATTATATGCGTCATACGATTTCTGAGTATGGGGATTACGATAGAAGAAAAGATAGCATAGAATGAAAACAGCTACGACCACCACGGCGCCGATGCCCCAAAATATATATTTCCTGTTGTCGGCGATTTTCGTTCCGGCCTCGGTGAGGCGCGTGTTCACTTTGTCGATTGTTGTCTCATCCTGAGGATTCTGATTCTGGGATGCCATTTCTATTTTGTTGTTTCTTTTTCGTTGTTATTGTTAGATGATTACGGCATGTCCTGGAGGCATTCCGCATTTCAAGACGCGAAATTAAGCATTTTTTGTGTAATCGGCAATTTTTTCCCTGTTTTTTTTCATGAATGCGCAATTTATAGTAATTTCGCGGTTGCTTTAAGCGATAAAAGTTTATCAGAGATTATGAATCCCGGCCAGTCATTAACTCTCGACCAACGCCTCACCATGAGGCTCTCCGCCCAGCAGCTCCGTTTCGTGAAGCTGCTCGAGCTGACCGCGCCCGAACTTGAGGACGCCGTTGAGAAAGAGCTGGAAGACAATCCCGCGCTCGAGGTCATCGACAAAGATGAGACTCCCGACAACGACATTCCGCGATATAGACTTGAGGCCCGCAACACCTCGGCAGACGACTTCTCCGACTACGACTTCGCTCCGGCCGACAATGAGGAATCGCTCTACGACTCGCTCCTGCGCCAGCTCTCGGAAAGGGAACTCCCCGAAAAGGTACGCGAGGCCGCGGAATATATCATAGGCAGCCTCGACTCCAACGGATATCTTCGCAGGCCCCTGCAGTCGCTCGTCAATGATATGGCGTTCGGGCCCGGGATAGAGGTGACCGAAGCCCAGGCCACTGAAGCCCTCGAGGCTGTGAGGCAACTCGAGCCATACGGCGTGGGCGCCACAAGCCTGCAGGATTGCCTCCGCCTCCAACTCATACATCTCCCGGAATCGCAGCAACGCGACGACGCCTTGAAGATAATCGACTCCCAGTTTGAGGCATTCTCGATGAAACACACCCACAAGATCATCTCCGGACTGAGAATCGGCCAGGAGAGGGTGAAGGAAGCCATCGACCTCATACTTACACTCAATCCCAAGCCCGGAGCTTCCCTCGACTCCACCAGCTACCGCACCAATGTCATCGTGCCCGACCTTGTGGTGAGCAACGAAGACGGGCATCTTTCGGTGTCGCTCAACAATCGCGTGCCCGAACTTGCCATCGACCGCACATTCTCAGAAGCAGTGAGAGAAATGGAGGAGAACGCCGCATCGCGCAGGAAAGCAAGGAAAGGGCAGGAATTCGTCATATCCCGCTTCAACGATGCCCGCGACTTCATCCGCATATTGCGCCAGCGACAGGAGACCCTCATAGGGGTCATGACAGCGATCATGAAAATTCAGGAGGAATATTTCCGCACGGAAGACGTATATCGGCTGAAACCGATGATGATCAAAGACATCTCCGCAATGACAGGCTACGACATATCCGTGATATCGCGTGCCACAAACAACAAATATGTCGCCACTCCATGGGGCATATTTCCTCTGCGTTTCTTTTTCAGCGACTCCATCGGCGAGGAGGGGGAGGACACTTCCGAAGCCCTGACCAACCGGAAAGTCGAGGCAGAGATCGCAGCCATAGTGGAGGGGGAAGACAAACGTCACCCGTTGAGCGACGAAAAGATCAAAGACATGATGGAGGCGAGAGGCTACGAAGTGTCGCGCAGGACAGTGGCGAAATACCGCGACCGCCAGGGCATCCCCGTGGCGCGTCTGCGAAAAGAGCTGTGAGAGATTATTGCACGTGAAAATGTTTTTTATTACTTTTGCATGAAATATATCGGAGCGACGATTTTTCGCCACAAGCTGAGATCACAACCCGAAAACATTCAAGCTATATATTATATAATGAAACGACTCATCTACATTATCGCATTAATCCTGGCGGCATCCGCCACAGGCACCATGCAGGCAGTCACCGACAAAGAGATGGAACAGGCCAGGGTTATCGCGACTCAGGCTTATCTGCGCTACGCCAACGACGGTTCAGGATATCTCGACGACTTGCATCCCAAGACAATGGCCGAACTCGAAAGATCGCTCAAGCCAAAGGAGAAAGAAAACATCAAGGCATTCAAGGCCATATCATTGCCCGGCGACTATAAAAGCTGGGACAAGACGAAACTTGTCGATTTCTGGACGAAGGCTTTCTCCACGAAAGGGCTTATTGACAAAGGACGCATTGGCCGTAAACGCGCGGGAAGCCGCATCAACGCCATGACAATAGCGGCACCTGCAAAGCCGGAGGCCCCGAAAGAAGAAAAAGCCACCCCCGCGTCCTCACCGGAGAAAAACAGCGTCCAGGCTGCCACTGAGGCCAAGGCGCCCGCCACCACGACAACAGTCTCCCCCGCTCCGGCCGACAGCATGGCGGCCGCCGCCAACGAAGCAGAACTGAAAGCCATGCAGGCTCTGGAGGAAGAGGATCCCATCAACAAGGCGCAAAACCACACATGGATTTACACCGTAATCCTTATAATTCTTGTCGGAGTCGTTGTCGCGCTGGTTATCTTCGCCTCAAACGTGATGAAGAAGAACGGCGCCAGACCTGCCATGCAGCCGGCGGATGCCGTTCCGTCGGAGACTCCTGCCACCGACCAGCGCGCCGCAGCGATGGAGGCCAACTCCCTGCGCGAGAAATTTGCCGCGAGACTGACCGAGAAAAACAAAGAGGTGGCTACTCTCAACAGGAAAGTGGAGGAACTCGCCTCCGCCAACTCCGCGCTGCAAGGCAAAGTGGAGACACTGACCTCCGAAAACTCCACTCTGCGCGCCCGCCTATCCGACGCGCTCCGCAAGGAGGCCGAACTGGAGAAAGCCGTGAGTCTCGCCGCTGTCCAGCCAGCCGTTGCGCAGCATGACACCGCTCCAGCCCAGCCTTCACGCCAGACGCCTCAGGCCTCCTCACAGCAACCGGCCAGACAGGGCACACCCCTGCGCACCATCTATCTCGGGCGCGCCAACAGCAAAGGGATATTCGTAAGGGCTGACCGTTCGCTCAATGTCGGCAACTCCGTTTTCCGTCTTGACACCACCGACGGTTATGCAGGAAGTTTCCGGGTGGTCGACGATCCCACCGTATGGGATATGGCCATGCTCACACCCCGTGAGTCGCTTGCGGGAGCCTGTGTGTCGCCCGATCTCGACAACACCGACGGCAAAGAGAAAATAGTCAACGACTCATCGGGCACTGCTGTGTTCGAAGGGGGATGTTGGAAAGTGATCCGGAAGGCCAAGATACATTACGAATAAAAAAAGGGCATATAAACGGCACTGCAGGATGTGAACGCCTGCAAAAAAATGAGACACTGCCGAAAAAAGTTGTGTGATTGACAAAAAAGCATTAACTTTGCAGAGTGAAAGCGGCTGATCGCCGCCCTGAGGATGCCCTGATGGCGGAATTGGTAGACGCGTTGGTCTCAAACACCAATGGTGCGAGCCGTGCCGGTTCGAGCCCGGCTCAGGGCACAGGAGGTCTGGAACGATATCGTTCCGGACCTCCTTACTTTTTACGCCGGCTGTCTTCCCTTTTATGGCCGGAGTCTTGGAGAATCTTACGGTTTATTCATATCGGTTCTTCTTTCGTTCCACGTCCGAAATCTGCCGGCAAGGCCTCAAAATGCGTTAAAATACGGTTTTATTAAGTTAAATACGTTAAATAAGTGTAGAAATCGCACTCTTTCCTTAAAAAAATATAGCCTGATACTTGACAATCGAAAAATAAGTATTAACTTTGCACCGTTTTTGATAGCAAAAAATTGTTTTATTATTTTAATTTATTAAAGAGATGAAAAAAGTAGTTCTTTCACTCGCTGTTCTTTTCAGCGTAGCCATGGTTAGCTGTGGCAACAAGAACGCAGAGGCTGTTGATAGCGACTCTGTAGTAGTAGAGGAAGTTGCAGTAGAAGAGGTTGTCGTTGACAGCGCCGCTGCTGACTCTGTAGTAGCTGACACAGCTGTTGCTGCTGCCGCTGCTGTTGCTGAGGAGCCTGCAAAATAATTCCCGCCAAGCGAGTACATAAGACAAAAAGCGAAGTTATGGTCGATTCCCGGTTTTCCGGTTATCGACCATAATCTTTTTATGCCCCAGACTTGGGGAATAGCGAATTTCGTTGTAATTTTGCACTCTGATGGGCAAAACAGCCCATTTCCTTCATATGAATAAGAACCAGAAGATAATCATCTATGGCGGAGGAGCTGCTCTTCTCTGCCTTGTGGCACTCATAGTGGTGCTTATCATAACCAACGCGAAGCGCACCGAGGAAGTCAATGCGGCACGGGAGGAAACCGAGAACCTGCGTCTGGCCAACGACCGCCTGTTGCTCACAAATGAATTCAACCAGCTGAACGCGGACTTCAACCAATATGAGGATCAGCAGAGATATCTGAAAAATGATTCGCTGGTACAGAAATACAATGAAGCGCGGCTAAAGGTTGAGGGACTCCTCACAGAGCTCGACCAAGAGAAGAAAAGCAACGCCGCCAACCGCAAGCGTATAAAAGACCTCGAGGCTGAGATAGCCACCTTGAAAGGGATCGTGAAGCACTATCTCGAGGAGATAAAGCGTCTTGGAGAGGAGAATGAAGGGCTGAAGAAGGAGATAGAGGCTGTGACGCGCCACAACGAACAGCTTGCATCCAACCTTTCCGCCACTACCTCGCAGAACGAGCAGCTCTCGCAGACCGTAAAACTCGCCAAAAAGCTGAACATCACAGGAGTGTCTCTTCAAGCTTACAACAAGAAAGGGAAAAAGGAGAAAAACATCACCAAGGCCCGTCAGCTCGGAGTCAGCTTCATAGTCAGCCCCAACAACACCGCCTCGGCAGGAATGAAGGATTTCTATATCAGGATCGTCAGTCCTGAGGGATCGCTCCTCGGCAACGCCGGATCGTTCAGCCTCGACGGGTCTACCGTGCAGTGCACTGCCCACCGTCAGATAGAATACGCCAACGAAGAGGTCAGTGTAAGCGTATATTGGGACGTCAACACGACCCTCACGCCGGGCGAATATACAGTAGAGGTGTTCGCCGATGGATATCGTCTGGCAGCTAAGCACTTCTCGATGAAAAAATAACATCCATTACCGGAACGACCTGTTATAAGTTCCGCAGACATATGGGCGCCCATCATGGCGGAAAAAACAGGAAGGCCTCCTGCCGAATCGGCAGGAGGCCTTCCTGTTTTCGGGCTGTCGCCTCTTATCAGATTACCTGACAAGAACCTTCACCGTTTTTCCGGCCCCGGAAAGGATATATACTCCCGGCATGACCGACAGACTGCCGGCTCCATTCTCCACAACCCCCGACATACGTCCGTCAGCGCCATATACAGACACCGTCACTGAAGCGTCTTCCACGAATATGCGTCCGTCGCGCGCATACGCCCTGAAAGGAGCGGCATCGTCTGAAGAGATTCCGTCGACGGCTGCCACCGAGGAGCTTCCTACCACGACATAGCAGTTGGCAGGCACCGTCACAGTCTTTGACGAGACATCAACCTTAGGCTGCGAGCCATATGACTTCGACATTACCCGGTAAGCACTCTCCTCCCCTTTCAGGAAATTGATAGCCACGGTTATCTCCTTGTCTACATTCGGATTGACAGCTGTATAAAGTTCTTTGTCTCCGGCCACCGACGCGAGAGTCCGTCCGGCTGCCCAGTTTGACTGTCCGCAGCTGATCTCGAAAGAGGCCGACTCCGCGAAGAGCTCAGGATTATCATTACGGATTGATATAAGTTCGGCATAGTTTTCATATAGACCCCTGTGGTCGGGATCATCGAAAAGCGCCCAGTCCACAATTTTAGGCGACGTGTTGTTGCTTCCGTCGTCGTTCTTGGTGTTCTGAGCATTCCCCAGCTCGGAAAACTGCCATATCATATGCGCGCCGGGAGAGAGAATCATCTGCGCGGCAGCCGATCCGAGGCGCTGCATCGATACCTTCACATTTCCCTTCACGCCAGCCACTCCCCACATATCCTGCTTGTAGGCCAGACGCTGCTCATCGTGGCTCTCAAGATATGACACGGTCGAACCCCACAGGCGGCCGCCGTCTTTAGGGGCATAAAGCCTGTTCATGTCTGATTCCGACTGATATCCCATTGCAAACTGGCAGCCGGCATTATTCACGTTGGCCCAGTTGAGCTCACCGCTCTCCGCCATGGCGTTCTCCTCCCGGGCTGTGGCGAGGTTCTCGTTGATGAAGTAGGCACCCGGACGGGCGGCATCGACCACTTCCTTCAGTTTCTTCATCCTGTCGATGCGGCTCTGGTTGTAAGCATTGGTATCCGCATCACTGGGGCTGGCATACGAATTATTGTCGCCCAGTCCCTTCACCAGGTCGAAACGGAACCCGTCCACATTGTATTCCTTGAGCCAGTATCGCAGCACGTCATGCCATTGTTCCTGCACCATGGCATAACCTTGGTTCCAGTCATTGAGCACGCTGTAGGCATGGGGTGCGGTCTTGTTGTAGAAAGGATTGCTGCCGGGTTCATACATCACATACCAGGGATGCATGCCGTCGCTCTGGTTGAAGACCATGTCGAGAATCACGGCTATGCCGTTCTGATGACATAGGTCTATGAATGCCTTATAGTCGTCAGGGGTGCCATACGCCTTGTCGGGAGCGAAATAGAAATTGGGATTATAGCCCCAGGAATTGTTGCCTGCGAACTCATTTATAGGGAGCAGTTCGATAGCGTTCACTCCGAGTTTCTTGAGATAGGGTATCTTCTCCATGGCCAGACGGACAGTCCCGTTACCGTCGGCGGCCCCTTCGGTACCTGTGAAGTCACGGAGAAGCATCTCATAGATGATAAGGTCTGTCTGGGCTACACCCTTGAAGTCCTTCACTTGCCAGTCATAATCGTTGATGTCGCCCCTGTAGATAGCCACAGGCACACCTTCCACTTCATCAGGATATTCCGGAAGAGCGGGGAACACCGCGGGAGAGATATATTTGTCGTTATAGGGATCGAGCACCAGACGGGCATAAGGATCGCCCACCTTGAGCGTCCCGTCTACTATGAAATAATAGCCATAGTCCTCATCATTCTCAAGCCCGGCCACCGTTACCCAGAAATAACGTTGGTCGCCGACGTCAGTATAGTTCATCACATATTCAACACCGGGGTCATAATCGTTCCATTCCCCGATGATCATGGCCGATTGCTTTCCCGGCGCGCCCAGACAGAACGTCACGCTCCCGTCTGAATTTCTCACAGGGCCCATCACAGGCTCCCCTCCTCCCGGATATGAGGCCGGTTGCGATGCCGGAGCATAGCAATACACATCCTCAGTCTCTGTGGTGGAGGAGCCTGATTTTGCAGTAGCCTTCACCTTATAGTCTCCGGGACCGGGGAAGGTATATTCCGCTGTCAGCAGGTTCGAATTCGTTGTCCTGGCAATCTCCTCGCCATTGACCGTCAACGTTATATCGGCAGCCATAGTCGTGCCGGCCTTAAACGTCACCTTGGAATTGGATGCGGAGATCAACCGGCCTCCGGCATCCGACTCAAGCGATATCTGAAGCCCCGCGTCCACCAGATCCACGAAAATATCGCCGTTTGAGGCAGTCTTTCCCTCGAGTGTGCAAGCGGCGTTGCGGAACACAAACGCGAGTCTGTCAATCTTAGCGGCCGGATCCGTTATGCCGTAGTAAGTGCGGATATCACCGATATACAGTTTCCAGAGATTCTCGCTGACATACGTCAGCTCATATTTCTCGGAGTTATCGCCCCACTTGGGAGCGTTCACCCAGTCTCCATTCCCTTCGAGAATCACGCCCGTATGGGCATATATTTTCGCTGTGGGAGGCTGGCCGGCCAGTCTCTTGTTACCCTGGTCGGCATGGAAGAATACGGTCACATCCTTGGCATCCTCCTGAAGAGGAGAAGGCTCCGTAGTGACCTGGGCCCTTAGGCCGAAGACGGCAGCCACGACAAGCAGCAGCGTCAGCAATGAAGTTTTCGTCATGTAAGAATTATTTAGTTGAAAGTTTGAAAACTGAAGGTTAAAGGTTGAGGGTTGAGAGTTGAGGGTTGAGAGCTGAGGGTTGAGAGCTGAGAGTTAAAGGCCGAGGGGTGAGAGTTGAGGATCAATTACTGAGTATTGAGATTTTATAAACAAAAGAAGTAAACTCAAAACCCTAAACCTTAAACTCTCAACTTTAAACCCTAAACCTTTAACCTTTACTCTTTAACCTTTACTCTTTAACCTTTATCCCTCCTCATCAGGGACATATGTCTCGGAGCGCATATGGAGGTATTCCTCCCATCCTGCGTCCTCCTCCGCGTCTATCACGAATGGCACCGTAGGCAGATCCTCGAGTGCCTTGTTAAAAACCTTCGAGAAAATCGCGAGATTCTTGGTATACATCACCCAGTCCCGTTTGCCGTCGCCGGTATAAATACCCGTCACTACCGCCACCCTGTCTTTCTTGAATGCATCAAGAAGCGCGTCGGTCACCTCCTCCATCAGTCTGGCGTCGCCATCCTCCGGCATACCGTCGGGCAACTGGTTATATGCCCACACCACATCTATGCGGTAGTTATATCTGCCGCTTTCACGATATTCGTCGATACAGTCCCGGCCTGTCACTATTATGGTTCTTCCTGATTCAGATTCCGCGGGATAGCTCCACCATTTGTCAGTATATTTCATGATATATGCGATTTAAATGTATATTCCCGTCAGTGCGGGACAGTGTCAGTGGATTGTCACGAGCGTCGCGCCGAATCCATATTCACGGAAAGAAGCGTCCTGCAACTCCGCTTTCGGGAATTCCTTGCGGAGAAGCTCGAGCACAGCCTTGCGGAGCACCCCCTCCCCCTTGCCGTGGATGAAGACAAGCTTCTGTCCGATCCGGGCGCTGTTCTCCCTCATATGGCGGCGCACGGCGGAGAGCTGCATCTCCAGCATATCCTTAGGTTCCATGCCCGCGAGAGTATCGGTAAGCTCACCTATGTGCAGGTCTACCTCTATCAGCGGGAGCACCTTATGTGGATTCGCAGCCGGCTCAGGCTTCTTGTTTCCGCGCCCCTTGTCCACCTTGTATTTCCGTGAAAGCTCGGCTGCCACATCTTTTGAAGGAATCCCTCCGGCCATCGCCTCCTTGATCTCCGAGACATTTACCTCCAGAGGACGCGCGGCGACTCCGTCGGTCACTATGGGCACTTCAAGCACCGGAGTGTCAAAATAAACGCCCGGACGGAAACAATGGAACTTATGGAATTTCGTCAAGTCAAGCTTGCGGCTCACACTCACTGGAGCCTGCAGCGTGAAAGGCCTGTCTTTCTTGTAGGCGACACACTGCAGCGCTACCTTATCATATGCCGGCAGATCCTCATGACGCAACGCCACAAGGTCTATCAGCTCATTGGGTGCAACAGTTCCCGTGAAGACCACCGTCCACCCCCGTTCTCCGTCGGAACGGCGCAGAAACGTGAAATCGAGGAAATAGTTGGAGTCGTTGACGAGTACGGCGCCGAAACTCGACTTGTCGAGCTGCCTCACGTCGGTGGGCTCGAATGCAAGCGCGATATTGAGTGTGTCGCCGTGCGCGGTCTCCTCAACCGGAAGCTCCTTGACGGGAGCCGCGACTGCCACCTCCTTCTCTGCTGCCGGTTCAGAAGCGGGCACCCGTCGCCCGGCGTCGTAGGCTTTCTGGTCGAACATCTTCCTGGCCCCCTGCTGATCTGCCTCATGCCCTGCCGGGAGCACTACCACGATCTCCTTTAACAGCACCGGGGTCTCGAATCCGCCGTCGTCGACATAAGCTATCTTGTCTTCTATCCTTGTTATCTTTCCGCCACCCACGCTGTTGAGGAAGCGGACAGTATCACCTATCTTTGCCATCTTCTGTCAGTTTTAGTTCGAATTCATCGTCAACCTTCTTCTCCCTCGCCTCGTAGGCATCGACGATTCGCTGCACGAGCGGATGCCTTACGATATCCTTCTTCTCATACTCTATGATCCCTATCCCCTCCACGCCGCGCAATATGCGCAGGCTCTGCAGCAGCCCGCTCTGCACCGTGCGCGGGAGGTCGATCTGCGTGGCGTCGCCTGTTATGATCATGCGGCTGTTCACCCCCAGGCGTGTCAGGAACATCTTCATCTGATGCTTGGTGGTGTTCTGCGCCTCGTCGAGTATTATCACCGCGTCGTTGAGCGTGCGTCCGCGCATGAAGGCGAGGGGAGCGATCTGGATGGTGTCGTTCTCCATATATTCCTTAAGCTTAAGCTGCGGGAGCATATCCTCGAGCGCGTCATAAAGCGGACGGAGATAGGGGTCGATCTTGTCTTTCATGTCGCCGGGAAGGAATCCCAGCTTCTCGCCGGCCTCCACGGCCGGACGTGAGAGTATGATGCGCTTGCATGTCTTGTTTTTCAACGCAGCCACCGCCAGGGCTATGGCTATGTATGTCTTGCCTGTGCCGGCAGGACCGAGAGCGAACGTAAGGTCGTTTTTCGCGAAACTCCTCACCATCTTGCTCTGGTTGGCGTTGCGTGGAGCGATGGGGCGCCCGGTCTGGCCGAATATTATCACCCCTTCCGCGCTTATCTGTTTTGGCGGCTCCCCCTTGATGATATCTATTATCACATCCTCGGGGAGCTTATTGTAGGTTGATGCATAGGCCTCGAGCTCCTTCACCTTCTGCTCGAAAGCGGCGGTCTCCGATTCCTCGCCGATCACCTTGATCACATTGCCGCGTGCGGCCATGCGCAGCTTTGGGAAAAGGTTGCGCACAAGATTTATATTGTTGTTGTTGACCCCGTAGAACGTCTGGGGGTCGACTTTGTCGATAATTACTATCCTTTCGTTCATTCTTCGCTTTTCGTAATTTTTGTCATCGCCCGGAGTCAGGAGATGCCCCGGGAGTTATCCCACCGACCCCTCCAGAGTGATCTGCAGAAGCTTCTGCGCCTCTACGGCAAACTCCATCGGGAGCTTGTTCATCACCTCCTTGGCATAGCCGTTGACAATCAGCGCCACGGCCTCCTCCATAGGGATCCCCCTCTGCTGGCAATAGAACAGCTGCATCTCGTTGATCTTCGACGTCGTTGCCTCATGCTCCACTGTCGAGGTTGTATTTCGCACGTCAATATAAGGGAAGGTGTGGGCCCCGCATCTGTCGCCCATCAGCAGGGAATCGCACTGAGTATAGTTGCGGCATCCCTCGGCGTCACGTGTCACCCTCACAAGCCCCCGGTAGGAATTCTGGCTCTTCCCCGCCGAGATACCCTTGCTGACGATCGTGCTCCGGGAGTTGCGCCCGAGATGTATCATCTTAGTGCCGGTGTCGGCCTGCTGGTGGTTGTTGGTGACGGCCACCGAGTAGAACTCACCCACGCTCTCATCCCCTTTCAGTATGCACGACGGATATTTCCAGGTGATGGCAGATCCTGTCTCGACCTGAGTCCAGGATATCTTCGAGCGGTGGCCCCGGCAGAGGCCGCGCTTGGTCACGAAATTGTATATGCCCCCGCGTCCCTCCTTATCGCCGGCATACCAGTTCTGCACGGTGCTGTATTTCACTTCGGCCCTCTCCTCGCAGATTATCTCCACGATGGCGGCGTGGAGCTGGTTCTCGTCGCGCATAGGAGCCGTGCACCCCTCGAGATAGCTCACGTAGGCGTCGTCGTCGGCCACAATGAGTGTGCGCTCGAACTGTCCGGTGCCTGACGCATTGATGCGGAAATAGGTGCTGAGTTCCATCGGACATCTCACCCCCTTGGGGATATATACAAACGAACCGTCGGAGAACACGGCCGAATTGAGCGCCGCGAAGAAATTGTCGCGGTAGCCCACCACCGATCCCAGATATTTCTTCACAAGGTCGGGATAATCTTTCACGGCTTCCGAGAATGAGCAGAATATCACACCCAGTTCGGCGAGCTTCTCGCGGTGGGTGGTCTTGACGCTGACAGAGTCCATGACGGCATCGACGGCAACGCCGGCGAGCTGCTTCTGTTCCTCGAGCGATATGCCGAGTTTGTTGAATGTCTTGATCAGCTCCGGGTCTACCTCGTCGAGACTTTTCTTCAGCTCTTTCTTCTTGGGCGCGGCATAATATGATATCGCCTGGAAGTCGATATCCGGTATGTCGAGATGCGCCCATCTGGGCATAGGGAGCGTAAGCCAGTAGCGATAGGCCTTGAGGCGGAAATCGAGAAGCCACTCAGGTTCCCCTTTCACCTCCGAGATGAAACGGATCACATCCTCGTTGAGCCCCGCGGGAGCCTTCATTGTCTCGATATCGCTTGTAAAGCCGTATTTATACTCTGATTCCGTGGCACTCTTAAGAAGTGCGTCATTGTCTCCGGTAGCCGTGACGGGAGCCTCCGCAGGCTGCGTCGCCCCGGCAGCGCCGGTGCCTGCGGCAATGGCTTTATCTTTATTGTCTGTCTTCATAATATATAGAACACCTGAGGGAGAGCAAAGGTGCCACAAAAATACAAAAATTCCCCGTCATCCGCAAATCCGGAGCCGACGGGGAATATCTCTGTCATCTTTTTTATATCCCGCTGTTATTTTTTCGGGAAAAGCGATGATATGGAACCTATCGACGACAGCACCGACGATGCCTCATAAGGGATGTAGACTGTCTTGTTGTCCTTGCCCGATGTCATCTCGCGCAGGGTGTCGATATATTTCATCGCCAGGATATATGTGGCGGGGTCGGTATTGGAGACCGCTACGGCCTCGGCCACCCTCCTGATCGCCTCAGCCTCAGCCTCGGCGTTGAGTATTATGGCCCTCGCCTCCCCCTCGGCACGCAAGATCTCGGTCTGTTTCGTGGCCTCGGCCTGGTTGATCCTGGAGGTTTTCTCACCCTCCGAACGGAGTATGAGCGACTGCTTCTCTCCCTCGGCGTTGAGTATCTCCGCGCGGCGGTTGCGCTCCGCCTGCATCTGCTTCTCCATGGCCACGCGCACGCTCTCGGGAGGAGTGATATCCTGCAGCTCCACGCGGTTCACTTTCACGCCCCATTTGTTAGTGGCGTCGTCGAGTATCACCTGCAATTTGGAATTGATGGTGTCGCGCGAGGTGAGCGTCTCGTCGAGTTCGAGCTCACCTATCACGTTGCGCAGTGATGTCTGCGTGAGTTTCTCGATGGCATTCGGAAGATTATCGATCTCATAGACCGCTTTCTTCGGGTCTGTGATCTGGAAATATAGGAGAGCGTTGATCTCCGTGGTGACGTTGTCGCGGGTGATGACCTGTTGCGAGGGGAAATCGTAGACCTGCTCCCGGAGGTCGATCACCTTTGTCGACACCATTCTCACCTCCTGCCGGCCGAAGCGTGAGGGCACAACCTCTCGCGCATAGATGGTTTTCGAACGGTCTACGAAGGGGATGATGAAATTGAGGCCCGGAGGCAAGACACTATGGAAACGGCCGAGGCGCTCAATCACGCGGGTCTCCGACTGGGGGACCACCACAATGCCGGCCGAGATGATGATTATCGCCAGGACAACTACGGCCACGGCGAGGATGATTGCTGTTGTCGACATAAGAACAGTTATTTTTATTAATTACAAATCTGATTATTGAGCCGAATTTGGATCTGCGGTCACAGTAAGTATTATGCTGTCGTAGGCATCCACTATCACTTTCGCCCCACGAGGTATCGTTTTCCCGGCATGTGGAGCGCGGGCCTGCCAGTTGTCGCCGTCGATCTGGACACGGCCGAGTGAACCGGGGTTGATGTCGGCGGTCACAATGCCACGGCGTCCAAGCAGGGCGTCCATGCCGGTCCTTATGTCGCGGCCGTCCCTTTTCTCGGAGCGGTGCTGCCATCTTCGTATATAAGGCACGAGCACGAAATAAGCCACCACAGAGACGATACCCGCGACAGAGATCTGCCAGGCAAGATCAAGCCCGCAAAGATCGGCGACAATCGCCGCCAGGCATCCTACCGCGAGGCAGAGTGTCCAGACCATCTGGGTGAGCACTTCAAGCGCCACCAGCACAAGCGCTGTTATTATCCAGTAAATCATAATTAAGGGTGAAGGGTGAAGGGTGAAGAGTGAAGGGGGAAGGGGGAAGAGGGAAGAGGAATCAGATGTCAAGTTGCGAGGAAAGGGTGAGTTTTTTCGTCGGGAGCACTTTGGAGAGCTGGGCAAGGAGAGGCAGGATATCGGTATAGGCATGTGTCAGCACCACGAAATTAATCTCCGTCTGATGTTTCTCGTAGTTATATTCGAGATAGAACGTTGACAGGTGCACGTCGTTCCTGTCGAAGACCTCCCTGTACGGGTCTATGCTCCCGATTATGTCATCGACGGTGAGGCTCAACACTTTCGATTCCTGTCCAAGCTTACGGCGCTTCTCGTAGTGCTCGAATGTGATAAGCGTCAGCAGGATGAGGAGTGTTGCCCCGAGAGAACATACATACATGCCGATCCCCACGGCCATTCCTATGATGGCCGTCATCCATATCCCGGCTGCCGTGGTCAGGCCTTTCACTGCCCCTTTCATGTGGATCATCGCGCCGCCGCCAAGGAAACCGATTCCCGTGATCACCTGCGCGGCTATTCGGCCCGGATCGCCGTTCTTGAGTCCGAGATACACCTGGGGCACATATATCGACAGCAACATGGCCAGACACGCTCCCATCGAGATCAGCGCGAAAGTGCGGATGCCCGCTATCTGACCCTTCCGCTTACGTTCGGCGCCGACCACCATGCCGAGAAACATACTCAGCACCATCCTGAACATGCTGTTGGTCATGTTCAGTTCCAGAGAGTTGATATTATCGTAGAACAGTCCGAAATACTCTATCATAGGGCAAAGATAGCGTTTTTAGCTGAAACCGCATAATATTATCCCGGCAAAAGGGCAATCCTGTTAAAGAAAATTTACAAAAATGCAAAAAAAGGATAAAAGAAGCCTTTTCCGCGAAAAGCGGATTGAACCAAACGCCCCCTTCCGTTGTCATATAATCAGAAAATCGTTTCATGATGTTAGGTTAGTTTGAAAAATTATTATGGAAAACAGAAAGCGGTCGATGTGAATCGACCGCT
>PPYF01016722.1_pt1 | contig 75774 bp, 82 predicted proteins | sample 1559871 | NCBI WGS metagenome assembly PPYF01 (sample SAMN08240021, study PRJNA423297) | Human gut metagenome, whole genome shotgun sequencing project.
ACGACCAGGTTCGTTTCGAGGTCTCCATCGCCTCCATCGACCCGACGCTGAAGGCCATCAGCCCGATTCGCGACCTGTCTCTGACCCGCGACGTCGAGATCGCCTTCGCCAAGGAACACAAGCTGCCGATCGTGCAGACCGAGAAGAGCCCGTTCTCCATCGACCAGAACGTGTGGGGCCGTGCCATCGAGACCGGTTTCCTTGAGGATCCGTGGAACGGTCCGACCAAGGATTGCTATTCCTACACCGACGATCCGGCGTTCCCACCGGTCGAGGATGAGGTCGTCATCGAATTCAAGCAGGGCGTCCCGGTCAAGATCGACGGCCATGACGTCACTCCGCTGCAGGCCATCGAAGAGATGAACCGTCGTGCAGGCGCGCAGGGCATCGGCCGCATCGATCTGATCGAGGATCGTCTGGTAGGCATCAAGTCCCGCGAGCTGTACGAGGCTCCGGGTGCCGTGGCGCTGATCACCGCCCACCAGGAGCTCGAGAACTGCTGTCTCGAACGCGAGCAGCACCGCATCAAGCGCGACATCGACAAGCGTTGGGCGGAACTGGTCTACGATGCGCAGTGGTTCTCCCCGGCAACCCAGTCCCTGAACGCTTTCATCGAAGACACCCAGAAGTACGTCTCCGGCGAGATTCGCATGGTTCTGCACGGTGGCCGCGCCGTCGTGACCGGCCGTCGCTCCGACAGCTCGCTGTACGACTACAACCTGGCCACCTACGATTCCGGCGACAGCTTCGACCAGAAGTCCTCCAACGGCTTCATCGACATCTATGGTCTGCCGAGCCGTGTGGCCGCAGCCCGTGACGTCAAGTTCGGCAACGGCATCGAGGTTCCGGAGAACAGCGTCGAGTAAGCATCATCCGGATTCACGTTGTGAATCGTCTTGATAATGGGGGAGAGCGTACCGTCGGGACCATCCTGACTGGTAAGCTCTCCCTCAGTCATATCTGCAAGGAGATTTGGAAAAACAATGACCGAGAGCACTACTAATGGTGAGCATCTTGCCCTGTGGGGCGGCCGTTTCAAGTCTGGGCCGTCGCCGGAACTCGCACGGTTGAGCAAGTCCACCCAATTCGACTGGCGACTCGCCGATGACGATATCGCCGGTTCGCGCGCCCATGCCCGCGCATTGGGCCGCGCCGGACTGCTGACCGCCGATGAGCTGCAGCGCATGGAAGACGCCCTTGACGAGCTGCAGCGCCGCGTGGATTCCGGAGCGTTCGCTCCGATCGAGGATGACGAGGACGAGGCCACTGCACTCGAACGCGGCCTACTCCAGATCGCTGGTGACGAACTCGGCGGCAAGCTCCGCGCCGGCCGTTCCCGCAACGATCAGATCGCCGCGCTCATCCGCATGTGGCTGCGCCGCCACAGCCGCATCATCGCCAAAATGCTGCTCGGTCTCGCCGCAACACTGATCGAGCAGTCCGAAAAAGCCGGTCGCACCGTCATGCCGGGACGTACGCATATGCAGCACGCCCAACCGGTTCTGCTTGCCCACCAGCTCATGGCCCACGTGTGGCCGCTGCTGCGTGACGTGGAACGTCTCGCCGATTGGGATAAGCGCATCGACGCCAGCCCGTACGGCTCCGGTGCCCTCGCCGGCAACACCCTTGGACTCGAACCGGTGGCTGTGGCCCGTGAGCTGGGCTTCTCCAAGGTGACCGCCAATTCCATCGACGGCACCGCCAGCCGTGATCTGGTCGCCGAATTCGCCTTCATCGCCGCCATGGCCGGTGTCGATCTGAGCCGCCTGTCCGAAGAGATCATCATCTGGAACACCCAGGAATTCGCGTTCGTGCGTCTTGATGACGCCTACTCCACCGGCTCGTCCATCATGCCGCAGAAGAAGAATCCGGACATCGCCGAACTCACTCGCGGCAAGTCCGGACGACTCATCGGCGACCTGACTGGCCTGCTCGCCACCTTGAAAGGCCTGCCGACAGCCTACGCGCGCGACCTGCAGGAAGACAAGGAAGCCGTATTCGACCAAGTGGACACGCTTGAAGTGCTGCTGCCGGCGTTCACCGGCATGGTCGCCACCATGGTCTTCGACAAGGAACGCCTCGAAGCCGAAGCCCCGACCGGCTTCGCCCTCGCCACCGACATCGCCGAATGGCTCGTCAAGAACGGTGTGCCGTTCCGTCACGCGCACGAGCTTTCCGGCGCCTGCGTCAAGATTGCCGAAGACCGTGGCCAGGAGCTGTGGGATTTGACCGACGAGGACTTCATCAACGTGTTCAAGGACTTCCTGCCGGCGGACAAGGCCCCGCAGGTGCGTGAAGTGCTGTCCACCGAAGGCTCCGTCTCCGCCCGCAACGGCAAGGGAGGCACCTCCCCGCTGCGCGTGCGCGAACAGATCGTTTCCGCCAAGACCACCATCGAGCAGCTACGCGCCTTCGCCAACTCCGTGTCCGACGGTTCCGCATACAAGTCGCCCGAATCCCTGCTCAAGTAATCCCTATTAAGCAAGGAGCAAAAAGCGGTGCTGTTGACGCGCACGCAGATACGACGGCTGGTCTACGCGCACGGCCGGGAGATTCTGGAACATGACCACATGGCCATCGAAAGGGTCTGCTACCAGCATGGCGTGGTCACCACATTCGCCCATTCCATTCGTGTGGCTTGTCTGTCCGTCTGGCTGGCAGACAGACTGCACCTGTGGAATAGGGTTGATCTACGTTCGTTGATTCGCGCCGCTTTGCTCCATGATTACTTCCTTTACGATTGGCATGACTGGGACAACGGCACCCATCGGCTACACGGATTCGCACATGGTGAAACGGCCATGCGCAACGCCATACGGGATTTCAAACTCAACCAGATCGAACGGGACAGCATCGAACATCACATGTTCCCATTGACTCCCTATCCGTCGAAGTACATCGAAGGATACCTTGTCACCGCGGCCGACAAAATCAGCGCCACGAAGGAAACGCTCTCTTTCGATCGTTTCGACAAACCCGCATCCGGACAACCGACGGACAGGAGCTGATGGCTGTGGCGCTCACACTCGAATATTTGTTCCTTTGGTTCCTGTTATACGCTTTCATCGGATGGGTGTACGAGTCGGTTCTCGTGTCCGTCATGATTCCGCTGCTTGCCGTGCACGTGATATGCGCGGTCGCCGCCATCGTCGTTATCATCGACACCATCGTCACCGTGGTGGGCATCGTCGGCCTGTCCGAGCGTCTCGCCAAATTCAGCGAAGCGGTGCAGGATCGTGCGGAGAAGGCCGGAGACTCCTGGCAGTGGGGCAAAGAGGAGTTCCGGGAAAAGATGCATGATTTGTCGGAATCGTCGCAGGAACGTGTTGCCAATATGCGTCAGCTTGTCTCTTCCGCGTTGAATTGGCAGCAACGTCGTATGATCCGCTCCTTCCCACGCATGCGTTCCACGGACTCCACCAAATACAGCAAGATCATGGAAACCGTGCGTGAGATGCTGCGCCGAAAGTAAGTTTCCACCGGCCACACGTGTCGTATAGCATGTGTCCAAAAACGATTTGCCCCGCCAACCTGCGTTGCGCACGCTGACGGGCAAAATCCCTTTATGCATCACATCGGATAGGGGCTACGACACTTGCGATGTGGCCGACCCCTTGTAATCGGTGATGCCGGCACCAATGTTCGGATGCTGCGCCGAATACGCCTGGTCCACACAGTAGAACGCCAGAAGCACGACGGCCACAACGGTGAGCTTTCTTGTATCGATACGACTCAGCAAGTTGTCCAATGCAGGAGCCAGCAGATACACAATCGCCAAACCGCCCAAACCAAACGTCAGCAGACCCTCGGCACAGATACGACCATTGAGATTGAGAAAATAACCGGTGTAATCCCACCAGCGTTGTCCTCCGTGGGTCTTCTCCAGATACCAGGACGAGAAGTACTCCAACCCGCCACACAAGACCATGGCGGCCAGGAACTCGAACAAGGGCTTCTTCCTCAACTTCTTCAGCAGAATAAGGATAATCACTCCGCCGGTGCCATAGATCGGCAGCCATGGCCCATGCAGCGTGCCACGATTCACGAACGTTCCTTCGGAAATGAAGGCGAGGCTCACCTCCCATACCCATCCCACGAAACAGAAGATGAAGAACATCATGACCAGATTGACCAACGAATAGCTGCGATCGGAGCTGACGGTGCGGGATTCGCGGAACCGGAACGCCATCGGCGCCGGAGCCAGACGACCAGGATAGATAGCGCCGTCCAGAATCTCCCTGCCGGTATCGATCTGGTGCAGTTGCTCGCGATACTCCTCATACTTGGTCACCGACCGCGCATGCAGGATACGCACGCCCAACCATTCGGACAGGAACCCGACGAAACCGTTTGGCTTGTCCACCGGAACAAGATTGCTGGACAACTGCTCCACCGTTTCGGCAACATCACCATACGCGGCATACAATGTCTCAGCGGAGGCCTTGCTGTACAGGTATTCGTCGCTGAGCAGCTCGCTTCCCTCCAATCCCGAATCCTTGGACAATCCGCGCACATGCACGTAATATTCGACGAAAAACGCCGCGTTATAGCCGTTGGAATAGAAGATGCCGCTCAAGCCGAGCGTGAACAGATTGAGCAGCCACCAGCCAAGGAACGACAGGTCGGCCACGAAACACTCCCACTTGTGGCCCTTCATCATGCGCCTGGACAGGCTGATGGCCTCCCGTGCCCCGATATTCGGATTTTCGGCGACGATGTAGGGCACCATACGGTAGGAATACGGTTTGATGAACGCGCCGATGATGGTGAACGTCCACAGGAACAGGAACACGTTCTCGAGCAGCATCACCTTCGCCATCGACAACCATTTGCGCGTGGTGATCGGGTAGAGGAAACGGCTCACGGGAAGTTTGTCGTAGGTCCGCCCCTCAAGCAGCATGCGCATCATGACCACCCGGTATGTCTGCTGGACGAACAGTCATACGAAAAGGTAAACGGCCAGGGACACGACGATCGGTACGGCCACGGCGACGCCGTCATTATGCACGATGGAATTGGCCTCATCGGCCATCGACAGAATGGCCGAACCCGATGAGAACGAGTTGAGCAGAGACGCGAACACGCCGCGTTTACGCCCCATCATGGCATTGGTGTCGTTTTGCACGATCTGCTCCTGATTGTGCTCCACTTGCCTGCGTGCCTGGCTTTCATCGCCGACAAGCAGGTTCTCCAACACTTTCGACACGTTGTCGGATTGCGCTGTGCCATCCTCCTGCACGGTTGCGGACGGGGAACTGGCGTTCACCGACCATGTCGACGAACTGTAGGCGACACCGAACACCGAAACGAACAGGCAGATGACGACTATCATCCAATAGTGTCTCTTATAGGCTTTCCTTGCATTGGCCTTCATGCCTTTGCGATCCATGCAGGCCTCCCTTCTTCTCGTCAATGAGATTCCGTTTTCGATTTTAACCGGCATGTTCCGTGATCGCTTTGATAAAAACATGGAAAACGGCACACGCGGCTGTCTGTGTCTTCTGCGAAACTGTAGGGTGCGTAAAACGCGGTAATGTCCACAATTCGATAGGGAGAAAGCACAGTTATGGCTCACGTCATCGATTTCAAGGAGGCCGGTTTCGATTCCGTCCTCGATGAACTGGAATGGCGCGGGTTGATTTCCCAGTCCACTGACAGGGATCGACTCGCCGAAGCGTTGAACGGAGAGCCCATCACCTATTATTGCGGCTTCGATCCGACCGCCGCCTCCCTGCACATCGGCAACCTCGTTCAGCTCATCAACATGCGCCACCTGCAGGCCGCAGGACACCATCCGATCGCGTTGGTCGGCGGCGCCACCGGCCTGATCGGAGATCCGCGCCAGTCGGGCGAACGCACGCTCAACCCGAAGGACGTCGTGGCCGGCTGGGCCGATCGTCTGAAGAAGCAGATCGGCGGCATCCTCGAGACCGAAGGCAGCAATCCGGTGCGTTTCGTGTCCAACTACGATTGGACCGCTTCGATGAACGTCATCGACTTCCTGCGTGACGTCGGCAAGAATTTCCGTATGGGCACCATGCTCGCCAAGGACACCGTGGCCCGTCGCCTCAACTCCGAGGAAGGCATCTCCTTCACCGAGTTCAGCTACCAAGTGCTTCAGGGCAACGACTTCCTGCACCTGTTCGACGAATACCATTGCGTGCTGGAGATCGGCGGCTCCGACCAGTGGGGCAACCTCACCTCCGGTCTGGATCTGATCCACAAGGTGCGCGGCGTGGACGTGAACGTGTTCACCAGCCCGATCATCACCGACGCGCAGGGCAAGAAGTTCGGCAAGTCCGAAGGCAACGCCGTCTGGTTGGATGGCACGATGCTCAGCCCCTACAAGTTCTACCAGTTCTGGTTCAACCGTCCCGACAGCGAGATGGAGAACCTGCTCAAGGCGTTCACCTTCCTGCCAAAGGCCGAAATCGAACGGCTTATCGAGGAAAGCAAGACCAATCCGGGCGCGCGTGAGGCGCAGCGCACCCTCGCATGGGAGGTCACCAGCTTCGTGCATGGCGAGGAAGCCACTCGCCAGGCCATCGAAGCTGCCGGCGCGTTGTTCGGACGTGGCGGCGATCTGGCGGACATCGACGAGTCCACGCTTGAGGCCGCTATCGACGGCATGAAGGTCGATGGGGAATTCGCCAAGGTCGCAGCCGGCGACCGTGTGGCCGAGGCTGGTATGAAGGCAGGCCTGTTCAAGTCGATTTCCGAGGCGCGCAAGACCATCAAGTCCGGTGGCGTGTACCTCAACAACACGCGCGTGGAGGATGAGGAACAGACGTTGCAGGACGGTGACTTCCTGCATGGTCGTTTCGTGCTCATCCGCCGCGGTAAGAAGGCGCTCGGCGTCGTCGAACAGGCGTGAGACGCATAGGCAATCGTAAGTAAATAATCGCAAGTATCTCAAGACCAATAAGGAACAGCATGGCAGAAGAACAGCGCGGATCGCGCGGCAAATCCTACGGCAACCACAAGTCCTACGGCTCGGGCAGGCCGGGTAACCGCGGTGGCAAGGGATTCAAGCCGCGCGGCAACGGCGGCAAGTCCTACGGACACAAGTCCGGCGGCTTCCACAACGATGACCGTAAGGGCGGATATCGTAAGGGCAATGGCGGCGGATACCGTCGTGGCGACCGCGATTTCCATCGCGACGGCGAAAGCGAAGGCCAGGAGCGTCGTTTCCACAACGGTCCGCGCAAGTTCAACCGCGATGGCGAGCGTCGTGACGACCGCCGTGGCGGCTATCGTGGCAATCGCGGCGACAATCCGCGCTACCAGCGTGATGGCGAGCGTTCCGGCTTCCGTCATAATGACCGTCGTGACGGCGATCGCAGGGATTTCCATCGTGACGACCGCCATGGTGATGGCGAGCGTCGCAATTTCCGTCATGACGGTGACCGTCGTGACTTCCGCCGTGACGATGGTGAGCGTCGTGGCGGCCGCAACTTCCACAAGGACGGCGATCGCAGGGACTTCCGCCGCGATGACCGCCGCGGGGAGCGCCGTGATGGCGAGCGTCGTAATTTCCGTCGTGATGATCGTCGTGACGGCGATCGCAGGGATTTCCGCCGTGACAACCAGCGTCGTGATTTCCACAAGGATCGCGATCAGCGTCCGGAAGGCGAGGAGCGCCGCGAATTCACCCGTGAAGAGAAGATGGAGTACCGCGAGGCGAAGCGTGGCGAGTATCTGTCGAAGCCGCGTCGCAATTCCGACGGCACGATGAGCTTCCCGTCGCAAAACCCGTACACGCATCGTCGCCCGGGCGAGCCGAAGATGCCGAAGGGCATCGAGTGGAGCATGCTGTCCACTGATGACCGTGAGCGTCTGCGTGGCCTGTCCAAGGAACATGCGGAGAACATCGGCCTGCACATCCTTGCCGCCTACACGCTTGAGGAAAGGGATCCGGAGCTGGCGCTCGAACATGCCAAGTGGGTGGCGCATCAGGCTTCCCGTATTGATTTCGCGCGTGAGACCCTTGCGTTCGTGGCCTACCGTCAGGGCGATTACAAGCTGGCCCTGCGTGAGTTCCGCACCGCGTTCCGCATGAACGGTTTCCTTGACTATCTGCCGTTCATCGCCGACTGCGAGCGTGGCATGGGCGAGCCGAAGAAGGCCATCGAAACCGCCATGAGCGATGACGCGAAGTATCTGCGCGGCGAATCCAAGGCCGAGATGTTCCTCGTGTACGCGGGCGCGCTGGGCGACCTCGAGCTGTGGAATAAGGCCATTGAGATCGTGCATACGTTGGGCCGTTCCAAGGGCTTGGCCGGCGAATACCGCATGCGTGCGGTGCAGGCCGAACAGTACTTCCTCGAGCAGGCCGGACGCTCCGATGAGGCCGTGGCTCTCGACCAGCTGCTTGACAAGCTTGAGCTGCAGTACGCCGATGCCGAAGAGGACGAGACCTCCGACGATCTGGTCATTGAATACGACATGCAGGAATTGAACGACGAGCTTATGGACAAGCTCGGCATTTCCGAAGATGACGCCCAGTATGCGCCGGAAGACGAGGATGAGGACGATTCCGAGGCCGTCGACGAGAACGGCGAGACCAACGATGAGACCCAGCTTGATGCCGAAGCGGCCAAGGAAGGCGCCGAGTCCGACGACGAGCCTGCCGGTGACGGCGAAAACGCGGGCGGCTCCGAAGACGACCAGACTGAGGATGAGGTCGAATCCGCAGCCGATTCCGACAACGAGTGAGGTGCGGCAAAACAATGCTGAAATCCACAACCCGTCCGCTGAGCGAAGCCTACCAGCTGGCGCTGCTTGATCTTGACGGCGTGGTCTACCGTGGCAAGAATCCGGTGGAACATGCTGCAGAGAGCATCCGCAAGGCCGAAGGCCTCGGCATGACGGTGGAATACACCACCAACAATTCCTCCCGACTGCAATCCGTGGTGGCCGACCAGCTTAAAGGCTTCGACCTTGACGTCGAACCATGGCAGGTCATCACCTCGTCCGTGGTGGCTGCCCGCATGGTGGCCCGTGCGGTGCCGCAAGGTGCGAAAGTGTTTGTGCTCGGCGCACAGCATCTGCGTGAGGAAGTCGCCAAGCAGGGTCTTGAAGTGGTTGATTCCGCCGAAGACAAGCCGGTCGCGGCCATCCAAGGCTGGTACCCGGACATGTCTTGGAACCAGATGGCGCAAATCGCCTACGCCGTAGAACAGGGCGCCACGTATTTCGTGACCAACCGCGACCTGACCATTCCGCGTGAGCTGGGCATCGCCCCCGGTTGCGGTTCCATGATCATGGCCGTCATCAACGCCACTGGTGTGGAACCGGTTTCGTCCGCAGGCAAGCCGGAATCCGCCATGTACGACGAAGCCCGACTGCTTGCCGCGCATGATGGTGCCGAACCAGTGGCCAAGGAAGCATGCCTCGCCATCGGCGACCGCCTCGATACCGATATCGAAGCCGGCAACCGTGGCGGCTATGATTCCCTGGCCGTGCTGACCGGCGTCACCAATCCGCATGAGCTGATGTTCGCTCCGGAGCATCTGCGTCCGACCTACATCGCCAAGGACCTGACCGGACTTAACGAGTCGGCCCCCGAAGTCGTGCATGAGGCTGGCGCTTGGAGCTGCCGCGACGTGCAGGCGCGCGTCGACGGCGATCGTCTTTACGTCACCGACATCACCAGCGTCGACGGTCTTCGTGCGGCCTGCGCCGCCATGTGGGATGCGGCGGATCGCGGACACAGCGTCGACGGCATGATCGTGCCGGAATTCCGAATCGCCTGATTGCCGCACGTGCGTATGCGCAACATGAATGACGATTCCGGTGCCGTCGTCCGACTCGACATCGCGCTGGTGGAGCGTGGCGTCACGGATAGTCGCTCCAAAGCACAACGGCTGATCGAATCCGGCAAGGTCCGGGTGAACGGCACCGTCGCATCCAAAGCGTCGCTCAAAGTCACGGCCGCCGACACGCTTGATGCCGATCTGGGAGACGATTACGTCTCCCGTGGAGCCTACAAGCTGGTCGGCGCGCTCGACATGTTCTCCCAGACGGGCCTGCGTTCCGCGGAAGGACTCGATTGCCTCGACATCGGCGCGTCCACCGGCGGTTTCTGCGACGTGCTTCTGCGACGCGGTGCCGCGCATGTGATCGCGCTCGACGTGGGGCACGGCCAGCTTGACCCGCGCATCGCAGGCAACGAGCGCATCATCGAAATGAGCGGCGTCAACATCCGCGACGTCGAAGCGGATGATCTGCCGTACCGGCCAAGCATGATCGTATCCGACGTGTCATTCATCTCGTTGACATACGTGATTCCCGTCATCGCGCGCATCGCCGCGCCCGGCGCACACGTCGTGCTGCTGGTCAAACCGCAGTTCGAAGTCGGCAAAGGCAACCTCGGCAAAAACGGCATCGTGGAAAGCGAAACCTTACGCAAACAGGCGCTCGACACCGTCACCGCCTGCGCGAAAGCCAACGGACTGGATGTACGCGCCACGGCGGTCTCACCGATCGAAGGCACGCACGGCAACATCGAGTATCTGCTGTATGCAGTGGCGTAAACCGTTCTCCGCCAATCGATAGCGTAAAAATGAAAGGCCGGCGGCCCATATGAAAAATCCCATATGGACCGCCGGCCTTTTGCATGTTCCGTGGGCCTAGCCCCTCAAAAACTTGTCGATCTGATCCTGCTTGCCCATGATGATGAGCTCGTCGTTACGGTGCATAATCAGCTCTTTCGAACCGTATTCGAATTCCTTGCCCGGCGATTTGACACCGACCACGGTGATGCCGAACCGTTCATGTACGCGCGCATCCTCGATGGAGTAACCGACGACATGCGGGGGAGTGTGGATCTTCACCACGCTGTACGCGCCTTCAAGCTCGATGTAGTCCAGATAGTTGCCGGACACCAAGTGCCCTACGCGTTTGCCGGCATCGGTCTCCGCGTTGATGATGTGCCGTGCGCCGATACGCTGCAGAATGCGCGCATGCTCCTTGGACACCGACTTCGCCCAAATGTCGGAGATGCCCGCGTCCAGCAGATTGCCGGCGGTGATGACGGACGCTTCGACGCTGTCGCCGATGGCTACGACCGCCGTGTCGAAATCGGAGGCGTTGATCTGCTCCAACGCCATCACGTCGGTCATGTCGGCCTGCACGGTGGGGATCTGCGACGACCAGCGGTTCACCAGTTCGCCGTCCTTGTCGACGGCGAGCACATCCTGTCCCATCGTATCCAATGTGGTGGCTACGGAACTGCCGAAACGGCCGAGTCCTACCACAAGAACGCTTCTGGTGTTGTTAGCCATGATTGTTCGCGTACCTTTCGATGTTCTGTTCCGGATTCAAGTATAGGAAGTTGCGGGTATAGAAACCGTATCGACGAATCCGCTCAGCCGACCACGATCTGCTCGGTGGGGTAGCGGACCGGCTCCACATTGCGCGGCCTGGAGATCGCGTAGGCGATGGTGAGCGGACCGAGCCTGCCGATGAACATGGTCGCGGCGAGAATGTACAGGACCGCTGGACTAGAAGCGCTGGCCACGCCGACCGAATAGCCTCCCAGACCGAACGCCGAGCAGGTGTCGAACAGCGCGTTGCTCAGCGAGCATCCGGTGATGGCCATCAATGTCATGGACACTATGGTGACGAGTGCCAGACATGAGGTGGTGACGGCCACGGCCGTCATGACGGCTTGCGAATGGATGCGACGATGGAATGCGTTGACGTCATGGCGTCCGGTGAACGCGGCGCGGCAGGTCAACAGAATCACGGCGAATGTGGTGACGCGGATGCCGCCTGCGGTCGAAGTGCTGCCGCCGCCGATGAACATGACGATGGACAGGAACACCTTCGTCGCGTCGCTCACGCCCGGCATCCATGACAGGTCGAAGCCGGAGCTGCGGGGCATGACGGCCGCCACCATCGCATGCCACAACCGCGGTTCCACGCCTTCGGTGGCGAACAGCAGTTTGTTGTTCCATTCCATGAGGAGGAACCAGGTGAACGAGGCGAGCACGATGCAGAACGTGGTGGTCAGCGTGAGCTTGGTATGCAGGCTCCAACGCTTCGGCGGACGATGGTTGCGCCATGAGCGCATGAGGTTAAGCAGGACGGGAAAGCCGAGCGTGCCGCAGAACGCGCTGACGAGGATAGGCAGGCCAACAGCCCAATTGTTGACATGCAGGCCGGCGCCGTCAGGGGTGAAGCCGGCGTTGTTGTATGCCATGACCGCGAAGAACAACGATTCCCACAGCGTGTGCCGCACATTGCCATGATTGACTTTGTACAGGCCGGGGAACAGCGCCACGAACGTGATGCCTTCGATGGTGAACGCGGTGGCGATGACCACGGTGAGCACGCCTTTGATCTCGCCGAGTTTCGTGGTGCCCAGCTCGTTGGCCGTCAGCAGCTTTTGCGTGGCCTTGAGATGGTGGTTCACGGCCAAGGCGATGAGTGAAGCGAACGTCATGACACCCAAGCCGCCCATCTGCACGGAGAAGATGAGCACGGCCTGGCCGAAAGCGGACCAATGCGTCGTCGAATTGACGATGGAGATGCCGCACGTCGAAATCGCGGAGATCGCGGTAAAGAACGCGGTGGTGAACGTCGTCTTCTCGCCTTTCGGCGTGGCGGCGGGCGTGAGCAGGAGCAGCGTGGACAATGCGCCCAACATCATGAAGTACAGGATGGTCAGACGTCCGGGATGTGTGGTGAGTCTGTGCATTAGGCTGCGCTTGCGCGGCTTGCGCTCCTCCGCCATGGCCTTCTCGAACGTGTCCCCGGAGAACCACCAGGCATAGCCATGTGAGGCCTCGCGATTGGAGGAGGACTCGTCGAAGACGAGGTTGGACATGCTGTTCCTCGCTCCTTGTCTGTATAAACGGTCTTCGTTTCCTTGGGCTATTGTAGACGGTAGTGTGACGAACGGGCCATGGGCGTACCGTTCGACGGTTCCGCGGTGGCTCCGTGGGACTCTTCGGACGTCTGCGGCGTGTTCTGGACACCCGCTGCCGTCATTCGTTCATTTGTTCGACTACACTGGCGGGTAGTGGCACCTCGCATGGGGCGCCCGTTATACGAAAGGGCTTGCGATGATCGGTACCCGACATGCGGTGGTGGTGACGCATACGCGTCTGCGTGAAAGCGGCACGGTGGTCGAAGAAGCCGTCGAGCAGTTGAGACGCGCCAATTTCGAAGTGACGATCATCGACAATATCGAAGCGCCCGAGTTTGGCAGCAGGACGCCCGCCGTGCCGAAGAACACGGAAATCGTGGTGGTGCTCGGAGGAGACGGTACCATCCTGCGCGCAGCCGAACTGGTGCATGCCACCGAAGTGCCCATTCTCGGTGTGAACCTGGGCCACGTCGGCTTTCTTGCCGAATTTGAAAGCTTCCAGATGAGCGAGGCCATCCGCCGGATCGCCGACCATGACTATTCCATCGACGAACGTATGATCGCCCACGTCGACGTATGGCTGCCGGGCGCGACGGAACCCATCGAGGACTGGGCGTTGAACGACATCACGCTGGAACGCGCCGACCGTGGCAAAATGGTGGAACTGTCCATCCGTGTCGACGACGTGGAGATGAGCTCCTTCGGTTGCGATGGCGTGATCGTATCCACGCCGACCGGTTCCACCGCCTACGCGTTTTCCGCGGGCGGGCCGATCATGTGGCCGAATGTGAAGGCATTGCAATTGGTGCCGTTGGCCGCGCATGCGTTGTTCGCACGTCCGCTCATCATCGGCTCCGGCTCCACGTTCGCCATCGACATTCTTGACGATTCCACGTCCGACGGTTGGATCTGCTGCGACGGCCGCCGCCAGCGCGCCCTGCCGAAAGGCACACGCATCGAAGTGCGCGAATCGAAATGCACTTTGCGATTGGCGCGACTGTCCGGCGTGCCGTTCACGAACCGTCTCGTCACCAAATTCGACCTGCCCGTCGTCGGATGGCGCGAGCAGGCGCGCAAGACCGGCGGCACGCATCATGGGCAATCGTTCCCGGGAACCGGCAAACCGGAAAGCGGGAAGTGACAGGGCATGCTGGAAGAGCTTGAGATCCACAATCTCGGTCCGATCCGTTCCGCGCTGATCGCCCCGGCAGGCGGTATGACGGCGATCACCGGCGAGACGGGAGCCGGCAAATCGATGCTGCTCAGTGCGATCCGACTGATTTCCGGCGGTCCCTCCGACGGCGGCCGTGTTTCCGTCGGCGCTCAGGAGGCGTGGGCGCAGGGCGTGTTCGAAGTCGCTTCGTCGCCGGCCGCGGTGGCCGCCGCACGGGAGGCTGGCTTCGAGCCAGAGGACGGCGAACTGTTCCTGTCGCGCAAGGTGCCGGCTTCCGGACGATCCCGCAGCATGTTGTCGGGGCGTAGCGTGCCTCGTTCCGTGCTTGCTTCCGTCGCCGCCGAATTGGTGACGATCCACGGCCAGGCCGACCAGTTACGTATCGCGACCGTTTCGCGGCAGCGTGAATTCCTGGACCGCTACGCGGGGGATGAAGTGGCGTTGGCCGCCTACGGCAAGACGTGGAACGCGCTGCGCGCAATGGACGAGCGTTTGGAAAGGCTCAGCAGCCAGGAATCGTCCATGCGCCAGCAGGCGGATTACCTGCGTGAGTCAATCGAACGCATCAACCGGGTCGACCCGCAGCCGGGGGAGATGGACGAATTGCGCGCACGGCGGGACCGCATCGAAAACGCCGCCGAAATCGCCGAAGGCGTGACCCGCGCATTGGGTGCGTTGGACGCTTCGCAAGTGGCGGATGACGTTGAATCGGCCAGCGCCGCCGATTTGATCGACCGTGCCTCGCAGGCATTGCGCGCCATTCACGTGGAAGGCGTGTTCTCCGAACTCGCCGACCGGCTCGACTCCATCAGCACCGATTTGTCCGACGTGGTGTTCAGCCTGTCCGGCGAAGTGGACAATGAGGCGAGCGTGGAGGATCTGGATGCCATCAACGGGCGCATCCACGAGTTGGACGAGCTGACCCGCCGGTGGGGGCCGGAATTGTCCGACGTGATCACGTGGAGGGACAAGGCCGTATACGATTTGGAGGATTTGGACGCCTCGCCGGAAAAGGTCGAACAGCTGGAAGCCGAACGTGCCCAACTGCTTGAGGCTGCGAAAAAAGCCGCGCAGGCTGTGAGCAAACGGCGTAGAGCCGCGGCGAAGGAACTCGCTTCCAAAGTCACCGCGGAACTTGATTCGCTGGCCATGGGCACTTCGAAACTGGAGATCCGCGTGGCGGAACGCGAACAGTTGGACGCCACCGGAGCGGACGACATCGAATTCCTCTTCACCCCGTTTCCCGGCTCCCCGCAGCTGCCGATGGGCAAAAGCGCGTCCGGCGGCGAATTGAGCCGTCTGATGCTCGCGCTTGAACTGGTCGCCGCCGAAAAGCATGTCGTGGCCGGAGGAACCGTGCCGCCGATGACATTCATTTTCGACGAAGTCGATGCGGGTGTGGGCGGCAAGGCGGCTGTGGAATTAGGCGCGCGATTGGCCAAGCTTGCCCAATCCGCGCAGGTGTTGGTCGTCACGCACCTACCACAGGTCGCATCCTGGGCGGACGAACAGTATGTGGTCGCCAAAGGTGAAACGGATGACGGATCAATCGCCACCACCATCAATCAAGTGCGTGGAGAGGCGCGTGTGCACGAAATCGCCCGCATGCTCTCCGGCAGCGAAAGCGAGACGTCGCTGGAACATGCCGAGGAACTACTCAAATCGTCCGTGCTTGACTGACCCGTGACCGGCAATCGCAGGCAAGTCTCAAAATCAATCGCAAAACAGAAAATCGAAAAACACAACCCATCAGAGGAGCTGACATGACGCAGGAAAACGTGAGCAACCAAGGTAAAGGTGCCATTTTCGATCTTGACGGCACGTTACTCGACTCCATGGGCGTGTGGGACCAGGTGGATGTCGATTTTCTAGCCAAGCGTGGATTCGAAGTGCCGGACGACTACATGCAGAAGGTCGCCGCCATGCAGTTCCGGCAGATCGCCGAATACACGATCGCACGCTTCAACCTGTCGGACACTCCCGAAGCGTTGATGGAGGAGTGGGACCATATGGCACGTGTCATGTACTCCACGGTGGTAGAAGCCAAGCCGCACGCGCGTGAATACCTGGCAATGTTGAAGGCGAGCGGGGCGAAACTGGCCGTGGCTACATCATTGCCACCGATGTTGCGAGAGCCGGCTATGAGGCATGTCGGCATTTTCGATTATTTCGACGAGGTGGTCAGTGTCGACGATGCGGGCGATATCGGCAAGGACAGGCCGGACGTGTACCTGCTGGCCGCGTCGAGGCTCGGTATCGAGCCGACCGACTGCACCGTATTCGAGGATCTGCTCGTCGGCATGCGCTCGGCCAAGTCCGTCGGCATGCGGGTGTGGGCCATGCATGACGATTCGTCCGATGCTGATTGGTCGGCGATTTGCGCTCTGGCGGATGGTGTCATGTTCGACTTCCACGACGCGCCTGCCGTATTGTAGGAACCGGTGTCGTACGGGGATATATGCATTTGGGGCTTTCCGTTGATTCGGAAGACCCCAAATCCGTTCTCCATAAGAGTCTACCGGTTGGCTCGGTTCAGATGTCCTTGCTACCGTAAATATGCAGCGATATCTTGCTGGAGAACGCCAAGGCGAGTACGTCGATGATCAAGAATGCCGCTAATGCAATGGCTTGGTGCCGGCTGATCGCCTCGGCCAGCTGTTCGACGGTCTTTTCGAATTCCGGCAATGCCTTGCGCAGCCCGATGACCGTGCCCACGATCACGCCGATGCTCAGAATAATGGCGGCCATGGCACGATAAGGGGAGAACCGGTACAGGAACGGCTGCACGATGGTGTTGAGTAGCACGAGGGTCAGCACGGTCATCGCGGCGAAACCGATCGCATCCGTCACTTTAACTGGCTCGTGCATGATGATGCTGGCGCAGGCGATACTGACGGCCACTTCCAATCCCGCCACCAGATCGCAGACGATAAGGAATGCGAATCGTCCGAGGATCTGGTGGTTGCGGTTGATGGGCACGATGCCGTTCATCCAATGATGGTTGTTCATTTGTTCATAAGAGAACAGGGTGATATTAAGCATCAGGAAGCCGGAGGCCGCCCCGCCGATGACGGCTCCCGCAACGCTGTCGAGAGTGGACCCTGTGGCCGCCATCAGGCATGTAACACCTGGAGCGTACGCGAAGAAGATGGCTAGGTACGACCGCCCGTAGCTGATGGTGCGGTTCCAGTCCAAGGAAATCTGCCTAAGGATGGCGGTCATGGCGTTCGCGTTCGCTGTCGTGTTCATCGTACGTCTCCTTTGTTGGTATTGCCGATTGCCATATGTTCCGCGGTGTTGGTCAGTCTGATCACATCCTCAATCGAAGCGTGCTGTGTCAGGAGACCGTCGGTGCCGCCGATGTGTGGGATGTCCTGCGTGCGGACCAACGCGTCGAAGCCAGTTGCGTATGTGCGGATGCCGACCATTGCCCGCTGTAGACCATCCGTAAGCTCATCCGGCCCGCCCTTGACCAGACGGAACGCGTCTTCGAACTCGTCTTTCGGCCCGCTGTAATACAGCATGCCGTGCGTGATATACGTGAGGAAATCCGCGCAACGCTCCAAATCGGCGGTGATATGCGTGGAGAAGATTACGCTGTGTTCGCCATCCGCAACATAATCGGACAGGATGTCCATGAGCTCGTCGCGGGACAGTACGTCCAGACCGCTGGTCGGCTCGTCGAGAATCAGCAGTTTCGCATCGTGGCTCAACGCCACGGCGAGCATGAGCTTCATCTGCATGCCGCGCGACAGGTCCTTGATCTTCTTGTTCCGTCCGAGTCCGAACCGTCTGAGGTATGCGTCGAACAGATTGTGGTCCCACAGCGGGTACATTGGTCTGCTTGTCCGTTCCACCGCGTCGACCGTCATGTATTCGATAAAATAGCTGCTGTCGAGCACTACGCCCAGCTGCTCTTTGACCCGCTCCTCATCGGCCATCGCGTCAAGGCCGAGCACTTCGATTCGTCCCGCGTCTCGCGTGGTCATATTGAGGATCAGTTTGATCAACGTGGATTTGCCGGCGCCGTTCGGACCGACCAGACCCATGATGTAGCCGGACGGCAGGTCGAAGGTCACGTCATCCAATGTGAAGCCGGAATCATAATGCTTCGTCAATCCGGTTACGCTCAAGGCCAAGGTTGGCCGTGTCCCGTGGGGGAGCGAGGAATCGTTCATGATTGTTCCCTGTATGCTTTCTCGAACATGCCAAGCAGATCAAGCAGGCTGATGTCGGCGGCTTTGGCCTCGATGGAAACTTCACGGAGCTTGTCCATGATGCGTTCGCGCGCACGTTCCTTCATGAGTTCGTTGCCTCGTTCCATCACGAACGTGCCTTTGCCCTGCACGTTCTCCACGAGCCCCTCGTCAGCCAGTTCGTTATACGCTCTGGTCACGGTGAGCACGCTGACGCGCAGTTCCTTGGCGAGCTTGCGCAGTGAGGGAAGCGCCTCGCCTGCCATAAGCTCACCCGACATGATCGCGGACCTGATTTGGTTCTTGATCTGCTCGTAAATCGGTTCTCCGGACACGGATGAGATGATCAGCTTCAATCTGTGCCTCTTTTTCTGTATGTTTCGTAGGTGATATATCTCCCAGCTGAACAGTTAGATGCAAACTGTTTAGCTGTTATATATAACAGTAACACAGAAAACCCGTACTGTTATTGCATGTCGCATAACAGTACGGGTTCTGTTGGAATATAAGGAAATCCGCCGCTCCATGAACGCCTCTTGCGGTCGGCGATTGACGGAAGCGACATTTACTTGCGTTCGCGGATTCCCGTATGGACGGTTATACGCGAGTCGGATGGATGATACGGCGGAAACACAGGTAGATCAGCCACGCCAACGGCATGATCGTCAACATAAGCAATGTAGGGAACCGGCGATGAGTCCCACTTCAGTCATGATTGCGATTTGCTTCGCGCCGAAGGAGAGAGCGTCCCTTTTGGTGCGATCCGTCGCTTGGGTGGTGTTGCTATCTTGCTGCATGATTGTTTATTAGGGAAACCGTCTGTTATTCCATTCCCTTATAGAGTTCTTTGGCGAGATCAACCAGTGACTTGTCTGAGCCTGCTGGGCCAATAAGGCATGCGCCGCATGGCAGTCCATCTGCTGTTTCCAATGTCGCGTATCGTCCGTTCATAATCGGGCAGTTGTTGAAACATCGACAGATCAATCAGACCGTGAACGCCTTTGGTGATGTCAACGGCTTGCGTCACGTCGAAGTCGATGGCGGCCGACAGCAGCAGGTACACTTGTTGACGTGGCATCTCGAACATGGCGGTAATCATATTGATGGCGTGTTCGACGCTTTGCGATAATGCGTCATCCAGCGTACTGCTGAAACCCATTGGAATCAGCGTGCCATGACTGATCGCAAATGGCGGATCCGTGCGTCCGAACAGTCCGTTTGGCTTCGGCTGTTGGCACTACCTGCACGCGAAGTGTAGCTCTGAGTGACGCTTCCAATGCGGTGAGCGACACTTCGCCATCGTCTTGGGCAAAATGCGGATCGTCGATGTATAATCCTGCGCCTTCAATCTGTACTGGCAGAAATAGCGTGGACTCAACGGTGAGATTGCGTAAATCGATATTGCCACCATAATCTGCAGGTGGAATGGAGCTTGGACGCTGATTACTGGCGGTGGTCGTCCATGATTCCCAGAAATGGATGCATCGGGAAACATATCGTCGACGCCGGCTCACTGCTTGTGTTTGCGGTGTGCGGCGTTTGAACTGGAAACCATGCCGTTTCGGTTTCAACATCCGCTCGGCAGAACTGACCGTAGTTGCCGTCGAAATCCTCGGATCCTGCCAGCACTCCACGCGCGTGGCGGGTGGAGATCACACCGTAGGGAAGCGCGGCGCCAACGTGGTCGGAGTGATTGCCAGCAGATCACCTGGGTGGGCTTCCGGTACGGCAATCGGACTGGTGACCACATGCGGGCCATCTGTATCGGGATTATGGTGACATTCTCGTGCTATGGCGATGCCGTCGTTCAACACGTCGTTTGCGGCGCGACCATCTATGAGCAATCATGTGTGACTGATCAAATTCTCCGGATTGCCGGGCATGTCGAAATCTACGGTCTGCCGCCAATGATCGTGCGGGAAATCACGCCATCCAGTTTGGCACCATCGAACGCAATAATGGGATTGCGTCCCAACAACGCATTCGCATCGACAACAAACTGACGGTTGAGATTTACCATTACCAGATTAGCCCTTTTGCCGGGGATGATAGCACCACCGCCTCGGGGTTTCAGTGCATATGCGGCTGGGGCTTTTCGCGCACTTTGGCGGTGAAGTAGTCCGCTTCCACCTTCCATACGGTGACGGCGCGTACCTGCTGGTCGGTGAACTCCACATGTTCCATGCCGGCCTGCTGTTTCATCAGCAGTGCGAGCCCCTGGCGCGCCTCGTCAAGATTGTCGATGATGGACGCGGTACCATTGCCAACGATCGACTTGAACGCCTCGCCCCAATTGCACAGCGTGCGCCCCTCGACCACCTCGCAGTCAGTCGCCATTTCGAATGCTACAGGAAGCGCGTTGCCCGCGGCCTTGACAGCGTCCATCTTGCGTCCGGTCGCAGAACCATGGAAATACAAGGTGAGATGATTGGATTCCGTGTCGAACGCGTATCCGAAATTCAATGGCACGATGGTGATGCCCTCCGCATCGGTGTACGCAAGACTCACGATCTTGCATGTTGCGATAATCGCCTCGACCTGCTGCGGATCGGCCACCTCACGGTCGGCACGCCTCATCATGCGATGCCTTCCCGCAACTGTCTGCTCATCATTACGACGCGTCGCCATGGCACGTTCCTCTCTGCTGGATTTACACACCCAGCCTACCGGCTCCCTCAGCCGATGCTGTATACGCCGGAACCATCATCCCACCAAGCATGATCCACCGGCTCCGGCTGCACAAGACGCTTCGGTCCCTTCAGCATTTCAATCGCCTTCAACTCCAAACGTTCACGCTCCTCAGCCAACGCACCGCCAACATCTGCGCCTCATCAACCACCGCAACGGAGCGCAATGCACATCAGAATGAGCACGCTCCAACGTCTGCAACGCATCATGAGTCTTACCAGAATTCGTAGGCCCAACATGTAAAACCACCCGCCGACGCGCAGCACGCGTTCGCGGATGTCGGTTTTCTGGGGATGTGTTCGCTAGTGTGAAACTGGTAGGATGATGGGGAGGTCGTCCATAGGAGGGTGGCTTTTCAGCTTCTGTTGCATGGTTGATGCTTGGCGAGGTGATATGCGATATCTTACGAATACGGGCAGGTAAGTGAGAAGACCGCTCAAGTGGGAGAATTCATTAAGCTCATCTCCGACGCTGGCGATAATCCTCGCTTTGCGGTGGCGGATGCTAAACAGTTGCTTAAACTTTATGAGGAGCAGTACGCTTACTTGGGAGACACTCTAGTAAATCAGATTGCAAAGCTCCTTGGTGGGATTTCCGATGATGCTGTTGTTGGCGAAGAGAAAGGGGCAAGATTCCTGTGGGCCGCCAGGATGCTCAAAAACCCGGTATCGAACTGCATGACTCCGGTTTTTAGTGGTAAAAGATTTGTGCTTTCTGGAGATTTTGAAATGTATGGCGGTAAATCGACCGCCGCTGAAATGATTGAGGAGGCTGGCGGCAGTGTTACGAAGACCGGACCTTCAAAAAGGATCAATTATGTGATCGTTGGCGATAGAGGTAACGCAGCTTGGGCTTTCGGCAGTTATGGAACGAAGGTCAAGAGCATGCCATGGAATTAAAACTTGCGGATAATCCCACCATCGAGATTGTTTCGGAGAAGGCCTTTCTGGATGCGCTTGAGAAGACCAATGCGGATGCGCTTGAAACACTTTCCGAGAAGCAAGAAGAATATAAGCGGATTTGGTCCACGGCAAGGAGCGTTGGCAGAGATTTCCATGGTTTGACTGATGGTCAGAAAAAAGCTTTTGATCTAGTCAAAGAAGGCAAGAACGTTTATCTTACGGGTCTCGCTGGTACAGGCAAGTCCTATATTGTCGAGCGGATTATTGAATGGGCTCAAACGTCGGGTTTGAACGTCATTACATGTGCTCCGACAGGTATAGCCGCGCTTAACGTGGGTGGTTCGACGGTGCACCGCGTCCTTTGCATTCGTCCGGGACGGACCTTGGAGAAAGACCCGCATCCTTTTGTGCCTACGGATTCTCCGCTTCCGGATTGTGATCTGTTGATTCTTGATGAAGTGTCCATGTGCCGTATGGATTTATTCGATTATCTTTCCGCAGTGTTGAAGATTGCCGGCAAAATACGTAAACAGAAGGGCAAGGGTCTTTGCCAATTATTGGTCGTTGGTGATTTTTGCCAGCTTCCGCCCGTCATCACTAATGAAGAGAGGCGGTTTTTGGAAGAAAAATATGGCTACGACGTTGGAGAGGCGTTTGCGTTTCAAAGCAGCGAATGGGCGTTCTGGAACTTCGAGGAAGTGGAACTCTGCGAGGCGATCAGGCAAAGGGATGCGCACTTTGTTGCGGCTCTTAATGCTTGCAGATTCGGCGACAAGAATGGTGCGCGTTGGATAGAGCAGCATGCTCTCGTCAATCCGCTGCCTGACTCCATCATTCTTTGCAGTACCAATGCGCAGGCGCGGGATGAAAACATGCAGAGGCTCAATGCTTTAAAAGATGAGGAAATGACATTCGTGGCGCATGTGACCGGTGAGGTTCTTAAGTCGGATATGCCGACTGATGAGGAGCTTTCGCTGAAACCTGGCGCGCGAGTCATGGCTCTTGTCAACAACTCCGAAGATACATTCATGAACGGCGCATTGGGAACGGTCATAAACTGTGACGGTCCAGGTGCCCTAGTTCGGTTTGACGGAATAGAGGCTACTTTTGTGCAGAGCTTTGAGTGGAAAATCACGAAGCCTGTTCTCATTAATGGACGCATTGAAAAAGAGGTTGTGGGAACATTCGAACAGATACCTCTTAAATTGGCTTGGGCAATTACCATTCATAAGTCGCAGGGGCAAACATTCGATAGGGCGATTATCTATCCGGATTGCTGGGATTTCGGCCAGTTGTACACGGCTCTATCGCGACTGACGGGTATTCACGGACTGTATCTTGCTCATCACATAAACGATAACTTCTTGGTTACTTCCAAAGAAGTGCTTGATTTCCTCAACGGAAAAAGAAAAACGGATGATGGTCGGAGGGCGAAGACTGTTCAGACTCGACATGCTACACGCCGAGTATCTAACAAGAAGGATATTACACCGGATAAAAACATCGACGGCAATATGGATGATTTCGATATCCGCTGGGGTACCGTTCCGGACGATGTTGAGCTGGAAGACATTGGCGATGATATGGACTTGCTTCTGCAGTCGGCGGAACTGATCGTCACCTCGCAGTTCGGTTCGACATCCATGCTGCAGCGCAAGCTGTGTGTCGGATTCGCCAAGGCTGGTCGTCTTATGGATTTGCTGGAGTCGCGTGGCGTTGTGGGGCCTTCCGAAGGGTGCAAGGCCCGTGAGGTGTTGGTGCAGCCTCAGGACCTGCCGCAGGTGCTTGCCTTCATCAAGGGTGAGACGGCGATGCCTGTTTCGAAGCCTGCAAGCGATCCTTGGGCGGCCATGGATCCATGGGAAGCTGAGGATCCTTGGGACGTGGAAGAAGCGCCCAAGCCAGGTGTCACTCAGGAAAGATTCAAATCTCTCAATGAGGAGGTTGAAAAGAAAAAGACCTCGAAAGGTGGTCTGTTTGCGAGGATTAAGCGGCTGTTCGGCGCGAGGTAGCGCGCCTATGTAGAGCTGTGTTTTAGCCGCAGTCTTCGGGGATGTTACTGTCGCCCATGACATCCCTCTGTTCTTTTTCGAATGGTGTATCCGCTATTGTGCGCCCCATACGGGGTAGAAAATCGTGTGCGTTGTGGTGACGTACGCCAAATACGGTATGGGCGACTTTTTGTATGTATCCTGCGATGCTCGCGAGTTTACTTCGATTTACCTGGTATCCTGGGTTTGAGCAGCCGTTGACATTCAATTCAAGGAGTTTTCACTATGCCCATGGATCCAATACCGGTCATAGACCTGTTTGCGGGACCAGGCGGTATGAGCGAAGGATTCTCTTCCCTGCGTGATGAAAACGGTGAGCCGGTGTTCCGCTCCATCATGTCTATAGAGATGGAGCGTACTGCGCATGCCACATTGAGGTTGCGCGCGTTCGCTCGCCGTCTTATGGATGCGGATGGACGGCTGCCCCAAGATTACATCGACTATCTCGGAACTCCTTCCAGTGAGAATCTCGAAAGATTGAAGGATTCTCATCCAGAAGAGTGGGCTGCAGCCGAAGCCGAGGCAATCCAAGGAACCCTCAAAGAGGGTGATGATGAGTTCGTCGAGATGGCAAAGAAACGTTTGCAAGGGTATGACGGTCCTCTCGTGCTGATCGGTGGTCCGCCATGCCAAGCGTATTCGCTCGTCGGGCGCGCTCGTCGTACCCATGATAAGGACAGGCTCGAAAAGGACGTCAAGCAGACGCTCTACAAGTGCTATCTGCGGTTCATCGAAGTGCTCAGGCCTACGGCGTATGTCATGGAGAACGTGAAAGGACTGCTGTCCGCGCGCAATTACGGCGAAGGCGTGTTCGGACATATCCGTGCTGATATGGAGGCGTTGGGATACGAGCTGCATTCTATGGTCGTGAAAGATCCAGAGCGGCCTCATGATTTCATTGTTCGCGCCGACGAATTCGGCGTCCCCCAGGCCCGTCATAGGGTCATCCTGTTCGGTACCAGGAGCGGGTGCGGCCAGGGCGCTCCCGGAGTGATGACTCCACGCCCAGTTATTACGGTCGACCAAGTATTAGGGGAGATGCCGCGCATCCGTTCTGGATTCTCCTCCAGAGTTCATGACAAGCTTGACTGGAAGGAATACGTCCGCAAGGCTGCGGAAAAACTCATGCTCACTCCGGAGGGATCCGCATTGGAGCCGAGCTTGGAACCCGTGATGGAGGGCAAGCATCTGCCTTCCGCACAGCATGCCGATGGCATCGGTGCTGAAGATCGGAATCCATTATCCGACTGGTATCGAGGCCATCTTGCAGGCAGCGGTGTGTTGCCCGAGCATGTTGCACGCAACCACATGGATTCCGATCTGGATAGATATTTGTTCTGCGCGGCTTACGCGCAGGAACATAAGACTTGTGCGAAGCTGTACGATTTCCCGAAGTATCTGTTGCCGAACCACAAGAACGCCGAAGGCGCGGTCGAGGGCAAAGAGGTAGTATTCGCGGACCGGTTCCATGTACAGTTGTCCGATCAGCCGTCAACCACGGTCACGTCTCACATCAGCAAGGACGGGCATTACTTCATCCACCCCGATCCGTCTCAGTGCCGTAGTCTGACCGTGCGTGAGGCTGCGCGTTTGCAGACATTCCCGGATGACTACTTCTTCATGGGCAACCGCACTGACCAATACAGGCAGGTCGGCAACGCTGTGCCACCGTTGCTGGCGCAGCAAATGGCGCAGGTCGTTGCCGATTGGATAGATGAGCCATCTGTCGGATATTACCGTTGATCCCGGGGCTTGAACAGGGAGGCGGGGAAACCGCGCTTTACCATGTCATTGCCCAAACGCCATAGCAGAACGGTCTGCCGGTCGGTCAGCTGAAGTCCTTCGGAAAGTCTCGCCAACGCCGCCATCATTTCTTGGTTGATCATGTAGCGTTTCTGCCCCCATTGAATTATGGTCTGCCAGTTCTGCTCTGGAATGGACATGAGAAAATCACGTCTATCATCGACGCTGGCGTCTTCAGAAGTGATATCTATTCCTGGCCTTAACGGAACCTGCGGTTTTGCCTGCAGTTCGCGTAGCGGGAAGCCTGCATCCAAGCATCGTTTGAGCAGATTGTTCAAAGCGTTCTCATTAATGGGAAGGTCATCGCCGGAAATGAGCGTCTCCAAGGAGCTCTTTGACTTTGGACTCAAATAGTGTTTGGGAGTCGCGAAAGCGATGAGTCTCTCAAGAGATTTGGGAGTCAACGCATGCCAGTCGGATACTAGAACATTGTCGGTGGGTAGTTCTTCCACGGCTTCGTTGGATGCCTTGTGTCGCGGTTCCGGAGCGGCCGATACTTCATCCTCTTTCACTACTCGTTTGGTGGCGGCATGTTTGGGTTTTTCCATGACGATTTCGACGTCAGCGGCATCGAGACAGGTCATCTTCCCTTTTAGATTGTTCCAGCATTGATCCTTTTTCGCCCATTCGCTCACGTTCTGCACGGGACGACGTGGATCGTTAAGCACCTCGGAAGCCTGTTCTCCCGCTTTCAGAAGGCACCCGAGCATATGCGCGTCGATGGACTGCCTTCGCCAGATGGCGTCGAAATCACAGGACAGACCGGCACGCCGCAGATCCAAGGAATACTTGGCGACGGCATACTCGGCAACGTTCGCCTGGTATGCTCCCAAGAACCATTCGGCCTTCTTGATGTGTTTGTAGACGGTATCAAAGATGATTCGCTTGCAAACGAGTTGCTTGTAAAAATCGACGTTCAACTCATCCGCCGCGCTCTTGTTCGCCGACTGCTGGTTGACGAATTTAGCGAAGCACTTCTGGGCTCCAAGACTGGCGACTTGAGGTTGCCCGTCCCAGCAAACAAGATATTTGGGGGCGTCAACCATTTTAATGCGTTGTTTGCTTGGGTTGGCCTTCTCAAAGGCCTTACGTGAAGCGGCATCCCGACGGTTCTTCTCGCTGTCGTATTGGCCACGGGCACGTTCGTAATACCAATGTGTCTGGATCGTGCCCGGCAGAGGCGGGGTCAATGCCTGCTTGGACAACTGCTCAAGCTTTATCTGATACTCGCTGTTGGAAGAGAAGTCGGCCTCCGCGACCTTGTTCTGGGAATTCGTGTACCGGGAGATATAGGGAACGAGTTCTCGCGCCATATCCTCATGAACGACGACGAGTTTGACAGGGACGATGACCCTGCTCAGATCGGTTTTGTCCTTTTGCCCTGTGTAGAAGATGGATGCGGTGGTTTGCCCTCCATTGACAATCTGGAGGTCATCAAGCCTGATGATCCGTCCCTGTCCGTCTGTTTCCACATGCGTGGCAGTGGCAGTGAGACCGTTGTTGTAGGCCACGAATCTATCAGGCTGATTGCAGATGGTGGTACGGATTCCTTTGTTGACTTTGCCACGCATTGACAGGAACGACCGCACGTTGGCTTCCATCAGTTTCGAGCCATACTTCTTGTACCATCCGGAAAGAACGTCTCCAGTGACGAACAGAAGATAGGTGTCCATATCTTCCATATCGTCAGGAGCTTTGACCGTGGCGATGCCGCCGGGCAGTTCGATCGACATGTGCTCGGCCAATCCGGTGGCGTGCGAAGCTTCCATAAGCCTTCGGATGTCCCAAGTGTGGTATTCCCAGCTAATATGCTGTCGTTCCTTTTCCTTTTTGTACTGGTCAATTTGGATAGCCTCTGGGTCACTACGGCCGGTGTACTCGCGATCGGTAATGAAGTAGAATCGTGCACGACGAATGCCGGCGCGATTTTGTTTGATGAATTGAGCGAATTCGTAGGTTTCGCTACTCTCCTCGGCTTGCGCTTGATAACTGCCGTTCCATGCGGCAACAAAGAACCGTTGCATTGCATTGAAGTATTTTTTGCACTCCGCAGCTTGTATGGTCTGCGGCGCGTTTTGGTCGTTCATGGTCAGTTTGTCATCACAGACGATAACCACGATGGACTCGTCCAGTTCGAAGGCGTCTTGGTCATATCCATCAATGGCTAGCGCTTTGTTTGTGCCCATAAGATAACGGCAGTAGGCAGGATGATAGGCGGTGATCGCCTCGCTGTCCCGCAGGATTTCGCACGCGGTCTCAAAAAACGCCTCCTGATCGTATATGTCTCGGTCGCGCGCCAGCTCAAGGACCTCGTTCCACAGATCGTGCCGGTATTCCTCGATTTCTTCCATTATTCCTCCACCATGGCCGATGTGCTCTCCGACTGCAGATATGGCGTCAGGTTGCTTCTGCTGATATGGTACGTGAGATTCGAAACGCCAGCCGGTATCGTCCCGGTTTCGATCCTCGGAAATCCGTCTTCGACACGGTAAGTGGATATTGTTCCAATGCGGAATGCAGTCTGGGAGACAAGCCCCGAATACAGGTTCAGTCCCAAGCTCGCCAGACCGTCATCCACGTATTCCGTGACGGTGGAGGGGTCTGCTGCCTTCTCGCGTAGCCTGTCGACTAGCTGGGGAAGGGTCAGTCCATGTTCCATATCCTTCGTTTCCTGTATCTCGAGGACCATGAGCTTGATGCTTCTGTCGCTGGTATCAAGTTGCTCGGGAGATGATATGGTGATGCTTTCCGCCGTTTTATGGATGGTCTTCACCTCCCAAGCTGTTTTCTCATCCGGGAATTGAAAATCCTGCGGTGCCGCGTATGGGCCCTGCCATGCGACGCATACCTCTTCGATGGTCTTTCCAGTCTGTCGTGTGATTTCCATCGCCGCGACCAATTCCCCGAATGTGCCGCGGAGCAGTTTCGCCATGTCGGAATTGCGGGATATCTTCAGCAGCCTCTGCCATTGATCAACTGTCGCATATATTTGCCGCAATGCCGCATCCTCGGAGGGCGCATCCGCGATCCGATTAGCAAAAGCCAAGCAGATCTCCCCGAAGGCATGGATCAGACTCCAATCCTGGAGGGTGAACGTGAGCGCCCATTTCTCGCGAGGTCTGGCGTTCCCTCGCATACTGACACGAACGTCGATGGCCTCCAACCGATTTAAGGTCTTGGGCTGTCGTTCGGTAAGCAGCATGATATAGGGGAGTCCATCGACCGTGCATCCAAGAACGATGGGTAGTCGAAGAGACGTGTCCAACTCATGATTAGTACGACCCGGACGTCGAGCCTCATCCCGCCAGAGGGAGATTATTTCATTTATGGAAAGACTCATTTAATCATCACCGTATTCTTCAGCTTTCCTACTCAATTCGGCGAATTCACGTCGCTGAGCGACGGTGTTATACATATAGACCGTTTTGCCGAGATGCTTGTTCACATTCACCTCATCAACCGGGACGATGAGCTTCACCCCGAGCATGCCGGGACCTTCTTGTGGGGACAATCCTTGATGTCCATCAAAATTCTTCACACATATGCGATAGAAGAGAAGGCTCGGATGATCGCCGAAGTACTTGGTCAGATAGTATTGACGCTCCGAACTATTTTTCTGGTCAATGGGAAGCTGATATGTACAGGCTGCAATCTTGAGCGCATCGTTCTTGGAGCCAAGTCGCATTTTATCGCCATTGATTTGGAACTGTCTATTGTCCCTGAATGTGCATTTACGCTTGACCTGGGTCCAATGAAAATTGACGCCTTCCACTTCGTTTCCGTTACCGTTGATGAAACCAATATTCCAAGTCATATCGGGATTTTCTGACAGCTGGGTGCATGCGTACTGTTCGGCCATGCTTGTGTTCATCTCGATTTCCTGATCGCGATAGGTCATGAGAGTGGGACCGAAGAATGTATCTCTATAGCCCGATCGGTATTGGGAAAGGAAATCCACGACGGCCTTGGCGGGAACATTCTGAAAGACTTGTGTCTCAACCAAGGGTGATACAGATGAGATGACTTGCGGTGCGTTGCAGACGCCGAGCAGCTTCATGAATGCTTCATCATTCTGATTTCGACGTTTCATATCAACGTCGAGTTTGATTGACTCGATGATTTCACCGGCCATGTCAAATTCTTGGTAGCCGATCCCTTCCACAGCGTTGCGCATCTTGCTGGCATTGGTGATGCGTACACCCTTGTTCGGGTTCTTTCTGATGGCAAGTCCGAACTGTTTGGGCGTCATGCCAAGATGCTTCATCCTGCTTGCGGATTCCTTGAGTTCTTCCACGATGGAACATGAGTAGCGGTAATCAAGTACGGATTCCGGCAGTAACCAGATACGTTGCAGATTCGCGTAATTCGGACGATATCCAAACCACCGGCCCATCTGCAGGAGAGTATCGGAAGCTGTCACTCTCCGGTAGAACACACTGCAAATCAGACCACTGAGCGTCATACCTCGGGAAAGCTGGTTTCCTCCGATGAATATGGTGCATTCGTTGGAAGTCAGATCGGGCGGGACATCGTTTCTGAGGCTCCAGTCATCGGAATCAGAGTTGACCAGTCTGACACGAAGTCTGCTGGATTGGACAAGACGCCTTATCCGTAGGAACATCATTCCCCAGGAAATGTCCGTGCTCGTGTAATACTCGCTTTCAAAGGCCTCTTGCAGGTCATCGATTCTCGGATCTCCATCAGCATGGAATCGTACGGCATTCTCAACCTGCCTTAAATAACCACTGACCCGATCAGCAATCTGACGCTGGACATCGGTGAATCGTGACATATGGATGAGCATGGATTGCTGTTCGTCTTCCGCGTTGGGACGGAGAGCGCACGCATTAATGAAGGTGCAGACGGCATGCTTGACTTGGTCATCCAATTCGGGATCTACGATGTCGTAGTTCTTTCCGTGCGATACGGGTAGCCAACTTTCTAGTTCACCCTCATCAATCTCTCTCACGCAACTCGAATCTTCGGGAACGCTATCCATGTCGCCGAACAACTTCTTTGCTCCGATGTACGCGTCGGGGGATTTAAGTATGTGAATGAAATCCTGTGGGAACAGATCACTTTCATCCGCATCGTCGATGAAGATATTCGCAAAAGGCGTTGCCGTAACGGCAACGTAAGAAGTTCGGGAACTGATTTGACACAGGTCGCGAATCAGCGAATTGATTCGTGTGGGAGAATCATCCAGTTTGGCGGAATTGACAGATGCGTAGTCGCTTTCATCATCAATGATGAGCACGGGCAGATCCTTGTCGAATTCGGGACTGTCGAACCACTTATTGAACTTGGAGAGAATTGACGCGTTTTTCTTTATCACCGCCACGCAGGGGGCGGCGCTGTTCCATGTTGGGCGTGGAAAGCTATGGAATGCCTTATCGTAGGCTGCCACGAAGTCATTTTCGTTAGTGAGCTGGCTGGGGTGCGCAATGTTCTGCTGGTACTTTCCGATGCCCACTCGTATTCCATCCTGCCAGCCGATGAAATCAGTATCGATACGTTCCTGTGTTTGCTGTCTCAGATTCTCATTATCACTGGTCAATACGATGATGAGACGGTATCCACAGTCAGCGGCCTTGTTCATCAGAGCGATATAGGTACGGGTCTTTCCGGACTGCACGTCTCCTAGAATCAAACCTTTTCTGGAAACTGCCGGTTGATCGCGACGTGGATCTGCCAACAGTTTGACTATCTCATTGGCGGTATAGTCGAGAGTCGAATAGCTGGAATTCTTATCCATGACGAGGTACTGATAGTACGAATCTGATCGAGGGGTTTCCCAAGTATCAGATGACTGCATATCTGACAGCCATGGTTTCCATGCCGAGTTTTGGTCAGTGAGAGTTATACCTTCGTCTATTTTCGGAACTAACTCGTTACGTAATTCGCGGAAAGTGCGGTTGTATCCCTCGGAATCTTCTAGTAGTTCAGGTTTTCGAGAGACGAGTATTTTTAATGCATCCTCAATATCCTGTTCGGAAGGAGCTTGGTCATCATCGTCATCCACCATCAGAACAAGCTTCACCTTAGCCTTGACTTTTTCCCATTTATTACGCATGTGATACCTCCATTAGGATTTCTTCGGCGTTCTGGCATAAGGAAAACGGCTCTTTGGATTTGTATTTCTCGACAAAAGCTGAAGCGCTCATGTGCTTTAACTGGTTTGCAAGCATCCACATGTCTTGGGCGCATTCGCGTATCTCATCATCGGTCAGACCGTTCTCCGCTCCATGCTCGTCCACTGAGAGTCGTGATTGTACGTCGTTGTACGGGAACGCTGCTGCGAATACTTTTATCATCCCGCTGAAATCGCGGCGCTGCTCCCTGGAAAGGTTGTCGATGAATCCTTTCACATATGGATTGTCCGTGTTGATCTCATATCGAAAAGAGCCGTCCCTGTCACTGATGACGTCCCAGATGCGGGCTTCCGGATCGTTCGACGTCTTGCGTCCACGGAACTGCTGCGTGCGGCGGCTGGGAGCGGCTAATTTCTCCACGTAGCGTTTCATCGCGTCTCGTATGGTCTTCGGAGGTGTGGCCTGCGACTTTTTGATGTCAAGCGTCCACTCGTCATCCATGTTGTTCGGGATATCGACTTGCACGCGGGATAGTTTCGTTGCTTCCTTGCGGGTGAGAAGGCGGAACCAGCTGCCCCAGGTGATTAGCCGGTACGCGCGGTAGATATAGAAACCTTGGGTATCGAACAGCGTGTGTCCTTTTTCCTGTTTCAGATCAAGAAGACCTCTGTCTTCCATGGTCAGTTTGTTCTGATAGGGGAGCGTATATCCGCACAACGTGGCGTCGGTGCCGGGGATGCGCTGCATCCGTTGCCGCTGCGTGGCAAGGTTGTTCACGAGAAAAGGATCGCGTTCCGGCACGGGCTCATCGTTCACGGTTATCGAGATGCGTTCGATTTCATCCTCAGGATATGGGTGGAGGAACCTGTGGAACACGAGACCCAGATACCCGGACAGTTCGAGCATGGCTTGGTCTATATCCTGCAGGGAATCGCCCGCGACGTTTCCCAGACGATCCAGGTTACGCCATAGCACGCATGTGCCATGCGTGCTGGGCATGAGATCCCGCACCTTTCGAGGCAATTCAAGATTGGTCTGCTCTTCATCCAAGGTCTCGAGATCCCATTCGCGTGTTCGTGCGACGTGGTCCAGATCCCATCGGAGCGTATTCTGACGTCCGTGCTGAACGGTGGAAAGCATGACGGAACGTGCCTGTGAAAGGGATGCGGTCTTCAAACCGAGTCCGAAACGGCCTAGATCGTTGGCATTGCGCTTGGCGTTCGGGTTGGTTCCGGCGAGTTTCATCGCGTTCACGGCCGTCTCATAGTCCATGCCGTCACCGTCATCAATGATTGCCACATACGGATCTTCGCCGTGGTCGAAGTAGCGGATGCTGATGGTTTTGGCGTGGGCGGCGATTGAGTTGTCTATGATATCCGCCACCGCGGTGTTCAGGCTGTATCCGACGGACCGCATCGATTCCAAAAGGTTTGGATCAGGTGTGCAGTCTACCATTTCGAATCTCCCGGACATCTTTGTAGAATGTTGATAGGAAAAGTCTACTGCGCCAGAGGGGATAATCTTTAGATTGAGTCGTCTTTTTTACTTCTCGGGCATTTCAGCAAATAAGAATTAATGAAAATTTTATATCTGATTTTTGATTATCCGCATAAACACCATACTTTCAAGCACTTTGAAGTATAGAAAATTATTCAATTTACCACGAATTTACCACGATTGAATGAGCCTTGATATGACAATAAAATAGCACTAAAAAGACACCTTTAACACTTAAACGGTGTCTTTTGTTAAAAAGCAATCAATCCTAAGACTAACTGCTTTGTGTGTATAGATATAATTTGATTAAGTTTTAAAACCAGCTTATTTTTTCATCTCTAAATTGAGGGTTCTCGCTGTGCTGATATGGATTGTAGTTATTCAAATTGCAACCATATTCTTTTAATGATTTGATTTTGTTATCTTCTGTCCATTCAATTAAGGAAATACCGTCAAATTCTTCAATACTTCCTGTATTCATTTCATTTTTAAAATACCACTCTACAACAGTTTGATTTCCCTTATGAAAGAACTGCTTAATATCCCAAATAATAACTTTACCACGAGTATTCCATTCGCTAAACCAATGTTTTACTGTTTTAAGGTTTTCATATTTAGGACACCAGCTTTCCGTATAAACAACATCTTCTGTGAAAATTCTATCCATTCCTAAATCTTGCTGTTTAAGCCACATATCGAACCATAAGTGAATGATTTTTTCTCTCTCATTCATAATAGAACACCTCAATCCTAAGACTAACTACCTTGTATATATGGATATAAAATTGTCAAGCTGGAAGTCAACTATCTTACGATAAATCTATAAATTGCATAGGCAACCCATATAATCCAAGAAAAAGCCCATAAATCAAAGAGAATACTTACTGTTAAATAAATGATAGCAACGGCGATTGCTATTATCCAATTTTCTTTTTGGTTTTTTTCCATAATTGACCACCTCCACAACTTCTAATATGTCGCTTTCTTCATATCCATATTATACCATTCTCGTATCAGCACCACAATAAAATTTTATGCACCGATAATCTTATTGAACAGCTCTAACAGCACATCATTTCATCATTCCTTTCTTGGTACGAAAAAAGCAGTCAATCTTTTTATAAAAAACGCTATATGTGAAGAGCCGTCCATCGAAAGGGCGGCTCTTCGTACCGGACAAGGTTGTGGAATAGATGGTAACTGTTATTTCAGCGCCATCTTGCTGGGGAATTCCTGGACTCGTGCCGTCTGGGGATGGTCAATCACTTCCTGGGGCGTACCTTGCTCCAGGATTGCACCTTTGTCCACGAAAACGACGCGATCGGATACGTTTTTGGCGAATCGAATTTCATGTGTCACGATAATCATCGTGACACCGGTTCCCGCGACCTTGGTAATGGTGTCATTGATCGAAAACCGTTACCGGAATACGCTACGCCTTTTGGAGAATTCATGACCGCCTCCGCAAGGGGAGCGACGAGATTTTCGGTTCTTCTACGAGATAGAGCATTTCCAATCTGAGCACTTCTCGCTCTGCGCATGAGTCAGCTTGCATCCTTCACATAGAAAAGCTAATCCACAAACAAAACAACAAAGCATTCCAGACTAGAAAACTGAACCATCTAGCTTGTCAAGCGCACGCAGCAAAGAATCAACATGACCCTTCGCACGCACGTTATATCGGGCAATACGAATCACCCCATCACCATCGATCACAAAAGTCGAACGAATTACACCCTCATAGACCTTGCCATACAACTTCTTCTCACCATACGCGCCGTACAAACGATGCACAGTCAGATCGGCATCCGACAACAAAGGAAACGTCAAATGATCGCGCTCGCGGAACCGGACGAGCTTGTCCATCGGATCCTTTGATATGCCGAGCACAGTGAATCCGCGGGAGCGCAGGCGCGCGAGGTTGTCCCGGAAGTCACAGGCCTCAGTAGTGCATCCAGGAGTCATCGCGGCAGGGTAGAAGTACAAGACGATATTCTGACCGCGCAATGCGGAGAGCGTAATGCTATCGCCGTTGTCGCTGGGAAGTGTGAAGTTCGGGGCCGTTAATCCCGCTTCGAGTCGTGCGGATGCGGGGGAGTCCTGCGCTGTTGGGGTCGCTGGCGAATTGATGTCGGACATGATTGCTCCTTACCGTTCTTCGGACTTCGTGCCGATACAAAGCGCGAACAGGCGTCATCATACCCGCCTTACGTGCGCGCGGCTTGCTTGACTCGTTGCGCGACGATCTATTTTTCTCGTTCCAAAGCAAGCGCGGTATCGAATATTTCGATGTGAGCGGAACGGTTTTGTTTGTGCATGGGCTATTATTGGGATGACAAGTTTTGTGCCATTCCCCAAACCGGCTTGCCGTCGGTCGGGGCGGCGGAAGGCTTGCGAGAGGTTACTGCCGGATACCTCCGCCACGTCGGAGACGTGGAAACCGTAAGGGAGGCGTAGCATACCACCCGTGCGAAACCGTTGGAAAGCGGAAGGGTGAGCGAAACGTCCCGCGAGAGCGTGGCGAACCGCCCAAGCAGTGGGCGTCAGACCCGTCAAGGGAACAGATCCGAAAAGATCTGTTCCCTTCTTTTTATTCGGAGGGCAATGATGGCTGACCACAGCAAAGAGAAGGCGGAGTGGCTTCGGAAAGTAAGGGACGAAATCCGTCCCGCATATGCCCGGTTGCTTTCCTCGGGACGGTTGATTCTTCAATGTGATGACGGTAGCGAAGTTGCCATCAGGTTTACTAAAGGCGTTTTGCCCATCTATGTGGGTTTGAATACTACATGGACTTCCATAAGGGACGTCGTGCCCGGCAGTCGGATTTCTATGACGACATCATACGAAGGAATTTTACGGCGAAGCGCGTGGACTACACCCATAGACATAGCGACAGGAACACGTCATACGAAAAGCGGCGGAGTCATGCAAAATCAAAACTGGATATAGCAGGTGAGGCCTTCAACCATGTGGCGAGTGCTGCCTATGTGGTGGAATCTGCGAAAAGTGGCTTGATTTTATTTGCTGGTGATGAGCGGTGGCGTTGGGCTTGTCGGAACAGGTGAACAAGAAAGATGAGCGGACGGGTGATTACATTCCTGCATCTCTTGTGAATGAGAGTGTTCTTTCCGAGAGCATCCACAGGCGGGGTACGCGTGTGAGAAGCGTCGTATCAGCAAGATGGGAGTGATTCCGGAAACCGTTTGCTTGGTCTGTAGTCGTAGGCTTCGGCAACATAGCAGTGATTGTTGTTGCAGGATAAGAACAGGATGATGTTCCGGTTGCGGATGACAGCTCGTATCATTCTTCGGGTTTTCTCGATGTGTAGGTTTTGTGATTGCGGCCAAGTGGGCGTTCTCTTGGCCGCAATCATGGTTGGAAAGAGGTTGAGCGATGACTTGTGGCATAGCTGAGATGCCTCCGTACAAGTCCGCGAATCTGCCATGCATAAGCGAGATGAGGACAATGCACATCGAGGTGATGATGTTTTGTCTTTGCCGACGTGCTGGGCATCCCTGTCGAAAACGTCGCAGTAAACGAGTTCGGCGGCCTTGGCGGCGCGATGTGCTCCGCCGTGGGAACCGGCTTGTACAAGGATTCCCAAGAAGCGTTCGTGATTGCTGTAGCGAGGATGGATTCGGGCCACACGAATCACTCCATCACCATCGATCACGAAAGTCGAACGAATCACACCCTCATAGACCTTGCCGTATAATTTCTTCTCACCATACGCACCATACAAACGATGCACAGTCAGATCGGCATCCGACAACAACGGAAACGTCAAATGCTGTCGGGCTACTGGCGAATTGATGCCGACGTGATTGCTTCTTACGGTTCTTCGGACTTCGTGCCGATATAAAGCGCGAATAGGCGCCTGTTGAGGTCGGTCGGAGGGCTGTGAGCCACGGCCGGCCTCAACGTGCTAGATGGTTGTTAGAGGTTAGAAGACGCTGTAGCCGCCATCTACGCGAATATCAGTGCCAGTAACGTACGAGGAGGCGTCGCTGGCGAGGAAGAGTACCGTGCTGGCAATCTCGTCATTCGTGCCGAAACGGTGCATTGGCACGACTTCGAGCATAGCGTCGTGGCCAGGCATGTCGATACGGCCATTGAAAATTCCAGACCACACGTATCCGGGGGAGATGGTGTTGGAACGGATGCCGTCCTTGGCGAGCGCTGCGGCAAGGTAACGTGAGTGTTCCATGATGGCCGCTTTGGTGGCGCCATACGCGTTCACCGGCGTCGGACTTCCCATCATGTAGTTCGCGTTGTGTCCGGACAGGGAGGCTGTGAAGATCAGTGAGCCGCCATGACCGTGTTCGCGCATGATTTCATGCGCGATGCGGCCGGTACGGTAGGTGCCGTTGAGGTTGATGTTGATGGTGCGTGTCCATACTTCTTCGGTGGCGTCTTGATCGTCGCCCGGTACGTTGACTCCGGCGTTGAGGAATGCGAAGTCGACGGTGCCCAGCTGTTCCACCAATTGCGTTTTGAGTTCCGCGACTTGTACCGTATCGGTGACGTCGCAGGTGAGCGCGATGACGTTGGTGCCGAAACGTTCGCTCATGTCTTTCGCCAGTTCGGTGAGCTTGTCTTCTTGGCTGGGCAGGTCGACTAGTGCGACGTCTGCTCCGGCTTGGGCGAGTGCGGCTGCGGCGTTGCGTCCTAGACCGCCTGCGGCTCCGGTGACGAAGCCTTTGCGGCCGCGCATTGAGAATTTGTCGAGTATCGAGTAGTTTGAATCCTTCCATTTGTCGAGGGGATAACGTTCGTCGAAGATTTGTTCGACGGTTTTCTCTGGAATCTGCGATGATTCAACTGCCATGTTTCGCTCCTTTGCGTTATGATGACCGCTTTTAGATGCGTTCGCGCATCATGTTTTGCGCATCTATGGACCATGTTTGCGGTTGCCTATGCTCGTGCCTGCGGTCGTTCGGCGTCCGTGCCGAACTAATCCGAGTGTAGCAAATAAAACGATGGCGGTGCTGTCAGTATTTGTCAGGTAAAGCGTAGTGAGGAAACCGTAAGGTCAATATAAGAAGATAGTTGATGATTGAAAGGGGAGTGATGACGGAGTTGAAAATGTTTTCCAAGCCTGTGGTGTTCACGGATTTCGATGGGGTGCTCAACGCCTTTCCGGATGACAAGCTTTTGCGCAGGAGTGGCGTGAACAAAGTTATGACCTGGGCGAAGCCCGACAGTCCCTACGCGAAAATATACAATCCTGAAAAAGCGTTCCACTTGGACGGCAACGAAAAAGCCCACACGCCCGTAGGCTCATGGCGCATCCACTGGTCCAGCGAACTGTCCGACGCCATGTACGCGTTGGCAGTTGACGGCATTGTGGAATTGTGGTGGCTGTCCACCTGGCAGCCATACTGCAGTCAGATTCTCGACCCGATGCTCGGCTGGGATCCCATGCTGGTCGATGTCATCACTTGGTACGATCCTGTCACCAAATGGGGACGTGAGACAGGCAAATGGCAGACCATCCAACGACGCGTACGCATCGAATGCGAAGAGAATGAACCCGCGCCGATCGTATGGATCGACGATGATGAATGCTTCGAACAGCGCGCGCAGCTCTTGGAGGAACTCCAGCCGAAAGCACCGGTGCTTATGGTCCGTCCGGACTATCGTATCGGCATCAGCCGTCGCCAATGGAAACTGATCGATACGTTCGTGCACCATCCCGAACAGTTCGACACGGTCACGTTCGACATGGAACCAACCTGCAGGATATACGACATCCACCACGGTTTCTAGCCTAAATGAATTACCATGGGAGGATAGTCGAGCGGAATGAAGGAAGGATGGGGTTATGGCGGAACGTATCGTGGAGCGTCTTATCCGAGAGCGTGATACTCGATATGGTGACGGCATTTACACGACTACACAAATCCAGTTCGCATGGAATTCCAATCATATGGAAGGTTCCACCCTTACTGCCAAACAGACCGCGCAGCTATTTGCCACCGGTACCTATACCACGGATGGCAGCGAACAGGTCAATCCTGACGATGCGTTGGAAACCCGTAATCATTTCGCTGCGTTCCGTTGGATTCTCGACCATGCTGATGAGCCGGTGGACCGGGATATGGTCTGTCACCTGCATGCCATTCTCAAGCAGGGCACCAGACAGGTCTCCGACTCGCTTTTCAACGTGGGCGGCTACAAGACTCGGCCGAACTTTATTGGCAATCCTGTCACTCCGACAAGGACTGCGCTGCCGCAGGATGTTCCCGAATTTATGGACAGGCTGTTTGATATGTGCACGAAACTTGAGGATGAACCGTATCAGATCGCCCGTGTCCATTGGACGTTTGAGAAGATTCACCCATTTTCGGACGGCAACGGTCGAATCGGACGGCTTATCATGTTCAAGGAGCTTTTGCGTATCGATGCGTTGCCTGTCCTTGTCCATGACGCGTATCGTGCGGAGTACGTCAATGGCATCAGCAAGTTTCCGGACGAGCCAGGATGGCTGGTTGATACGCTTCTATTCGAACGGGACCTTTACCGGTCGCATGTTCTGAAAACGGATGCCGAGGCATTGCGTTACACGTACCATGACCAATGGAATATGGCTGAGCATCGGGTGGAACGAGATGAGGATCTGGAATTCGCCAAGCTCATCGACACGAAGGCCCAGCCGTTGTTCGATGAGGAGTATCAGCAGCGCGAACGGCTCCTATGGGGCGAATAGCGGTCCGACTGTGTTGTTGTGGTGGTTCCTCCTTCCAAACGTGACATGAACCGAATGTGCATTGAGATGTGCAATTTGTGCACATTGCGGTCGCCGGCCGTTCACCTTGGTGTAAAAAGGAATCAGCCTTCGGACTTTAGCATGAGATGCAATGGCGCGTATTGAATGCGCGCATACGAGGAAGTGAGAGCTGCATACATGCGTGTATTCGACTTCGATGGAACCATCTATGACGGAGAAAGCCTGTTCGACCTGTACCTGTTTTCGGCCAAATACAATCCGAAGGTATTGCGGTACATCGCCCCGGTGCTGCGCTATGCCATCAAATACAAGCTCGGACGAGCCACGTTCGATCAAATGGAATACGGTGTGGGCAAGCTATGCCACGGATATTTAAGCGAACTGGCCGAATCATTGGAATTCGAAGAATTAGTCAACGCCTTCTGGGATCAGAACATGAAGCACATCAAACCCTGGTATGAGCCACGCGAAGACGATGTGATCCTCACCGCCTCGTTCGACATCACCGTGGGCGAGGCCTGCCGCAGGCTTGGCGTGCAACATTTGGTCTCGTCCACCATCGACGGCAACACGTTGAACGTAAACTACCTCAACTTCAACACCAACAAGCCCAAACGATTCCGCGAACTCTACGGAGACAACGTTCGAGTGGACGAATTCTACACGGACAGCCGATTCGACCAGCCCATGATCGACATGGCCCGACGTGCCTACATGGTCAAAGGCAACAAAATCCACCAAGTCAAATAGCCGGAAAGGCTGGAACGGAATACGGCGGCAAGGGCCGATCTTGACATCTCCCCTTCGGCATGGACGCCTTGCACGAGCCAGGATGGGCGTCGGCCGGTCATATTGCCGTATATGGAAAATACGACCGACCGCAAAAACAGTTAGAACGACACGCGCCTGGAATGGTTTACGGCAGAAACCTCGCACACGATGCCAACAACTACCGCGAAACACGCTTCACACACAACAAATAAATCAACCAAGCAACAGGCATCGCCAACATAAACACCGGATAAAACCACACAGCAGACAAACGCCCATACACCAAACCACCCACAAACGGACCAACCGACATACCCAAATCAATACCCGCATAATACGTACTATTCGCAATACCACTGCGCTCGCGGCCTGCGATTACCACGGCCTGCGCCTGCGTGACTGAACTCATCAGACCGTAGCCGACAGCGGTGAAAATCGCAGCCAACAACAGCATCCAATCATTGAACAGGAACGTCATGCATGCGAGCATCGCCAGCATGCCCAACGAGCAGACCGTCAGCCAGAAACGGAAGCCCTTGCTGTCGAACAGGTCGCGCAAGCCCAGTCGCAACACCAATAACGCGACCGCGTAAAACATGAAAAACAGGTCGGACGATACCGGCAGATGACGAGACTGAACATAATTCACGATGAAGGACTGATTCGCGAAATACGCTATCGCAAACATCATGAACGTCAGCGACAACGGCACCACACGCGGTTCCAGAATCGAACGGATCGAAAAACGATGCTTTTTGGTTGCGCTAGCAGAACCGTCAATGTCTACGGCAGTGGAGGGATTCTCCGTTATGGAAGTCTGCTTTTTGCGTACCGGTTGTCCGCCATTCTTCACCATCAGTGTGGCGATCAGCATGATCACCGCCAGCACCAGCGAACTCAAAAACGTCAGACGATAACCGATGTATTTTTGCGCGCGAATACCCAATGCCGGTCCGACCGCCATAGCCAGCGCGTTCATCGTGCCATACAATCCCATGCCGGCACCCATATGCCGGATCGGCAGCAAAAGCGACATCCACGTGGCCAGGCAGACCGAGCAGCATGCGAAACCAACGCCGTTGATCACGCGAGCCATGATGAGCATGATGGGGGAGTTTGCGAAATAGTACAGCAGTCCGGCGGCGAAATAGAGCACCGTGCCAACCGCCACAAGCGTGCGCTTGCTGGTTTTGTCGGAAAGATTGCCTGCGATAGGGCGGCAGAACAGTGAGATGAAACTCATCGACCCGGCCACCGCGCCCATCAGCATGCCGTCCGCGCCCAACGATTCCGCATATCCGGCAACGATCGGATTGGCAAGCATATTGCTCGACATGAAACAGAACGTCGCAAGCATGACCAACGCCATATCACGGGTGATGAGACGATCATGCTTACGCCGGGGCTGTTCGGGCTGGTTTGATTGTTGTGCCGGTTGCTTCTGTCGTACCGATTCAGATGCGGGTATCGTTGGTGCTGTCATGCTCGTTCGCCTCCGAGCATGCAACTGTAGCAGCCTTGACGAAAAACGGCCGTCCACATATTGCGGACGGCCGATGGAGATGGCTTTAACGATGTGAAAGTATGCTTCGCTTACAGAGTTTTTACAGAGCTTTGGCGGCCTGCTCGACAAAACCTTCCATACCGTCGATGTCAACGACATGGTCGAAACGCACGTTGGCGGTCTCAAGACCGCGCAGCGCGGCCGGAGCGGTGGTGCCGGTGGCCTTGGCAAGCACGTCCATGCATTCGAAATCGGTGCCGGACGCGTCAAGACCCAGAGATTCGTTGACTACGCGCGGGAACTTGTACGGGCTGGCGGTGGACAGCAGCACGCGCGGCGTGAGCGGATCGCGCGGCATCTGCTGCATGACGTAGTAGCCGCATGCGGTGTGCGGGTCGATCACGTAATGGTTCTTGTTCCAGCAGTCCGCGATCATCTCGCGCACCTGGTTCTCATCGGCCCAACCGGTGCCGAAGATGGAACGAATCTTCTTCATCATCGGCTCGGGAACCTCGTAGGCGCCCCACTGGCTCAGATCGTTCATCAGCATGGAGATCAGGCGTGTGTCCTTGTCGGACATGTAATACAGCATGCGCTCCAGGTTCGATGAGATGAGGATATCCATCGACGGGGAAATGGTCTGGAAGAACGGACGCTGACGGTTGTACGTGCCGGAAGTCAGGAAGTCGAACAACACGTTGTTCTTGTCGGACGCCACCACAAGATGCTTGACCGGCAGGCCCAGCATCTTCGCGTAATAGCCGGCGAGGATGTCGCCGAAATTACCCGTCGGCACGACGAACTCGACCTCGTCGCCCACATTGATGACCTGGCGTTCCAGCAGCTGCGCGTACGCGGAGAAGTAATAGACGACCTGCGGCACCAGACGGCCCACATTGATGGAATTCGCGGAGGAAAGCACCACATGCGAATCATCGGCGAGACGTTCGGCAAGCTCCTTGTCGCCGAAGATGCGCTTGACGGCGGACTGCGCGTCATCGAAATTGCCCTTGACCGCGCACACGTTCACATTGGAGCCGGACTGCGTGGTCATCTGCAGCTCCTGCACCTGGCTGACCTTGCCTTCCGGATAGAACACGGTGATGCCGGTGCCCGCGGCGTCCGCGAAACCAGCCAACGCGGCCTTGCCGGTGTCGCCGGACGTGGCGGTGACGATCATGATCTTCTCATCCGCGTCGCCATCCGCCGGAGTGGTGCGCGCCATGAAACGCGGCAGAATCTGCAGCGCCACATCCTTGAACGCGGAAGTCGGACCGTTGAACAGTTCCATCACATAGTCATCGCCGAGCGGCTTGACCGGAGTGATCTTCTCGTCGGACCACTGCGGGCCGTACGCCTCGTCGATGCACTCCTTGAGCTCGGCCTCGGTGTAGTCCGGCAGCAGCACGGACAGCACATCGAACGCGATCTGCTGGTAGGACTTGCCGGCCAAGGAAGCGATATCCACATGGGTCTCACCCAAGGAGTCGGTCACGAACAGGCCGCCATCATCGGCGATGCCCTTGCGGATGGCCTGCTTGGAGGTAAGCGAATCGGTGGTGCTGCGTGTGCTGTGGAACGTGGTCACTTGATTTCCTTAGCAATAGAACGGACAGATTACGTCAAACGTGCTTCTCAGTGTACCGGCACAGGTGGGAAGAACGTCGCCTCGCGTCCGTGGAATGGGACGCCGACCCCATACGATTGCCGACGGAAGGTCCTGCTTTTCCACGTGGCACCGCGATCGTGCCGTCCATGTCTTCGCGCGCAGGCGGTGCCATATTTCCCACATGTTTCGAAACCCGGTTTTCCTCCGATCGTTTTCACACGTACACTGCTCTGTAACCCGCGGTACAGCGGATGATCATTCCGAAGTCAAGGAGGGCTTCATGACTGCATCACCTCTTGCGCAAACACCGAACGACATGTTCAACGCGCCCATCGCCGAAGCGGATTCGGAAATCGCCGAAATCCTCGACGCCGAACTATCCAGGCAGCAAAACGGACTCGAAATGATCGCATCCGAGAATTTCGTGCCACGCGCCGTCCTACAGGCACAAGGCTCCGTACTGACCAACAAATACGCCGAAGGCTATCCGGGACGCCGCTACTACGGCGGCTGCGAGCAGGTGGACAAAATCGAAACCATCGCCCGCGAACGCGCCAAAAGCCTATTCGGCGCCGAATACGCCAACGTACAGCCGCACTCCGGCGCACAGGCCAACGCAGCCGTCTACCAGGCGCTCGTCAAACCCGGCGACACGGTCCTCGGCCTCGCCCTCGACCACGGCGGCCACCTCACCCATGGCATGAAAATCAACTTCTCCGGCCGCTTCTACCACGCCGAAGCCTACGGCGTGAATCCCGAAACCTTCCGCATCGACCCGGAAATCATCCGCCAGCGTGCGCTCGAAACCCATCCCGCCATGATCATCGGCGGATGGAGCGCCTACCCGCGCATCGAAGACTTCAAAGCCATGAAGGAGATCGCCGACGAGGTCGACGCCAAATTCTGGGTGGACATGGCCCACTTCGCCGGCCTCGTAGCCGCCGGACTGCATCCAAGCCCCGTCCCATACGCCGACGTCGTATCCTCCACCGCACACAAAACCCTCGGCGGCCCACGCTCCGGCTTCATCCTCGCCAAGCAGGAATACGCCAAGAAACTCAACTCCGCCGTATTCCCCGGCCAGCAAGGCGGCCCGCTCATGCACGTCATCGCCGGCAAGGCCGTCGCCTTCAAAGTCGCCGCCACCCCGGAATTCAAAGACCGCATGCAACGCACCCTCGACGGCGCCAAGATCCTTGCCGAACGCCTCATGGCCGACGACGTCAAAAACAACGGCATCAGCGTCCTGACCGGCGGCACCGACGTGCACCTGGTCATGGTCGACCTACGCAACAGCGAAATGGACGGCAAACAAGGCGAAGACCTGCTCGCACAATGCGGCATCACCATCAACCGCAACACCGTCCCGTTCGACCCACGCCCCGCATCCGTGGCCTCCGGCCTGCGCATCGGCACCAGCGCACTCGCCACCCGCGGCTTCGGACCCAAGGAATACGAGGAAGTCGCCGACATCATCGGCGCTGCGCTCGCCGCAGGCAGGGATTCCGACGTCGAAAGCCTGAGGGCGCGCGTCGACAAACTCACCGAAGACTTCCCGCTGTACCCAAGTCTCGACCAGATCCACTGAGGCTAAAGACAAACCATATCCAACGAAATCGCGTCTTACAGCGCCGCCGGAACGCAATAATGGCCACGGTGACGCTCAAAGGCGCGATTTCGCGCTATTCTAAAGACCATGACGAATCCACAAAACCAGACCACCGCCATAAACACCGCCGTGTTCGAATCGGTATGCGCCATGGGCGATGCAGCCCGCAACGCACAATCACAACTTGCCCAGGCCAACACCGAAGCAAAAAACGAACTGCTTAACGCCATCGCCGACGCTCTTGACCACCATGCCGATGACATTGCCGGAGCCAACGCACTCGACATGGACCAAGCCTTTGAAAACGGCATGGACGCTGGAAAACTTGACCGGCTCAAATTCGACGTGCCTCGCATCGCCGCCGCCGCACAAGGCGTACGCCACGTGGCCTCCCTGCCCGACCCCGTCGGCGAAATCGTACGCGGATACCATCTGGAAAACGGCCTACGCCTGCAGCAGGTACGCGTCCCCATCGGCGTGCTCGGCATGATCTACGAAGCGCGCCCCAACGTCACCGTCGACGTGGCCTCCCTATGCATCAAATCCGGCAACGCCGTCCTGCTGCGCGGCGGACACGCGGCCGAACACACCAACGCGGCAACACTCGCCGTCATCGCCGACGTACTCACCAAACACGGATACGACCACAACATGATCGCCACCGTAGACCAATACGGACGCGACGGCGCCACCGCCATGATGGAAGCACGCGGCCACATCGACGTGCTCATCCCACGCGGGGGAGCAGGACTCATCCAAGCCGTGGTACGCAACTCCAAAGTCCCCGTCATCGAAACCGGAGCCGGCAACGTGCACATCTACGTCGACCGCACCGGCAACCCCGACAAAGCCATCCCCATCCTCATCAACGCCAAAACCCAACGCGTCGGCGTATGCAACGCCACCGAAAAACTCCTCGTCCACAAAGACATCGCCGAAAGCTTCCTGCCGAAAGCCGCGGCAGCGCTCGCCGCAGCGGGAGTCGAAATGCATGCCGACGAACGCGCGTATGACATCATCGAACATGCCGGAATCGCAAATGCGCAACTCGTGCATGCCACCGACGAGGATTGGGACACCGAATATCTGGCACTCAAAATCGGCATCAAGGTGGTCGACTCGCTTGACGAGGCCATCGCGCATATCAACCGCCACTCCACCGGGCACACCGAATCCATCATCGCCGAAGACTATTCGGCCATCGAGGAATTCACCGCCCGCATCGACTCGGCGGTGGTGATGGTCAACGCCTCCACACGTTTCACCGATGGCGGCGTGTTCGGATTCGGCGCGGAACTTGGCATCTCCACACAGAAGATGCATGCGCGCGGTCCGATGGGGCTGCGCGAGATGACCACGACCAAATGGATTGGCTACGGAACAGGACAGGTGAGAGAATGAGCGACGAAGTCATGCAGGACAATATGCAGCACACCATGCAGGACAACAAGAACCCATGGAACGCGGACTTGACCGACCCAATGCTCAGATTGCGATTGGCGTCCGAACGATTGAGCATCGTGCGGTATGTGTTCCTTGTGCAGGTCGAAGACGGTATCGCGTCAGCGGACGAACGCGCCTCGCTCGAATACGCCGACGCGGTGCTGATCGGCTGGCCCGAAACCGACGCTTCGGACGTCATCACTCCCGATGCCGCCCAGCTTGACGATATCGACGAGCAGATGCGGGTCATGGAACAGCACATCGCCAAGTTCAGCGCGATGGAACGAGACCATGACATCGTCGGCATGACCGACACGCTGATTCGTGTCACCGAGCGCGTTGCCGGAATCCGCAGTATATACCAGCCGGATTTCCCGCTGCCGACATTCGCCGAGATTCGACGTGTGGTGCAGGACGAGTGGGATGAGGATATGGACAAGATCGATCCCGACAACGCCTCACCGACCGCGGACAGCATCGAGCAGGAAACCGCCGACGCGGACAAAGAGCAGCAGGCCGAGAAACAGGCCGAACAGCAGGCCGATGGCGCGCAAAAGAGCGGAGCGTCCGCATGACCGGACCAAAACGCATGCGGCCGGAATCTGCGGAGGCCGATCCCGAACTGACCGTCAGCTACGTGGTCGAGCCGGAACGACGCATGTCGGAACTATCCGTAGACCGGCCGCAATCAGCCGTGACCACCGGACGCAGGTCCGCACGAGGCAACTGGCACAACCGGTTGCGCATCGGCATCATGGGCGGCACTTTCGATCCGATCCATAACGGCCATTTGGTCGCAGCCTCCGAAGTGTCCTGGGTGTACGACCTCGACGAGGTGATCTTCGTGCCGACCGGACGGCCGGTGTTCAAGTTGGACAAGAAAGTCACCAATGCGGAGGACCGGTACCTTATGACGGTCATCGCCACCGCGTCGAACCCGAAATTCACCGTGTCGCGCGTGGACATCGACCGTCCCGGCGTCACCTACACCATCGACACCCTGCGTGACATCCGCGCCCAGTATCCCGATGCGGAACTGTTCTTCATCACCGGCGCCGACGCCGTGGCGGAGATCATGCAATGGAAGGACGCCAACAAGATGTGGGAGCTGGCGCATTTCGTGGCCGTGACACGTCCCGGCTATTCCTCGCCGGACGGCGTGAAATTACCTGAAGGCAAGGTGGATACGCTGGAGATTCCCGCTTTGGCGATTTCCTCCACGGATGTGCGTCGCCGCGCCGAACATGGCGAACCCGTCTGGTATCTCGTACCCGATGGCGTGGTGCAATACATCGGCAAACACGGCCTATACCGATAGAAGATGGATGGGGCCGTCCGCATGGCCCCCCGAACACACGGGGTCGGTGAGGTCTGCGCGGCCGGTTAGTATGGGTCACATCCACTTCGCTAGAACAGACGTTTGGAGACACGGTGAGCGCAATCCTTGAAGGAAAGCCGGATAAGAACCTTATCCTTGTCACAGGCAGAGCACACCCGAAGCTGGCGGCGGAAGTCGCCGAACAGCTCGGCATTGATGTTCTGGAAACCACAGCATACGATTTTGCGAACGGCGAAATGTACGTGCGCTACACCGAGTCCGTGCGTGGCGCGGACGTGTTCGTACTGCAGAGCCATTCCAATCCGGTCAACCAGGCCATCATGGAACAGCTCATCATGATTGATGCGTTGAAGCGTGCTTCCGCGCGTTCCATCACCGCGGTCTGCCCGCTGCTGGGCTATTCCCGCCAGGATAAGAAGCACCGCGGCCGCGAGCCCATCTCCTGCCGTCTGGTGTTTGACCTGCTCAAGACCGCAGGCGCCGACCGCATCATGAGCGTCGATCTGCATGCGGCGCAGTCGCAAGGCTTCTTTGACGGCCCGGTCGATCATCTCATCGCCATGCCGGTGCTGGTCGATTACATCCGTGACCGTTTCTCCAACCAACTTGACAACGTCGCCGTCGTCTCCCCGGACGCCGGTCGTATCCGTGTTGCCGAACAGTGGGCGCAGCGCCTCGGCGGCGGTCCGCTCGCCTTCGTGCACAAGACCCGCGACATCACCCGCCCGAACCAGGCGGTCGCCAACCGTGTGGTCGGCGACGTCGCAGGCAAGGACTGCGTGCTTGTCGACGACCTGATTGACACCGCGGGCACCATCGCCGGCGCATGCAACGTGCTTAAGGATGCCGGAGCCAAGTCGGTGACCGTCGTCGCCACGCATGGCGTGCTGTCCGGCCCGGCCGTGGACCGACTGAAGAACTGCGGGGCACGCGAGGTCGTGCTCACCGATACCGTGCCGATTCCGGAAGAAAAGCGTTGGGACGGTCTGACTGTTCTGTCGATCGCGCCGTTGCTGGCAAGTGCCATCCGCGCCGTATTCGAAGACGGTTCCGTCGCCGAACTGTTCGACACGTATCCGGAACATCACGGCCAGGGCTTCCTGTTCGCCTGATTTTCTAGGAAACTCGGATACTTCTGACACTTCAGATATTTCGAGGTTTTACGTTATACGGGTTCCGGTTCATTCGGAACCCGTTTTCTTTATGCTTTTCGCTGCATTGCACGCTGACGGTTGCGCGGGTGGGGGTGTTTCCGCCATGCCGTACGGGCCGATCCGACTTGTTCGAATGGTAATGCGTGCGGAACGTCATGATGCCCCCGCATCTTAAAAAATAATCGTCAGGCCGGCATCAGACCTGTACGCCTGCGAGCTTCAGGAACTTCTTGTCGGACTGGATGCCTTGAGTCAGGAACTCGCCGTCCTTGAACAGCGCGTAGGTCGTGACCGGAGCTGGCGTATTCTGGGCCTGCTCACGGCTGATGATGTGAATGGTTTTTAATGGAATGCTGTGCTCTTCCGCCACCGCTTCCACGCGTGGCACCCAGTAGTGGGTGAACGGACACTGGTCCGTGTAATAGAGAACGAATCCATCACCATCCGCCGTGGGATATTTGGCGCATTCTTTGAATTGCGGAGGCTCCGTGTCCGAACCGAACGGCAGGTACATGAGCATGATTCCGCATGATGACGTGTCCGCAACCATGAAACCCTTGTGCGCAAGGTATTTCGCGTCGGAGAGGAATTCGCGCTTGCGTCCTTCGGCAGACAAAATACACAATCCCTTCCGTCCCTGCTCCTTCGCATCCCTCACGCACCCCCGTAACAGGTCGTTGGAATATCCGTGCCCTTTCATGGAGCCGGCGACCCATAGACAGTCGATGTAAAGATACCCATCCGCTTGGATAGGAACCCACGCGTTCTCCGCGGGGATATATTCGATGAAGCATTTTCCGCGTTCTACGCTGCGGTAGAAGATCAATCCTTCGTCGAATCGACGTTTGAGCCACTCCTTTTTCGCAAGGGCCTGTTTGCCGGACATGGCGCAGCAGACGTGCTCTGCATCGATGTTGTCCCTGGTAATTCGAATGTATTCCATTCGGGACCTCCTTGTCTTGCGCGGTTCCGCCCATGTTGCCGCCTATGGCGTGGGATTATTGCCGAGTCTGCTGGAAGGCGCCGTTCCTTGACATCAGCGTTGCTCCGAAAAAACGAGATTCCGGTTTCCATGACGTTTTCAGACTTCCGTATTTTAGATATTTAGACAAACGTCTAAATATCTGGTAGGATGAATATCGCAATCCGATACTGGAAAGAGAGCGATGATGGCAGGAGAAGGATTCAAGGCGCTCGCCGACCCCACGCGGCGTCGTATCCTCGAGCTGCTGCGTGCGGGGGATATGACCGCGGGGGAGCTCGCGGAGCATTTCGACATCAGCAAGCCATCGCTCAGTCACCATCTGGCGACTCTTAGGAACGCTGGTCTCGTAACGGACGAACGACATGGGCAGAACATCGTGTACAGCCTCAATACCACAGTTATGCAGGACTTGGTCGGATGGTTCATGGGCTTCGCGGACGATCCGGAAGACAGGCAATGAAAGGTCTGACAATGCAAAAGCAGGAAAAACCCGAGACAACCAAAGCCTCGACCGGTATTCCGGCCCGTGTATGGGTCGTCCTCATGCTGCTTTGCGTGCTGAACGTCGTGGCGCATCTTGCCGCCATGCCGGGGCTACCTGAGCGCATTCCCATGCATTGGGGTGCTGACGGCGGTGTGAACGGATGGGGGCCACGTTGGATGGCATCCGTTCTGGGTGCGCTTCCATTGACGTTTCTCGCACTGTTCTATGTGGTGCCGCGCATTGATCCGAAAGGTGCCGCATATGCCAAGTTCGGCGGATTCTACCAAGGATTCGTGATCTCGTTCACGGTATTCATGTGCGCCATCAGCTGGCTTGGGGAACTCACCGTCTGGAACCTCCTTCCTGGCAAGGGCGCGGTCAACGTCATCGTGTCCGGGGCGATCGGCGCGTTCTTCATCGGCATGGGTAATTATCTACCTCGTGTGCGGCAAAACTACACGCTCGGCATCAAAACGCCATGGGCGCTCGACGACCCCGACAACTGGCGCCGCACCCACCGTTTCGGCGGAGCCTGTTTCATGGTGGTGGGCGTTAGCCTGATTGTGCTGGGATTTTTAGGAGGTATATTGCCTGAAACCTGGATTCTGGCAGTGATTATGGTGCTTGCGATTGGCTCGGTCGCAGCCATGTATGTTTACTCGTATCTCATCTGGCGCAAATCCCACAACAGCTGATTGGGTAGCACCCCCGGTTTTCTTCAGCGAAACCACAGGGGAGTCCGACCCGAATTGCCTGACCGTGCGGGTCGTGTTGACGCGGATAAACGGATAAAAGACGCCCCGGTGACATGGAAAACCAGCGGTTAGCATGGGGGCTCGTACTTGTAAGTGCAACAGGCATTCCGATGATGTTTGATTTTCCTGCATGCAAACCCGTCGTGTTCTTTATTTCTGTTGTATTGCGAGCAGTACGGTGGCGCGCAGGACGTCCTCGTCGGTGAAATTCAGGCCCCATATGATCTCGACCTTGTCGGTGAGGCGCTTCTGCACGCCGCCGACGATCGCCGTGGCGTCGGACAGTTGGAGGCTCTTCGGACCTTCGATGGCGATTATCGCTCCCGTGACCTCGTCGGATGCGACGCTCGAATCATGGAACCGTCCGTCGAGCGCCTCCACGATGCCCGTCGACGACCCGCTTTCCACGCGGATGACCGTGGTCAGGGCGCCGGCGCAGACGCTTCTGACGTCGTCCCCGTCGATGTGGAGTACTTGTTGTTGCCGAGGAATCCCTCCAACGCTGCGACGGCATCGTCCATCGTCGTGGCGGGATTCTCTCCCGGGACGGGCAGGAGGTCCACGTCCACGCGGTCCGTGGCGTCCGTTCCGGTTGCCGGCATGCGGACGGTCAGTTCCCGTTCGCCGTCGTTTTCGTTCCATAGGATCTTGACGACATGGCTTCCGTCCGTCTTGTCCGTGGCGTCGATGTGTCGTGCGGTCATTTTTGGTTTCTTTCCGATGAGGCGGGTTCGTTTCTTTCCGGGACATGTTCCGGCCGTTCTTACTTCTGTCGATGCCGAACGGGCGTGTGGTCTGATCGGGACGAGTGCGAATCAGGACGGGGGTCGGCATGGGCGTCGTGGATCGGCGACGAGTCCCAAAAACGTCACCGATCCACGACGCCCATGCCGACACCCGTTTCGCAGCCGAGGACGATGGCGGAAGGGGCATTGGCGCGGTTCTTGCCGGCCACGACGGAAGACGTGGTCTGTGCGAGCGAGCTATGCCTTGGCTAGCTTCTTATGTCTGAGGGTGTAAACGGCATCGGCGGAATCGGCGACACGTTTGGAATGCGTCACCACAATGACGCATTTACCGAGTTGATGAGCGGCATGCCGCAAAAGATCAATCACCTCATCAGTCATTTCCGGATCCAGGCTGCCAGTCGGTTCATCCGCCAGAATCGCGCGGCCGGGCGCCACCAGGGCGCGGCCGACCGCCACCCGCTGACGTTGGCCACCCGACAAGTGCATGATGTTGCGCTTCGATTCCTCACGGCTCAGCCCCAGATCCTCGAGGATCTTCATATCGGCCTTGGGATTGACCAGGCGCAGATTCTCTTCGGGGGTGAGATAGTCGATCAGATTATGGTCCTGGAACACCAAGGACACGTGCTCGCGACGGTGCTTTGAATAACCCGTCGCAGCTATATCCTCGCCCTCAAAACGAACCACTCCATCAGAGGGGGCATCCAGACCGGCCAACAGAGACAGCAAAGTGCTCTTTCCCGCTCCCGATGGACCGGTTATCGCATACATCTTTCCGGATTCGAAATCTGCGTTCACGTCCGAAAGAACGCGAATCTTCGCCGCGCCATATGAGTAATTGACATGGTCCAATTGCAGACAGATAGTCATGATTAGTATCTCCTAACGCATAGAGGAAAGAATGGATTTCGGGGATTTGGCCAGCACTGCGGCGCACGACACGGCAAGCGCGATCGCGATGACCGCGCATCCGAGCAGCAGGATGAGCAGCGTCTGTTCCGGCGGCAGAGCCTCCACCTGCAATGATTCAAGAGGTGCGACTCCCGAATCGTGCAGCAGGAGCGAGGACACGTAACCGGACAATAGGGAGCCCGTTCCCAGCGAGCACAGGGCGGCGACCACAGCCATGAGACCGGTTTCGATCGCGAACTGGGCGATAATCTGCATCTTGCCGATGCCGAGGGCCAGAAGGGTGCCTATCTCATGGATGCGTGAGCGAATCCAGAAGACAAGCGCCATGCCCAATACCAGCACATCGGCCAGGCAGACGGACAACAGCACCATGCGGACCAGATCGCGTACCGTTTCCACCGACTGCAGCACGCCGGAAAGCTGCGCCGAGTCATCGGTGACGCCATACTCGCTTCCGGCGATTTTTTTTGCTTGGGCCATTGCTGCGGAAAGATCCCGCGGATTATCCGAGAGGCACCGGATCGTGCCGACCCGTTCCTCTCCAGTCAGCGCGGAAACCACTTGAGCGCCCGAATAGATGAGATTCTCCGATGCGTCCGATGGCATAGGGCTCTGTGCCTGTACATTGCCAGAGAAGATTCCGGCCACGCGAACGGTGGAATCGCGGCCTTCCTGACTGAGTCGGAAGGTCGATCCCACCGATAGTCCATTCTCACGTGCGAAATCCCGGTGAATCAGTACGTTCCGGCCATTACCTGAAATGTGGTGTCCTTGTTCCAACCGGTACAGGCCGCTTTGGAACTCTTCGGACAACGAGGAGTCAGTGGTGCCCAGCACGCTGACCTGCGTGGATAGGCCGGAATCCAGTCGAGGACCATGTTCGGGGACAACCGGATGCGCGCCATCCACCTGCGCCAGGGTCTTACGTTCGTAAACGGTTTTCCCTACGCCGGGGATGCGTGAGAACCGGCTCGCTTCCTTTGGGCTGACGGGATTCTCGCCGGTGTCGACGGTAAAACCTATTCCCAGGCTTCCGCCGATATCGTCGGACATTTTCTGAAGCGCCGTTGACGCTCCGACCTGAGCCACGAGACTGGTGAAAACCATCAGCATCAACAGTCCGATGATTCCGCTGCGTACCGGTTTACGTACGATTGCCAGCGTGGCACGCTTCCACACGTTCATGCCCGTCATCGGAGCTCCGACAGGCTTCGTGGCGACTTGCGCAGCATCGGTATGCACGATATGGCAACGCATACCAGCATCACCGCCAGCAGGCCGAGCGATACATACAGTACGGCGGTTGTGTCGATCGATACCGTGAGCGAATCCAAGGTACGAACCGACATATTGGACTCAAGATCGCCGCCGACCTGTCCCATGCTGCTCAGTTCCTTCGCCGCGGAGGCGTTCACGGAACGGAGGGCCGAGGTGCCAAGCCATTGGGCCGCTCCCCGTGCGCACAGCCATCCGAGGACCAGGGACGGCAGGCCGATCAGAATCATCTCGGTTAGATATTGGGCGATCAGGGATGGCTTGCCGATGCCGAGGGACACCAATACGCCCATCTCCTGACGTCGGTCGTTCATCCACAGCAAGAGCATGAGGCTGAGGACTATCACTGCCGAGATGGTCACGCCGATCAAAGCGCCGCGCATCATGGAGCGCACACTTCGGGCGGCATTCAGCATGCTCGACGTATATTGGTCATTGCGCGTGATCTGGTAGTTGTTCCAATCCACCGGAAGCTTCTTCGCCGCTTCCATGGTTTTCTCCACGTCGACACCCCTGTCCAGAACGAAAGTGGCATCCTGGTATATTTCCTTGCCGACCTTGTACTGGTACAGAGTACTTGTAGTGTCCAAATCGGTGTACACAGTGTTGGAGGTGAGTTCCGCGCGGCTGGATACCTTTCTGTCGCTGTCCCCTTTGAATATTCCGACGATGGTGGTTTTGACAGTTGCCGTCGAATGCGACTCATTGTCGGCATCATATGGATTGGCCTTGAGCGTGAGGGTATCGCCGACTTTAAGCCCATTGGTTTTGGCGAGATCCTCATGGACCATCGACATATGCTTATCGGACGCCTTTAGATGACGTCCTTCGACCATGCCGAGCGTGTGGGACGTGAACACATTGAGTTTTGACGAATCGTTTGTGCCTATGACGTTGGCCGTATTGCCGAACTGCTGTTCTTTCTCCGCATCGTAATCATCGCCGCCGGGGACCTTCACCACGCTGGCTCCCACGAGATCGGCGGTGGCGTTCTGCCTGACCATGCACGAGCCAACCCCGGACAGCTTCGAGATTCGTTGCACATCAGCGGGACGAACCATTCCGCCTCCGCGAGGCGTCAGCATGCTGCCTTGCAGGTTACTGGCCAGCACGAATCCGCTGACCGCCTGTTTTTCAATCTGTCCGGCCTCATGTTGAGCTGCCTGAGAAACCGCGGTTGCGGACAGCATACTCGCCGTTATGATGGTCAGCACAATGAACAGCACCGCGGTGCGCACTCGTTTTCTGAGCACATAGCGCGCCGCCCGTGAGATAAAGGTCATTAATACCCCCTGTAAAGCTGGGACCTTCTCGGTAGTGCCCGAAAAGATGTGCACTTTGGACCATGGCCGTCCATGGCACGATGATCAGTTCGCTTCCGCGAGTTTGTCATCGAGCCGGGACCTGTCGAGATAGCGGCGGGTCGACGCTTTCCTCGCGCCGTCTGTGGCGCTCGATGACCGCGGATTCGAAGACCTCGCCCTTGAGCTTGGGCACCTTCAGGCCGAGCCTGCCGGCCTTGGCGGTCAGGCTCCGGTCGATCTGTATGATGCTCGAGGGTCTTGCCGACTTTGTCGCGTCCGCGCCGAGCAGATTCCTACACTCTTTGGCGGCCCTGTCCAGATCGGCGGCCGCCGACACGCACGTTCCGCGCGCCATGGCCGTCCTGTGGTCCTCATATGCCCGATAGCCCAGGCGGCCGCCCACGACCACTGCGGTAGACGCGGCCGCCGCCACGCCGCTGAAGCGGCCGAATGACGGACTGGAACCCGCCATCGGCGGCGTACGTCGGTGTATGCGGTCGGCGCGTTGGGCAAACCCATGCCGCACCGGCCGGAGGCTGAGGGGGCCGTTCGACCGGAAAACTCAATGGTCGTAGGATTCCCGGATGCGGGCGTCGGGCCCGGTGGCAATCCGGACTGGAACCCTCATACGAAAAACGGGCTGCCGTGGTCCGTTGGGAACCGTGGCAGCCCGCTGTGTGATTCGTTGGAATCGGGGAAAGCCTTACTTGTTGAGGACCTTCTTCATCAGGTCGGAGGAGGCCTTGGCGAGTGCGAACTGGCCGAAGCCCGGGTCGATGGAGGCGAGGTTGGCGTTGATGATCTGGTTGAAGGTATCGTTCTTCATGATGTTTCCTTTCGGACGGCCGCCTGTCTTCTTGCTCTTGTCTTCTTCTGCATCGTGCGGTGCGTCGCTGTTGGTTGTTTTCTTGTCTCTGTATCTTCTGTTGTTTTTCTGTTGTGCCTTCACTATAGGCAGGAAGGTATGCGTACGTCATGCCGCAATCGCCATTTCTATTGTAGACTCATCGGTTCATCTTAAAGAAAGAATAAAAAAGCGGTCATATATTCTGTTGCGCAGCCTGCCGAAGCGTCGTTTCGAGCAGAAAAGTCAACGGTTTTCTGTTGATTTCAACGCTGGCAGCCCGGTTTGCGTCGTTTCAAGCAGAAGAAGTGCGGCTCGTCTGCCGGTCTCAACGCGAACGGCAGACTTTGCGTCGTTTTGAATGGAAAGACCAATGGATTTCTGTCGGTCTCGACGTGGACGGACTCGGCCTTTTTCTGCATCAGTGGGGATTGACCTTCCGTCGGCATCCGGAGCGAAGGCCTATCGCTTCGAACGCTTGCCTACAAGAACCATGGAACAGCCTGCCGACACGCACAGGTTCACTCCGCAGGTCACCGCCGGCAATAGCCGTATGACCGGCTGGTCATAGAAATCGAGGACATCGGGATCCATGAATCCTGAGTACGCCTCGAAAAGCGGATATGGCACGAGTGCCAGTGTCGAACTCGCAAAGAACAATATCCAGATAACGGAGAGGCACAGGATGAAGGCTCTTCGACCTTCTGGACGGATGGTTTTCGAGAATGCGAAAAGAGTCCATGAAAGCACGGTGATTAAAGCTCCGGCGACATACAGCAGACTCGGAATCTCGTCATACATGATTTCGCCTCCTCTCGATTCGGTTGCAGACGATTCGATCTATCGGCAGTATGGGCTGATTATAAGGCGGCGTTGTTTTTTGCGTCAAGAGGTTTTGGCCGCTCATGGCCGATTTGACGTTTCGCCGGAATCGCAAGGCAATGATGCTGTACGGATCTGGCGAGTCTTCGATACCTGCGCATGCCAAGCGAGGGACGATCCATGGGGTGGCAGGGTCGAGGGATCTTCGCAATGCCGTTCTCGCCGCTCGCGAAAACGGTTCGTCATGATTCCGTTCGGCTACAACGCGGACCGAGCGAGCCTGCATTGGAACAACTGGAGCTACTGAAACGGCAAGACCTCCGAAACCGCGATTGCCGACGGCGACGAGGATTCGCCGAAGAAGGAGAAGTATCGGTCAAGGTGGCCGCGGTGAACCTGAAAGCAGTCTAGATTATCCCGATCCACATATTGTCCATTGTGTCCATTTGCCGCATGATGAAAACAGATGGAGGTGGTTGCGATGACCATGATGATGGGTGGCAAAGTCCATAGGACGAGGTCTAAGGCACGGCGCTCTGCTGGCGGAGTTCCCGGAGCGTTCCTGCAAGGGGTGGACGGCACGCGTATCCCGTTGACGCCGGACGACTACAGGCGCGTTAGGGAGTTTCTGCTTGCAGAGCCGGAACGGGCGGTGGCGGATGACGAGCGTATCACGACTGGCGAGGCGGCGCGTATTCTTGGGGTCTCCCAACGCACGCTCACACGCATGCTGGACGCGGGCATGATTCCGTACACCCGCATGGGGGAGCGCAGTTACCGTTTCCTGAGGCTTTCGGATGTGACCGACTACAAGCGCAGGCGCGACGAGGCCACATCCAAGGCGTTGGATGAGATGCGTTCCATCGCCGATGAGGACGGCGCGTACGACATCGACTATTCGGATTACCTGTCCCGGTTCGATAAGTAGAGTGCCCTTATGATTGCGCTGCTTGACGCCAACCTGTTCGTACCTACGTGGATCATCGACCCACTGCTTAGCTTGGCCGAGGCTGGTCTGTGCGAGCCAGCATGGTCTGCGAGGGTCATGGACGAGGCACGCTTGGCCATCATGGAAGTGCGGCATGTGCCCGACGTCCGGGCCCGCGGTTTTCTTGACGCGATCTGCAGGGCCTTTCCGATGGCCATGGCGGAGGATTGGGAGCGGTTTGAACCGGACGTGAATTTGTCGGACCCCAACGACGGGCATGTGGTCGCGGCCGCCCGTCGGGCCGGTGCGGAAACCATCGTTACATTCAACCTCAAGGATTTCCCCGCAGACGAACTTTCCAGGTACGGACTGCACGCTCAATCGCCGGATGTTTTCCTTACCTCCGTGTTCGATGCACATCCAGAAGAAGCGATGGACGCCATGCGCAGACTGGTCAGCTCCAAACGCCATCCGCCGCGTACCATGAGCGAAGAAATCGAGCATTTGCGCGTCTTGCGCCTTCCGCTGTTCGCACGGAGATTGTCCGAAACGGTAGGCTAATCCCCGTCATCTGCAACACTGCGAATCATACGGTAGGCGCAATCAATGCACAATCTGTGAATAATCGCTAATCCATTGGCTCAACACAACCTATTGCCGCCTTGCACCGTGGAATCAAGCAAATCACGAAGAAAAGGCCGTCCGCACGGCAAGATTTCGGTCGTAGGCGATGGATTCGGACGAGCCGTATCCGAGAGGGTGCCAGTACGAATAGGTGGACTCGGACCGGTCATGTCTAGGGGGTCGGAATAGCCCCCTAGACATAGTCCTTTTTGCTCCCCCACCTGGACTCGAAAGATCTCATGCTACTTATGTTGCTTCTTTGGTGGATGTCACTGGCTCCCAAGACGAATGAAGTACCAGGAAAGACCATATAACAGCACGCTTCTGCACTCTAGAGAGGCCGGAAGGGGACAGACGAAGACGTCACAACATATTCCCTTCCGGCTTTTCATTCCCAGGTGCCGTTTCAGATGCATTTTAAGGTTCCAAAAAACGCCATATATATAGGTCTGACCGGTTTTGCCGAATCAACTGTCATGCGCTATCTTTTTTGCATCGAGGGGGCTTCGTCTCCCGGAGATGCATATGCTCTTTCAATGGCGACGACGCTCGTGCTCTCATTGCCTTGCAATCCTCCCCGAATCGGGCGTCCCTGCCGACGCTGACGCGTGGAAGGACCTGATATGACGGACCCAGATCTGGAAGTCACAAGGATAAGAAGATTCGGAACGATCGTTGCGCGGAAACGATCCGACGGGTCGATCAGCGCATGGCTTGCACGCTATTCGTCACCCGTGGATGGACGTCGGGTGCAACGATCATTTGAAAGTGTGCGGGATGCTGAGTCATGGCTTGCCGGCGAACATGAGCTGGTCGAAATGCACCGTCGTGGTTTAAAACAGTGGGTTCATCCGACCGACAGGGATCGTCGGGAAAAAGCGGGATCGATGACATTCGATGAACTTGCCGACTGGTATGTGGATACGCATCGAAAACCGGATGGCACCGCGCTACGTGGCGCGGCGAGACGTAATCTGCGGACGGACGTGGGTCATTTAAAAGACGTGTTCGGCGGCATGACGCTCAAGCAAATCACTCCGGACGTGATTTCCAAATGGTACTTCGGCGAGCATGAGGAAGGCGAGTGGGTGTTCCCCCGCATGTGCCAGAGACTGAAAGCCATCATGAATCTCGCATGCTCGGACAAGTTCGGTACAGGAATGCCATTGCTGGCGTCGAATCCGTTCACCCTACCGATTCCACCTGATCCAGAACCCAAATCGTGGGAGGTGCCGCCATTGACGGGCACGCAACTGGCCGCCCTATACGAGTCGATGCCGGAATACGATCGGTTAAGTGTCCTCTTGGCCGCATGGGCCGGTGGGATGAGAATCGGCGAGGCATGCGCGTTGAGAGTATCCGATTTCAATCTTGAAGCCCGAACCATGATGGTGAATCATTCGGTCTGCCGTGGGGAACACGATCTGGGAGAATTAAGATTAGGGCCGACCAAGTCGAAGCATTCCAAACGCGTGTGCCCGTTGCCTGACTTGCTGGTGCCATTGGTCCGCGAGCATATCGCCAATCGAAAAGACGAATCCAGCCCGTATTTATTCCAGTCCCGTCGGGGAAAGGGACCACTCGCCCCGACAACCTTGGGCAATCATTTCCGTCAAGCGCGCGAACAGGCGGGATGCACGACAGCGACGTTCCGTACGTTGCGTGTCACTCATGCGACCCTGCTCATGCAGAACGGCGGCACGATCCGTGAAACGATGGACAACATCGGAGACTCCACCCAAGAGGTCGTGATGCGTCATTACACAAGGACAGTGCAGGAACATCAACGCCAGGTAGTGAATCGCATGGCAGTGGGTATGACATCGGAAAGCAAGACCCTGCAGCATATCCTCGGCGTGCAATACGCCGTTCCGACTCCGGTTCCGGAGGCCCGACTGTTGGATCTGGACGCGAAACTCTCCCTGATCATCAAAACCCTACAACAGATAAGTGTGAACGACTAATAACAAACAATTTCAGCGTGACCAACATGAAACCGTAATCCACGCAACAGGAGGATAGGCAAATGACGGACACGATCATGCTCGAAGCGCCCGCAAGAGGAGGGAGGATATCGGACCTAGCGGACGGTCAAGGAAGAATCCTACGACTACACGACATCACGGCATCATCCCTCGGCCACACCTCCCATGCCAACCAAACCGAAAGCCCAACGCGTACAGGCGGGAGAGTCACGATCGAACGGAAGCCCGATGAAGGTGACGGACCGGCCGTGATCCACCGCCTCAACGACGAGCGTGACCAACGGTGGCAAAACCTGATAGTCGGCTTTCTCATTCATGCGAGCCGCGGCATCGTTCGTCACGATGGGCAACACGAGTACACAGCCGTGCCGGATGGCCCCTGGCGGACATCGGCGCCGTACGCATCATCACTGAGTGGCGCGGCCGATAACAGGTGGGGCGGGCGTGACAAGAGAAAGGACATCCACAGGAAAAAGGAGCGATCATGGGAAAGGAACCAGACCCACACGCATGCCGTCCGAACAGCATGGACCTCAACGACGCGGCCGACATGAGGGATGAAGCGGAACAGGCATTCAACGACGCGCGCAAGACCAGAGGAAAACGCGACCTGCTGTACGTCGCGGTCATGGCCTGCGTCATCGTCATGCTCACCGGCGCCGTATGCGGAAGAAAGGACATCATCATCGCTTCCGCCGTCATCGCCGTCACGTTCTCATGCGCCGGAAGCCTGGCATGCTACCGCATGAAAAAATCACTCCACACCTACCACGAGAACAATGCCGTCCTCGAAAACGAACTCGACGCCGCCGACTACCAGAACATCATGGGATGCCCTCACCCCTGGAAAACATTCTGACCACGATTTTTACCCCCGATATCGTAAGCGGGACACGTGGAAACAATGAAGGAAACCGACGGGGGAAACATTAACAACAGCAGACTCTAACAATTCCCCCGACGGCGTTCCTTCAAAATCAAAACCTTTTCAGGAAATCGACTCCCAAAAGGATGAAAGCCGATGAGGAACGGTCGAGGTCCACGGACGATACTCAGGTTCATCGCGATAATCGCGATGAACCTGTTCACCATCAATTGCGCCTGCTACATCGCAGTCACCGTATCCGCACACGCCGACCCACGTTTACTGCATCTCAGTCGAACGGTAGGAACGTTGTGCGGCATGATGGCGATCGCAATCACTCCGATCCTCCTCATCACGGTCCTTGTCAATGGCATGGAGGAAGGAAAGAAACGACATGAGGAAAACAACGATGGCGCAGGTCGTGGAATTTGCCGGCCAACTCAACGTCACCCTGCAGAACATAAGCGAGGACGAGAGCACGCACGGACTGGCCGAAGCGTACAACCGGCTCGCCCAGGTCATGGACGAGCTCTGCATTCCAATGCGCGAGGAAGAGGTTCTGGAACCCATCAGCCATGAAGAAGCATGCGAAACAGCCGAAAGACTCTACCGTCAACTCATCGAGCAAGCCAAGGACCATACGACCATACGGCTCGCCCAGGCAATGAACCGCGCATGGGCGGAACTCACCGTCGTCGAAGGCCTTGACAGACTCGCACGGCCCCAAAGCAAGGACGAGTAATGGGCAACGGAACTCCATCGGATGAATACGAGTCCGTTGAAATGTGGTTCATGAGAAGGACGACCGACAGGCTGGTCAGGGAAAACTTCGAAATGACCGACCGGCTGGTCAAAGAGGACTTCACCATGAGAACCATAATCAACACCTCAGTACGGACACTCAATGACATCCACCGGCAAATCAGCGGATTGAAAGAAGTCATATGAACACGGACGGAACACTATTCTCCATGAAGAAAAACAGCAGGGAAGCCGAGACGATGTCGATGACGAGCTTCATGATCCCCATCGGACTGAAGCAGAAACTCAAAGACCACGCCGCCAAGTTGGGTACCACGTCAACCAGTCTCATCATCGAAGGCATCAGACTCATCCTCGACCGGAAGAACGAGGCGACACCGCAACTGGAAGAGATCGACACCACGGGCGCCGACGAATACGTCAAACGAAAAGCCATCAAAACACTATTGGAAGCCCATCTCACCACCGAATCGCCCGCGCAGGCATGGGCCCTCGCATACCGCGCCGCGTGGAAAGATGCATTGGACTTCTGCATCCAAGCAGAACAGGCTCTCGACAAGAAGGAAGACAAATGAGCGAAGAAGAACGCATCTGGGCCAACGCGTTGAGCGACGCGATCGAACCAGCGAACGAATACGCACGAAAAATAAAGGACCGTTACCTGGTAACAGCCAAAAACGACATGTACGGAATCGACCAGACGATGAACATCATCAGCCAGGCATATCTCGCCGGAGTGGAACACCAAGCCGAGGCCTGCATGGGAAAGGCATGACTCCGCCATGAACGCCCAAAGGACGTCGGCAGAAGAAACCGAAAGGACCCTACGCGCGGAAAGCGTTCTTTCGGACGATCGCCTTCCCGTCAAATGGGATGGCGAATACATCTATTGGGCGGACACGTGGACCGACACCATGCCGTTCCTGTGCGGGAACAACAACCCGTTAAAGAATCAGGCATGCCCCGGCACGGACGAACGCAGACGATGGAAACAATACAGGCCCCACCTGTGGAGGCCGAGGACCATCAACGGCCGCACCACCCAAAGCAAACTAAGACTGATGCGGTGCGGAGTCTGCGGACTGACCCTTGTGGAGGAACATCCACTCAACGGAGGAAAGGAAACGGTCTGGCGGTTGGACGAATCCGACTATGGGCCGGAAGGCAGTCACCCCGTCATCCAAGGAGAACTCGACATCTAAAAAAACAAAGCCGGCTCATTCCGGCGGAAAGGACAGAAATGATAGGAATGACCAGACCGAAAGCAAAAGACCGTCCACGTGGTAAGCCGTTCGACGAGCCGGAACGCAAATACCTATGCAGTCTCGACATCATCGACGCATGCACCGAGAAAAGAATCACCTGGAACAAAACCTTCATCGAATACGCCGAAAAGGAACTCGAAGCAGGCTCCCGACCGGTTGACATTTTCCGTGGAGCGGGAGTCGGACCGGAACTCATCGGACGGAAACGCATAGAACGATGCGTGGCGCGATGGCGGGCCAAGATCAAGAAAGAGGAACAGCAATGAGCGTCCGGAACGACGACAACATAATCAAACCCCTGGTCATCCTCGCCGTCTGCATAGTCGCGATGCTGATGGTCTGCACGGAATGCGCGCTACTGCCACAATACGGTTGGCTATGGCTCATCCTCCTGCTCATCCTCGCCATCGCCGCGGTGTTCAGCGTGGTGATGGGCATCAAAACATGGCTGGACGAACACGGAAGGAAATAGGATCGATCATGGAAGAACATGCCGGAAAACTCTGGTTCGGCATATGCGCGGGACGTACGGTGCCTTCGGCACGTCTCGCCCTCGCAGGAACACGGATCACCGCGCTGGACAAGACCAACACGGTCATGGAATGCTTCATGGACCCTTCCGTCGCCAAGAATCCCGACCCCGTATGGGCGGCATGCCATGCGATGGACATGACATTGACCGGGCCGCGAATACCCGAAGACGTCGTACCCAGCCTGCCGCAGGCCATATGGGTGGAATTCATGGGAATCGACGAGAAACCCGACAGCGACGATTACGAGATCGCCGTCGACCTGGTCGCCGGCGACTTCTACTACAGTCCGAACCTCAAGGACGACGGCAACCGCAAAGGATTCGCACTCTGCGTCCAACACCTCACCGACTACATCGCCAGCCAGATGGACGAGAAGAAATCCCATGATTGAACCGGCAAGCACGCTCGACATGGACGACGATACCCGCGGCCGCATGATCACGAGATGCGTGGCATACATGACGCAACGGAAGATCCCGATACGGGACACACGGGCGGTGACCCGCCTGCTGGCCTCCAACGCCGGCCGGATCGACGGGGCCACGAACGTGAAGGTACGCAGCTACCTTACGGACACGCCGGCCGAAACGTTCCAATCATTGGAGACGATGAAACAATGGATGGGCGTGCGCAAGGCCCTGGAATACGCCGCGATCGGAAGAATCGAACCCGACAAGTCGTCCGGACTGGCCGGAACGCCGGACGAGACCGGCACCCTCATCCGATACTTCATACTGACCTTCATCGACCGGAACTAACCGACGTGACGCAAGGCCCATGCGCCGAACCTAAAAAGCATGGCGCATGGGCCGTTAGTCCTTCGGATATCCGATCAGCTCATGGTCCGTCCAATCGACAAGCCGACCATCGATACGGTCCACGTCCAACAGCCACACCTCGTCGCGCCGCGGATTGAAGAAACCCAACCGCCGGACCATCCGATACTCGTCATGCACGGAATGCAATCCCATACGCCAGTAGACCAGCAACTGCAACGTGTACATGGGATTCGGCCTATAGGAGCTCACCTTGAAATCCCACAACGTGTCAGCGGTGAGGAAATCGCCACTACCCGACGTGATCCGGTCCGTATACCCGCCCTCGAAATCGAAACCGTCCCACACGACCGGACCATACTCGTCGAAAAAGGCACGCGACCGGGCCACCATACGCGTGAGATTGAAATACGTCGCATCATCCGGAACCATGCGCCGCGGACGCCAATACTGCGGTCCACGACGCGACGCCGCATCGAAATCAAGCAGCAGGCACGCTGCACGCGCCGACGCGGGAGAGAAATCCGTCACACGGGACAGCAGGGACTCCGCGTATTCGCCCTGTCCGACCAGCCGCGCACCCAACAAGGGAACATGGAACGCGACCCGCACGGGAGTGCCCATCGCCACACGGGTCATGTAATCCACATACAATCCCGCAAGATCGGGCGGAACGGTCTCCATACTCCGCGGATACAGGCTTTTCCGGTCGGCGAGTCCGACCATGTCGAACAAGGACAAGGGCAGCAGGCCCTCCGGCGGCTGGGAGACCAGACGGATACGCGTGGTCACGGGCATGGGATGACGGCGACGTTCCCTCTCGCGCCGCGCGGCATCCTCCGCCTCCAACACTGCGGCGGGACGCAGATCCATGCCCGTGGACCCGTCGAATCGATAGCAACGCGGCAGCACCGAACCTCCAATCCCCGAATAATCACGTGCATGACATGAGGAAAGAAACGGATATGAGGAACGTCATGTTTGCGAAAACCAGTGAATCGGTCGATCTTACAAGATTTCCAGCCGAATCGACCAGGAAATTCCCGCAAACCAAATATAAGCCGAATTAGCTCGACTAACCTCGAAAATGAAATGGCTTTCCAACATCAGAAAGGAGCTTTTCACAATGTCCAGTGATGCAAAAGCAAACACCTTGCCGAAATGGAGCTATATCCTATTGGCGGTCCTCCTGGTCCCGTTCGGCGTCGGTCTTATCTGGGCCATCGTTTCGAAGGGCAATGTTCCGGATGCGGTGACAGTGATCGCGGCCGTATGCATTTTCACGGCAATCGCGCTTATCGTACATCTCGCTTGGCCGAGACGCAGCATGTGGTTCGCCCATCTGGCCGCATTCGTCCTGTTTTTCATATTGTTCCTCTTCCTTCACGCGTACGGCGAAACCGAAGCGGGAGCCTTCGCGTTCGTCATGGCGTTCATGAGCCTGCTGACGCTGGCTCTAATGGCCAATCTGGCATACAAGGACGAAGGTTGGGGGAAAGGAATGCTCGACAGCGAAAAAGCGTTTCGTCTTGGACGGCCGCTCCTCATGTTCTACAGGTTGTTCCTCGCCTTCGGAATATTGGCAGAAATCGTCCCCGGCATGGCGGCCCTGATCTCGGACAACAGTGGAATCCTGATATGCATGTTCATGACCACCTACCCAATAGCGCTCTGGAACAAGTTCACTGACATCGACGGCAATCCTGCAGAGAAGCAGGCGGATGGAACAACGGAAACAAAGAATCATGAAAACCATGTGGAAACCAGAAGAGAAACATCCATATACGTGAGGAAGGATATCCTGAGATACCGGCGATAACGGATACGGATCGGGGTGGAACGTTGAATCCGTTCCACCCCGACCCATACCACAGCCAGGTTTTCGTCACCAATCGAATCACACGGCCAGACCGGCCCGCTTCGAATGACTGTCAAGATAGCTGACCAGCGCCTTTCGCAACAGTGCGGACATGCCTATGCCCTCGCTCTTCATGACACTGCGGGCCTCGGTCTCGATTTCCTTGGTCAGATAGGTCTTCGCAAGGATATCGGCTTTGGGACGCGGCTGGTCGGCGAGAGGCCTGCCGGCGAAGATGTCGTCAAGATCATCCGCCGTGAGAGCACGGTCGGGGACCTGGATCTCACGGATGATTTCCGGGGTGTGGCCGGCGTAGTAGTCGGACAGTTCGTCCCACGTCTTCTCGTCTGTCATGTCGTTCTCCTTTTCCAATCGGTCACTCATCGAAATAACGCAGCCATTCCGTCCTGCATTCCATGGCATGGAACGCTTTACGGGAACGTTGCGACACCAGGACCTCGATCTTTTTCTCCCGGAATTCGTCGACGTATCCGAGAAAAGCCATGACCCGATCGTCTTTCCTCTTGGATTCGACCTCGAGGATCTTCACCGGGTGGGTAATCACGTAGTCGATCTGTGGTCTGGTGATCCAATGCTTGTAGGCGGATTCCTCACATTCGAACATAATAATATAGTACCATATTTTAGGACTAAATAAAAATGGCGTTCCCTCACTGATTGCGTTGCGTGTCATATCGTTGAGATGGAGAGCCCCTTGACGTATGTCGCTGCAACGATTCGCGAAAAAGCCGTTTTACCGGCCGTTCAACGGTTTCCACCATCGAATGTTACACCTGAGCCAACAAGGAATATCCCAGTAATGTGATATATTGGTTCTGTCGGCAAGGCAAAAGGCCAGCCGAAACGGCAGGAAGGAAACCGCATATGATGAACGTCAACTATCTCGACACAGGGTCCGGCGCCATCCGGCAGGACGAACTGCGCGACTGGTCCCAAGCCGCCTTGAACCAACTCGACAAAGCCTACGGATACGGCTCGTTCCGTCCCGGACAGCTCGAAGCCGTCAACACCATCCTCAACGGCCGGGACTTGGTCGCCGTCATGCCGACCGGCAGCGGCAAAAGCGTCTGCTACCAGCTTCCCGCCATGCGCGCCGGGCACCTCACGCTCGTGGTGTCTCCGCTACGCGCGCTCATGCGCGACCAGGTGCAGGCGTTGCAGGCAAGGGGAGTGGCCGCCGCCCTGATCGACAGCGGAGTGACGCCGAAACGACGCCGAAGCATCTACGACATGGCCCATGGGGGAGGCCTGCGCATCCTGTACGTCGCGCCGGAGCGCCTGTTCTCCGACGATTTCGCCGCTTTCACCCAATCCGCCCGCGTGGACCTCATCGCCATCGACGAGGCGCACTGCGTGCTCCAATGGGGACACGACTTCCGCCCAAGCTACATGCGCATCGGCGAATTCATCGCACAGCTGCCCACACGCCCCGTCGTCGCCGCGTTCACCGCGACCGCGACGAAACGACAGGTCCCGGAAATCGCCCGGGATCTCGGACTCGACCGGCCGGTCATGATCGGCACGGGCTTCGACCGTCCCAACATCCGGTTCGACGCGATCGAACTCAAACCGTCCGCGCGCAGGAAATTCATCACGAAGTGGGCCAAGACCCACGAGGGAAGCGGCATCGTCTACTGCACCACCATCCGCCGGTGCGACGAACTCTCCGGATGCCTGCAGGACGCCGGCATCGAAGCCGAAGCGTTCTACGCGCCACTGTCCGACAAGGAGAAGGCCCGCATCCAGGACGGATTCCTCACCGGATCGCCACGCGTGATCTGCGCGACCACCGCGTTCGGCATGGGCGTCGACAAGCCCGACGTGCGATGGGTCCTCAACGACGGGCCATGCGAAAGCGTCGAATCGTTCTACCAGGAGGCCGGCCGCGCGGGACGCGACGGGCAACCCGCGCGCAGCGTCATGCTCTGGACCGGAGGCGACTTTCTGAACTGGGAACGCCGTCTCGCCGACAGCGCCGGCAACGCGCTCGACGATCCGAAGGACCGCGCCAAGGCACAGAACGCCGCGTTCTCCCGCCTCGACGCGATGCGACGCTACTGCGAGACCGACACATGCCGCAGAGGCCTCATCCTCGACTATTTCGGTGACGAACACGACGAATACTGCGACAACTGCGGCAACTGCACGTACGTCGCGGACTGCGACCAGCCGACCGCCAAAAGAACGAAAACCACCGGAACGACCGCATCCCGAAACCTAAATTTCGAAGAAATCGACGCGACGATCACCGAATTCGTGTACGACCGGGAACGCATGCTCGGTTTCGGCTACGGCATCCGCAAAACCATCCGCAGTCTCATGGGCGACACCGGCGAGGGCGTCGATGACAGGGACATCGACCAGCTCGATGGATACGGAGCCCTCACGGACGTGGACGAGGACGTCATCGCGGACCGCATCCACCGGCTCATCGACAATGGAACCATCTACGTCGGCAACTACCACACGCTATTGGAGCCATAATGAAGACAAAACTGGCTGAACTGAGAAGAAGAACCGGCATGAGCCAGAACGAACTCTCACACGCCACCGGCATCAGACAATCCAGAATCAGCGAATTCGAGACCGGCCGCATACCCACGGCCAACATGACCCTGAAAACAGCCGTCTGTCTCGCCAAAGCGTTGAACGCGCACGCCGAGGACCTGCTGGACTGAGCCCGCAGGCAAATGCTGCCGCGGTGAAGTCCTACGGCAAAGCCTTCGGTCTGCTTCCGCCTTGCCATTCCACAAGCCTTTCTCCAACTAACCGTTCATAGGCTCGCCGGACGTCGAAAGCCATAAAAGTCACCGGACCAGATCGAACTGGTACTCCCTGCCGTCATCAAGCGAATCCACGGCCCTCACCGCCGCATTGTTCCACAGGCTCGCAGGCCATCCCGCCATCTTCGGCACAGCCCGCGCGAACGCCCGGTCCGACCGGTACATCGGCACATGCACCACGCCATCCTCACCGGCCTCCAACGATTCGACGATCGGCAGCACACGCCTGAACAACGCCTCCTGGATCTCATGGATCCGGTCGAACACTTCCGGCAGAGCGGACTGCACCCAATACGGCGGCGCGGCATGACCGTTCACGCCCTCTTCCCAACGAGAGACCGTCAACTGTCCCACCGGTTTGGGATCAGCCGGATCCTTCGGCACGAGCAGTCCCAGAATCACACCCAGATCGGCCTGGCTCAAACCAAGCATGCGTCGACGGGTCTCCATCTCGATACACGTGAAAACCATGATCCCCTTTTCCGGTCGAGAGAACCGGGCGGCCTGGAAAGCCCTCCCGGAAAACAATGACATCCGTTGATTCTACACGCAAAGAGCAAAGAAGGAGATGCGTCCCGCCGACGCCCGTGGACGTCGGATAAGCGGATAATCCGGGTATAGCTAGAAAGACCGCCGGCGGAACCCATCCCGACGATACCACAGGCAAAGACGCCGATACCGGCCCCTGAAACCGCCGGAGACCACCCCACCCGGCGGAGGGCGCCGGAAGCAACGGACCCTCCGCTATCGCTCCGGGACGATTCCGACAACGGAACATGCCCCGCCATGCCTAGTGCGGCGGGGCCGGGAAACGGAGCGGCGCGCCATCGCGCCGCAATCCTTCCATTTTCTTTTGGGCCGTTTGCCTACGGCAAGGATCGTAACCGTCCTCGCATCCGCGCCACGCATTCCGGGCCATGCCCGGCGTGCTCGCGGACGTTCAGGCGGCTAACGCTTCGCTCGACCAAACGGTCCAAAAGAAAAAATTCAGGGACCGGCAGAATCAAGGAGCGACATCATGACGAACCTGCTGTATGCGTTGACTGACCACGACCACACCGAAAACGAGCTCACGCCATGGCTCGCCGAATGCGTGTGGGGCCATTGGGAGTACGCCGCAGGATCACCCATCCACCCATACGCCAACCCGGAATACCTGAAGGTGGCGGAAGAGTCCCTATGGCGGTGGAACGACTGAATCCCCGCCGGACTGTTCGCCCGTGACCTGAATCAGACCCAATGGCATCGCATCCTCGCCGCGATGAACGATCTGGGACGCTTCGGCCTGTCCGCCACGGCCGTTGTGCGCCGGGGCTCACGGAACCGTTCGACGAAAGCGTGGTCGTCCTGCGCGACGACTGGGACGAAGCCGACTACTGCGCCTGCGAATGGTCCGACCCGAACACGGCCGACCCATACGAGTGCGTGGCCTACGACCTGCGTCTGCTGGCCGAGGAGACGGACCCGGATCCGCGCCATACGGGCGGGCTCGTACGCCACCGCACCAACTACGCGCTGGCCGGCTTCGACTATCTGACCTTCGCGGCATGACCGTGTACAAACCGAATGGAAGGAACAAAACAATGAGAAAACATTCGATGATGATATCGTCCATAGGCCTGATGTCCACCCGTTCGCCGTACCTTGTGCAGCTGGAAACATACATCAGTCCGGGATTGCCGTACTTCTCGGTCATCGGTCTCGAAGACAAGGACCGGCGCATACGCGAACGTATCCAAGCCGCATGCGCGACGGTGGGATACCAGTGGCCGGCATGCAGGACGACCATGAACCTCATGCCCGCCAGCATGCCCAAACAGCCGGAACTCTGCGTCCTCGCCTGCGCCGCCAGCGTATTGGCCGCCGACGGGAAAATCCCGCCGGAACGATTGATGAGCACCATCATCATCGGTGACGTGAACGAGGATGGCGCCATTCCACCCATCGAAGAGGACTTGACCGGATTCATCACTCATGCACGCGAACTGGGAATCCGTCATGCCATCATCCCATCGGCGAACCTTGCGGGAACGACCAATCCCACCGGCATCGAAGTCATCGGCGTGAGCCGAATCAACGAGCTGCTGGACCAGTGACCGCAGACACGTCGGCTGTCCACCGGAGTCTCCGGAGGACAGCCGTTTTCGATACCAGCGGCAAAAAGTTAGAATATGATACGCCAAGCCAGACCAAGGGGCGACGAATGGGCGAGAGAATCCTACACCGGCTTAATGACGACCCCAGCGAGGGCGACGACCTGCTATGGGGCCATGCGCGACTTCCATGGCCGGACCCATCCACTCCGGACGATGGACTCTATCATCGGGTGGATTCCCCGGAACTCTAACCGGAGACATCCCGGCACCCATGCGCGGATTACCAATTCAAGTTCAGGGGACCGTTCAGGGACCTTGGAATCAGAGTGGTATACCGGCCGGTCCTCAAGGAAGGAACCATTGAGTCCACACATGCTAAAATGGTATTAAATATGGTACAGATACCAGATAAGGAGATTGTCATGTTCAATTCGTTGGATGTGCTTGACGACCTCGTGCCAGTCAGCGAGCTCAGCAACGGGCGGACCTCAGCCGTGCTGAGCAAGGCCGACCGTGCGCCCGTTATCATCATCAAGCGCAACAAGCCGTCCTATGTGCTGATGGGCATCAACGACTATCAGGACCTTCTCGATCGTCTTGAGGACACGGAGGACGTCCGCCTCGCGGAAAAACGCATCGAGGACAACAATGGCCAGGCGACCATCCCCAACGCCGACCTGATGGCCGAGCTTGGCCTGACCGAAGAGGACATCGCGGGCACGCCGACCCCGGAGATGGCGTGAGCTGGCGGGTCGAATGGCTCGAAGAAGCCGCGAAGGACATGCGCAGACTGGGCAAGGCCGAACAGAAACAGGTGCTCAAAGGCATCGCCAAGGTCAGCGAGAATCCGCTGCCATCCAGTCAGGGCGGGTACGGCAAGCCGTTGCGCAACGCGAATCGCGCCCATCTGGCCGGACTATGCAAGATCAAGTTCAGGGACCTTGGAATCAGAGTGGTATACAAGCCGGTTCTCAAGGAAGGAACCATGGTCATCATCGTCGTAGGCGTCAGAACGGATGGCGAAGCCTACCTGAAGGCCGATGAAAGACGCGGACGGCACGCACTCTGATAGGTGAGCGTATCGAATGGGGGCCGGACATTCCCGTCAATGGAATGTCCGGCCCCCATCATTTTCCGGCCCCTGAAGCCGCCGGAGCCCACCCGGCCCGGCGCGTTCCGCGCCGGGGGAGACGGACCCTCCGCTTCGCTCCGGGACGATTACGACAACGGAACGTGCCCCGCCATGCCCATGCGCGGCGGGGCCGGGAAACGGAGCGGCGCACAAGCGCCGCCGCCGAAAGCATTTCCTCGTGACCGTTCGGCTAAAGCCTTTGGATCATAACCGTCTCCACGTCCGCGCCACGCAGTCCGGACTTCGTCCGGCGTGCTTGCGGACGCTCCGACGGCTAACGCTTCGCTTGACCAAACGGTCACAAGGAAAAAATTTTCGGGAGCAATCCCACACAAGACCCAAGGAGCAACATCATGACCGCCATCAAGACCACCAACATCGTCGAAGGCAACCTCGCTCAGGAGCCGAAGTACTTCCCCCAAGGCCAGTACGTCGCCCGCATCGTCTTCCGCATCATGCACACCGACCGCAAACTCAACCCGCAGACGAGCCAGTGGGAGGACGGACGCACCACCGCCGTGGACGTGAACTTCTACGGCGCTACAGCCGAACGGTACGCGCAGACCATCCAACAACAGCCGGACGCGTTCGCCAAAGGCACGGCCGTGGCCGCATGGGGAGAACTCTCCGACCGTCCCAACACGTGGACCGACCGTGACGGAAACCCCCAGGCCACACCCGTCATCAACGGCACGCGCATCATCCCCAACCAGCTCGTCAACCAGCGTCGTGCCAATCGCCAGCAATCCAATTCCACCAGCCTGCCGCAATACACCAACGCGGTCCCGGAACAGGACCCGTGGGCGGGACAACAGGCACAGGCCTGAACCATCACCGGGGGCCGTTCAACCATGACGGCCCCATCTATCCGGATGAAGAAAGGAACCTGGAAATGGAACGCATCGAAACCCTTAATCTGAAGACCGAAACCGACGCCCTCGAAGCGGGACACGGCATCACCCTCTACACGTTCGACGAATACGGCCGACTCATGCACTACGCGCATATCGTCGCAAGCACTCCGAAAGAACGCGAGGACGGCTACGCCGACTACTTCCTCACCATCTTCAAAGGCGGGGACGATATGCGCCGATTCGACCCGGACGATGGAAACGATTATCCGAACTTCGAATCAATCATCGAATCCATCAAGACCATCTGGTCCAACACGCCCATCTGGTGGGAACGTGACGGAAGCGTGCCCGGCGTGGATGCCGGCATCACGTTCGACGAACTGCGTGGAGCGTCGATGCTCGCCAACGCCCGCAAACGGCTCGAAAACGAAATGCGCCCGCGAGGCATCGAACCGGACGGCGAACAGGCCGTCAAGGACGCTGAGACCGTCAGACAGGCCGGACTGAACGCCATCACGCCATCATTCTTCGAACTGTTCGAGGACTACATCGCCGAAGAGGACAGCCAGCTCGCCGCCGACGGCGTGGAACTCGAAGCGCGCACGGCATGGATGCATGAAATGTACCGGGCCATGCTGAACACGCTGAAAGAGTAGGCGACTTCCAAACAGGAAACCCTTCGCCGGGGCATCCGCCCCGGTCCGTTTGCCGTGCGGAAAACAACAACGAAACATTAAAAAACCAGCCGATATAATCGGTATTACAAGAAAGGAGACATGCCATGCCAGTTCTGAACATGGAAGTGCCCATCAACACTGAGGCCTATTATCGAGGCGAAACCATCGCACGCAGGGAAGGCGTGTCCCTATATGACAAGTTCGCGCAATGGCTGAACGAGTACATCGAGGACGCCGACGATGCGGCGGCATTGAACGACGCCATGGAAAAGGATGATGGCACGCGATACACATCCAAGCAACTGCGTGAGGACCTCGGGTTATGACATGGCATGTCGAGTACACGTCGGCCGCTCGAAAAGAACTACGCAAGATGGGACGCGTCAACGCGGCACGCATCCTTGACTGGATGGACAAGCACATCGACGGTTGCGAGGACCCAAGGGTGACGGGCAAGGGCCTGACCGCCAACAGGTCAGGACAATGGCGTTACCGCATTGGCGACTATCGTGTTCTATGCCTACTGCGAGACGAGGTGGTCATCGTCGAGGTCTTCCGTATCCGCCATCGCAGCGAAGCCTATAAATAATCCATTCGCCGGACTCATCCGAACAAATCCCGATCGTTCTTCCAAACGGTCGGGATTTTTCATGCCCGCGGATGTCCCGCGGGCGGGTGCCTCCGGCGGCCAGAGGACGACTACCGCCCTCTGGGCTCCACGCGCCGGGAACCAGTTCCCGGACCCAGGAAGGCTTCGCCGTGCCACGGAGGCCACGGCTCGCCGGCGGGAAACGGACCCTCCGCTATCGCTCCGGGACGATCCCGACAACGGAACATGCCCCGCCATGCCTAGTGCGGCGGGGCCGGGAAACGGAGCGGCGCACCGGTGCGCCGCGCCCTCTGATTTTCTTTTGGGCCGTTTGCCTACGGCAAGGATCGTAACCGCCCTCGCGTCCGCGCCACGCAATGTCGAACCCCAAGGGGTTCGGCGTGCTCGCGGACGTTCCGGCGGCTAACGCTATCGCTCGACCAAACGGTCCAAAAGAAAA
>PPYF01098846.1_pt1 | contig 75686 bp, 71 predicted proteins | sample 1559871 | NCBI WGS metagenome assembly PPYF01 (sample SAMN08240021, study PRJNA423297) | Human gut metagenome, whole genome shotgun sequencing project.
TCTTTGAAAAAGTGGTGTAATCCCTGAAAATACAAGGTTTGTAACAAAAAATGAGGTAGTAAACTTGACACTACCGTAAAAAACATGGAGGTATGACTATGAAAGTAAACATTAAGAAACTGGCGGTAAGCGCCATGCTGACAGCGGTGGCCGTGTCTTTATCCGGCTTTTCCATCCCCATAGGGGCATCCAAATGTTTTCCGATTCAGCACCTTGCCAATGTATTGGCCGGCGTATTTCTTGGGCCGTGGTATGGCGTGGGTATGGCGTTCTGCACATCGTTTATCAGGAATCTGATGGGGACGGGCAGTCTGCTGGCATTTCCGGGAAGTATGGTGGGAGCATTTTTAGGAGGGTATCTGTACCAGCGTTTCGGCAGGTTGACTCTGGCCTACTTTGGGGAAGTGTTTGGCACCGGCATACTGGGCGGAATGCTCTGCTATCCGGTGGCCACACTGGTTATGGGGAAGGAAGCGGCCATTTTTGCCTATGTAATCCCATTCCTTATGAGCACCATGTGCGGCACGGTCATTGCCGCGTTCCTGATTGGGGTGCTGTATAAGTCCGGCGCGTTTCAGTATATGAGGCGGATGCTGGATCTGGATGTACAGACCGGCAAAGCCATGGGAAGATAACAGGAAAAAGGATAAATCAGATGACGCAGAGACAATGGATGAAGGACTTAAGGGAGCGCTCTCCCAGGGTCCACTGTATAACCAATTATGTTACGGCAGGGGATGTGGCCAATATGGTGCTGGCCGCAGGCGGTTCCCCTGTTATGGCCCAGGGGCTGCATGAGGTGGAGGACGTTACCTCCATCTGCAGCAGTCTTGTCCTTAATCTGGGAACCCTGGAAGAAAAAACCATACCGGCCATGGAGGCAGCGGGAAGAAAAGCTGCCGTTCTGGGCCTTCCCGTTATCCTGGACCCGGTAGGAGTCACTGCATCACGGTTTCGCAGACAGACAGCCATTGATATGATCCGGAAGGCCGCTCCTTCTGTCATCCGGGGAAATGAGGCGGAAATCCGGGCCCTGAACCAGGAACTGAGGGGACATGAGGCGGGAAATACCTGCGGCGTGGATTCGGGAACCTTTGGTACGATTGAGAGCCGCCTGGAAACCGCCTGTTCCCTGAGGGACCTTACAGGCGCGGTTGTGGTCATGACCGGGGAAGAGGATGTGGTGGCCGGAAAAGAAAGAAGGTTCATTGTCAGAAACGGCCATCCCTGGATGGCCAGAATTACAGGCAGCGGCTGTATGCTGGACGGGCTTATGGGAGCGTTCTGCGGTCTGTATGGGGAACTGGGACCGGACGGCCCTCTGGAAGAAGCTGTGGTCATGGCCCTCAGCGCGCACGGGCTCTGCGGAGAATTGGCGGCCGGAGAGACTGCGGGGAGGGGAGGCGGGACAGGTACATTCCGCATGTATCTGATGGACAAAATGAGCCTTCTGGATGACGAGACACTGGAGAGAGGTAAGAAAATTGAGATTCGATAGAAAACAGCTTTTGATTTATGCAGTAACCGATAAGGTATGGACCGGGAAGCTTTCTCTGGAGGAGCAGGTGGAGGAGGCGTTAAAAGGCGGCGCAACCATGGTTCAGCTCAGGGAAAAGGAACTGGACAAAGGGAATTTTGAGGAAGTGCTGAGAACGGCCTGCGCCATCCGCAAAATCACAGAAAAATATAATGTGCCCCTTATCATAGACGACAATTTGGAGCTGGCCCTGGCCTGTCACGCGGACGGGCTCCATGTGGGGCAGGACGATATGGAGGCATCTGAGGCCAGAAGGCTTTTGGGACCTGACCGTATACTGGGGGTTACGGCAAAACAGTGGACCAGGCCAGAGCAGCCCAGGCAGCAGGCGCGGATTATCTGGGCAGCGGAGCCATATTCGGCACCAGTAAAAGCAGATGCGCGGCCCATGACAATGGAGACCCTGAATGCAATCTGCGACAGTGTGGACATTCCTGTGGTGGCCATCGGAGGAATCTGCCTGGATAACATAGGGCGCCTGGCCGGCAGCCATGCAGCGGGAGCAGCCATTGTATCAGGCATATTTGGGGCGCCGAATATACGGGAGACAACAGAAAAGCTGGCAGAGGCAATGACGGAGATAGCCGGACTGCCCAGGCGGGACCTCAGGGCGGGATCAGTGTAAGAAAATGAGAAAAATATAAAAAACTTTCAAGAAAACCATTGACATTTGAAAATAGGCTGATTATAATGAGTTCAACATTCAACAAAACATAAAAAACTGTTGAGTAGGAGTAAGTAAGATTGTAATTCCAGGCGCAGAGAGCTTCCGGCCGGTGTAAGGGAGCATTGGATTAGAGTCTGAATGGACCTGCGAGGGCAGCTGGAAACCAGGGGCATAGAGATATGGCTGATGGGAGTATGGGCTGACGGGTATCCCACCGTTACCAGGGAGAACGCATGATGGTGCGTTGCAGAGCGGGCGTATTTTATTTCTTTGTTCGATGACACAGCATCAGGTTAAATTTAACTTGATGCTTTTTATTTCCCGGACCGGAGGATGGCGGGGAACGTGCAGGACATGGAAAGCGCCAACCAGGGTGGTACCGCAGAAGCCGGAAGAAGCTTTTGTCCCTGTTGATTACAGATGTAGTCGGCAGGGATAAGAGCTTCTTTTTTTGATGAATGTGACGCCCGGACCCGGGAATGGTGAAAGGTTTAGAATAAACAGCCGGCAAGAAGGAAAGGAGTTAAGGTAAATGATAATCCCAGCTTGTGATGAAATATTAAGTCTGTCAGGGGAATACGATATAATTCCCGTCTGCCGCGAGATTTACGCGGATGTAGTGACGCCCATAACACTGCTCAGACGTATAGCGGAGCGGAGCAGCCGTTTTTACCTGTTGGAAAGCATAGAGGGCGGCGAAAAATGGGGACGCTACTCCTTTCTCGGATATAATCCGGTGATGCGTGTTACCTGCCGCTGCGGGAAGGTGAAGATTGAGAGCCATGTCAGCCGGTTCCCGTCCAGGGAAATACAGACAGCTCATCCCATGGATGTGCTTCGTGAGATATTGGCACAGTACAAGGCGCCCAGGCTGAAAGGACAGCCGCCCTTTACCGGTGGATTTGTAGGGTATTTTGCGTATGCAATGATTGAGTACGCAGAGCCCACCCTTCATATCAGCAGAGGCGGGGCCAATGACTTTGACCTGATGCTATTTGACAAGGTCATTGCCTATGACCACCTGAAACAGAAGATACAGATTGTGGTTAATATGAAAACCGGCAGGACAGAGAGGTCAGGAAGGACGGAACGGGGAAACCGTGAAGAGCAGGAGCGCTGCGAAGGCCGCAAGGGTGGTGAAGGCCGGGAAAATAGGAACACCTCCAGCGGTCTGGAATATTTGATGAAGGAGTATGGAAGGGCCTGTGAGGAAATACAGGAAATGGCTTCCCTTATCAATGATACAACACCTCTTAAGAGGCTGTCCTCGCCGGAGAAACCATCCTTTGTATGCAGTGTTTCCAAAGAAGAGTTCTGCGATACGGTGGAAAAGACAAAGGAGTATATTCTGGACGGGGATATCTTCCAGGCGGTTATATCCAGGCAGTTTACCAGTTCCTATGAAGGCAGTCTGCTGAATGCCTACCGGGTTCTGAGGACTACCAACCCGTCCCCTTACATGGTTTATATGAACATAGACCAGGATGAAATCATCAGCACGTCACCGGAAACACTGGTCCGCCTTGAAAACAGGCGCCTTACTACATTTCCGGTAGCCGGTTCCCGGCCAAGGGGAGACGGGGACGAGGAGGACAGAAGGCTGGAGGAAGAACTACTGGCAGATGAAAAGGAACTTTCCGAGCACAATATGCTGGTGGATTTGGGAAGGAATGATATCGGACGCATCGCTGAGTTCGGGTCTGTGGAGGTGACGGAGTACAAGATGATACACAAGTATTCCAAAATCATGCATATCTGTTCCCAGGTGGAAGGAAATATAAAACCCGGCCTGGACGGCTGTTCGGCGGTGGAGGCCCTGCTTCCGGCAGGCACCCTTTCGGGAGCGCCTAAGATACGGGCATGTGAGATTATAGAAAAACTGGAGTCAGTTCCCCGCGGAATATACGGCGGAGCCCTGGGATACCTGGATTTTACCGGAAACCTGGACACATGTATCGCCATACGCATGGCGGTAAAGCAGGCAGGAAAGGTTACGGTCCAGGCCGGAGGCGGAATCGTGGCGGACAGTGTTCCGGAACTGGAATACGAGGAATCGGCAAATAAAGCCAGGGCCGTCATTCAGGCCATCCTTCAGGCAGGGGAGGTAGATGACAGATGATAGTATTGATTGATAATTATGACAGCTTTTCCTATAACCTGGTACAGATGATTGGGAGCATTGAGCCGGATATACAGGTAGTACGCAACGACCAGGTAACCGTGGATGACATAGAGAACATGAAACCAAGCCACCTGATTCTGTCGCCCGGGCCGGGATATCCCCGGGATGCAGGCATACTGGAGGAAGCAGTGATAAAGCTGAAGGGAAAAATACCGATTCTGGGCGTGTGCCTGGGACATCAGGGAATATGCGAGGCATTCGGCGGAACCATTGCCCATGCAAAGAAGCTGATGCACGGCAAGCAGAGCGATATCAGGCTGGACAGTCATATAAAGGATGGGGAGTCCGGCGCTTCAGAAGAGGCGGGAAGAGGATGCAGGTTATTTGAAGGTCTGCCGCCCGTCATACCGGCTGCCAGATATCATTCCCTGTCGGCAGTGCCTGAGAGCCTGCCGGAGGAACTGGAAGTGGTGGCCCTGGATTGTATGGAAGGGGAGGTCATGGCAGTTCAGCACAGGGACTATCCCATATATGGGCTTCAGTTCCATCCTGAATCCATATTGACGCCGGATGGAAGGAAGATACTGGAGAACTTCCTCAATATCCGGAACAGCCGGGGAATGTGATTTGTGAGAGACAAACAAGATAAAAATCAGGAATTGTAAAAAAGATTGTAGAAAAGAGGAGAATGACTATGATACAGAAAGCAATTCACGAATTGGTAGATAATAAGAATCTGGATTTTGAAACAACGAAGGAAGTTATGAATGAAATCATGAGCGGCAGCGCCACCCAGGCGCAGATATCTTCGTTCCTCACAGCGCTGAGGATGAAGGGAGAGACCATTGATGAGATTACGGCCTGCGCCACTGCTATGCGTGATAAGGCGGTAAAGCTGTCGCCGCCCTTTCCGGTGATGGACATTGTGGGAACAGGAGGCGACGAGGTGGGAACCTTTAATATTTCCACCACCAGCGCATTTGTGGCTGCTGCCGGAGGCATACGGGTGGCAAAGCATGGAAACCGCAGCGTATCCAGTAAGAGCGGCGCGGCGGATGTGCTGGAGAGGCTGGGGGCAGAGCTGGCTCTGACGGCGGAACAGGCTGAAACTGTCTTAGAGGACACCGGAATGTGTTTCCTGTTTGCGCCGGCATACCATTCTTCCATGAAATACGCGGCTCCTGTGAGGAAAGAAATCGGAATCAGAAGTATTTTTAACATATTAGGCCCCCTGTCCAATCCGGCAGGAGCATCCATGCAGCTGTTAGGTGTGTACAGCCGTGATTTAGTGGAACCGCTGGCGCAGGTGCTGGCTAATCTGGGAGTCACCAGAGGAATGGTGGTATGCGGGGGAGACGGACTGGATGAGGCAACACTTACCGGCCCCACCCATGTATGTGAAATTCGTTACGGGGAGCTTACGGCCTACGATATGACGCCTGAGGAATTGGGCTTAACCGTATGCAAACTGGAAGAACTCATCGGAGGCACGCCTGAGGAAAATGCAAAGATAACAAGAAATATCCTCTCAGGAAGCCTGAAAGGGCCAAAAAGGGACGTGGTGGTTCTGAACGCGGCTATCAGCTTATATCTGGGAATCGACGACTGCACGGTGAAGGACTGCGTGAAGACGGCCCAGGACATCATTGATTCCGGAGCAGCCATGGCTAAGATGGAAGAATTTATCCAGGCAACAAAGAAAGCGGCAGGAGAGGTGAAGGCGTCATGATACTGGATACCATTGCCCGGTCCGCCAGGAAACGGGTGGAGCAGAGGAAACAGGTAAAATCACTGGAACAGATGATGAAGTCAGCCTGCGAGTGCAGAGAGAGAGAAGACATTAAGAGGGAAGGTATTAATAGGGAAGACGGAACAAATGAAGTATATCCCTTTAAGGCGGCGCTGTCTAAGCCGGGAGTCTCCTTTATCTGTGAGGTTAAAAAGGCTTCGCCCTCAAAGGGGTTTATTGCTCCGGATTTTCCTTATGTGGAAATAGCCAGACAGTACCAGGAAGCTGGCGCGGACGCCGTATCCGTATTGACAGAGCCTGAATTCTTTTTAGGAGCTGACCGGTATCTGGAAGAAATCCATGGAGAGATAGGCCTTCCGCTGCTGCGCAAGGATTTTACCGTGGACGAATACCAGATTTATGAGGCAAAGGTGCTGGGAGCCTCCGCTGTCCTGCTGATTTGTTCTCTTTTGGACATGGAACAGCTCAAACGGTATATGGGTATCTGCGGCAGTCTGGGCCTTAGTTCCCTGGTGGAGGCCCACACCGACCAGGAGGTGGCCATGGCAGCAGAGGCAGGAGCCGATATTATTGGAATCAATAACCGTAATCTGGGGACATTTGAGGTGGACTTCACAAACGCCCTGAGGCTCAGGAAGCTGGTGGACCGGGGCACCATATTTGTGGCAGAGAGCGGAATCAGGACGCCTGAGGATATAGAGCTTCTGGCGGAGAACCAGGTAGATGCGGTTCTTGTGGGAGAGACCCTGATGCGGGCGGCAGATAAAAAGAGGGCTCTCAGAGAACTTAAGTCCCGGATTGGGTAGAGCCGGACGTGAACCGGGACAGATAGAGTAAAACATGCAGGGAGATTGATTATGAAAACATGCAGGCTTAAGATTTGCGGTCTGAGCCGGTTTGGAGATATACTGGCGGCCAATGACATCCTGCCGGACTATATCGGCTTTGTATTTGCCGAGAGCAGCCGCAGGGTTACGCCTGATAAGGCCGCTCAGTTAAGACAGGAGCTGGATAAGAGAATCAAGGCCGTGGGCGTATTTGTCAATGCACCCATGGAGGAGATACTGGAGCTGTCAGGGCACCGGGAAAACGGAAGGGTAATTGACCTGATACAGCTCCACGGAGATGAGGATGAAGCTTACATAAGACAACTGAAAAAATACACCGGCCTGCCGGTAATCAAGGCGGTACGGGTCAGAAGCAGGGAACAGATTTTAATGGCCCAGGAGCTGCCCTGTGATTACCTGCTTCTGGACACCTATACAAAGGGCAGGTACGGAGGCAGCGGCACCCAGTTTGACTGGAACATGATACCAGAGCTTACAAAACCCTATTTCCTGGCAGGCGGCATACATCTGGGCAACATAAGACAGGCTGCATCTTATGGCCCCTACTGCATCGATGTCAGCAGCGCGGTGGAAACAGGGGGCAGGAAGGACAGAAGGAAGATGGAGGAAATGGCCGGGGTCCTGCGGGGAACAGACAGGGCGGCAGGCGTATATTCCAATAACATTTGAGGTGACTGCAATAAAAGAATGTAACAGTTCAGACTGTTACAAAGGAATCGTATTAGAAAAGGAGAAACAGCAATGTCAAGAGGAAGATTTGGAATCCATGGCGGCCAGTTCATACCGGAAACACTGATGAGCGCTGTCACGGAGCTGGAAGAGGCTTATGAGCATTATAAAAAGGATCCCCAGTTCACGGCTGAGTTAAAGTATCTGCTGGAGGAATACACAGGCCGTCCGTCACGTCTCTATTATGCGGAGAAGATGACAAAGGACCTGGGCGGAGCCAGGATTTACCTGAAAAGAGAGGACTTAAACCACACCGGATCCCACAAAATCAATAACGCTCTGGGGCAGGTCCTTCTGGCTAAGAAGATGGGAAAGACCAGGGTTATTGCCGAGACAGGGGCCGGACAGCACGGCGTGGCAACTGCCACCGCGGCAGCCCTTTTGGGACTGGAATGCGAGGTCTACATGGGAAAGGAAGATACGGACCGCCAGGCACTCAATGTATACCGCATGGAGCTGTTAGGGGCTAAGGTACATCCGGTGACCAGCGGAACACAGACATTAAAGGACGCTGTCAATGAGACGCTCAGGGAGTGGACTAACCGTATCTCTGATACACATTATGTCATAGGTTCTGTCATGGGCCCCCATCCCTTTCCCATGATGGTAAGGGATTTCCAGAGTGTTATCGGCAGGGAAATCAAAGAGCAGCTTATGGAGAAAGAAGGAAAGCTTCCTGATATGGTTATAGCCTGTGTGGGCGGCGGAAGCAATGCAATGGGAGCTTTCTATGAATTCATAGATGAAAAGGACGTGAAGCTGGTAGGCTGCGAGGCAGCGGGACTGGGTGTGGAGACAGAGCAGACCGCAGCTACCATAGCAACGGGCCGGCTGGGCATTTTCCATGGCATGAAATCTTATTTCTGCCAGGATGAATATGGACAGATTGCACCGGTGTATTCCATCTCAGCCGGTTTAGATTATCCGGGCATCGGGCCGGAGCACGCGCAGCTGCATGACAGCGGCAGGGCAGTGTATGTGCCTGTGACAGACGATGAGGCGGTGGATTCCTTTGAATATCTGTCACGTATGGAAGGAATCATTCCGGCAGTGGAGAGCGCGCATGCGGTGGCCTATGCCAGGAAGGTGGCTGGCTCCATGGGTAAAGACCAGATTATTGTTATCAATCTTTCCGGCAGGGGAGACAAGGATGTGGCGGCTATTGCCAGATATAAGGGGGTAGAACTCTATGAATAGGATACAGCAGGTTTTTGAGAATAAGAAGGCATTTATACCTTTCATAACAGCAGGCGACCCGGACCTTTCCGTGACAGAAGCCCTTGTGCCTGCAATGGCAGAGGCCGGGGCGGATTTGATTGAGCTGGGGATACCATTTTCCGACCCGGTGGCAGAGGGAATTGTCATCCAGGAAGCTGACCTTCGGGCCCTGGCCTCCGGAACCACCACAGATAAAATATTTGATACGGTGCGACGGATTCGTCAAAAAACAGATGTGCCGCTGGCATTTATGACCTATATCAACCCGGTGTTTGCATACGGTGTGGATAAGTTCATGAAAAATGCCGCTGATTGTGGAATAGACGCCCTGATTGTGCCGGATATGCCCTTTGAAGAGAGGGAGGAACTGCTGCCGGCGTGTAAAAAATACGATATGACCCTGATTTATCTGGTGGCGCCCACATCCAGGGAGCGGGCCCAGGCCATAGCCAGGGAATCCGACGGATTTGTGTACTGCGTATCATCCCTTGGAGTCACTGGTGTCCGAAGCGAGATTACCACCAATATTAAGGAAATGGTGGACACCGTAAAGCAGGGCAGGAATGTGCCCTGTGCCATTGGATTCGGCATCTCCACTCCGGAACAGGCCAGGATGATGGCCTCACAGGCAGACGGGGTTATCGTGGGAAGCGCCATTGTGAAAATGGTTGCCAGGTACGGAATAAACTGCGTGGAACCTGTCTGCGATTATGTAAAGCAGATGAAGGCGGCTGTTGGGGTATAGACAGTGCGGACGGGGGGAAAATTGACAGACGGAAAAAGCGGCTGCGACAGAGTATGCCGTTAGGCCATACGGAAGACGATTCCATGGACTTTGGGGAAATATGTTGACATCACCAGGCCATCATTTACGGCAATCATGTAAAGGAATTACAGGAGCTGGGCGAAATCGTGGGCTTTGAGGTGGAAGTGTTCCGCTAATATTAAATTTTTAAAACCCCCTTGACATTTCCGGAAAAAAAGGATAAACTCAATGAAAATTCATAATGAATGCGGAACAGCTCGAAAGGGAGTAGTTTAGATATATTGTCAACAACCTCGGTTTCAACGGAACCTGGCAATATATGCCTTTACGGTTACAAGACTTTTATAGTGGTTTGCAGATATGTTACATATCCTGGCAGCCATCCATAGAAGTCTTTTTTTGTGGGTTTCCCGGCGCCGGAGCGTGGCGGATAAATGCTTTTTGCCAGGCACAGGGCATTTTGGCGCAGAGATACGCGCATAATAGACTAAGAACTCATAACGAGGAGGAAAGTACATGAAAGAATGGTATCAACAGACAAAAGAAGAGATACTCAGCCAGTTTCAGGTAACGGAACAGGGGCTGACCTCTTCCCGGGCAGAGAAAATCCTGGCTGAGAAGGGAGAGAATGTCCTGGAAGAGGGAAAGCGCAAGAGTACCCTGCAGGTGTTTTTAGAGCAGTTCTGTGACCTGCTGGTGGTTATCCTGATTATTGCAGCCCTTATTTCCATGGTGTCAGGCAATGTGGAGAGCACGGTAGTCATCCTGGCTGTCATCATCCTCAACGCCATCCTGGGCACGGTACAGCATGCAAAGGCTGAGAAATCCCTGGACAGCCTCAAATCCCTGTCATCCCCCAACGCCAAGGTGTTAAGGGACGGACAGAAGGTGGAGATTCCGTCTGCCAAGGTGGTTCCCGGAGACATCCTGTACCTGGAAGCTGGAGATCTGGTGGTGGCTGACGGAAGGATTCTGGAGAATTATTCCCTTCAGGTCAATGAAAGCTCTCTGACAGGAGAGTCCACCAATGTGGATAAGAGCGACGGCACCCTGCACAGCGACTGCGCCCTGGCTGACCGGGCCAATATGGTGTATTCCAGCGGCCTGGTGACTTACGGACGGGCAGTGGTCCTGGTGACTGCCACGGGCATGGACACAGAGATTGGTAAGATTGCAGCCCTGATGAATGCCACCAAGGAAAAAAAGACTCCCCTGCAGGTCAGCCTGGACCAGTTCGGCAGCCGTCTTGCCATGGCCATTATGGTCATATGTGCCCTGGTGTTTCTGCTGAGCCTGTACCGCAAGATGCCTGTCCTGGATTCCCTGATGTTTGCGGTGGCCCTGGCAGTGGCGGCCATACCTGAGGCACTCAGTTCCATTGTAACCATCGTACAGGCCATGGGCACCCAGAAAATGGCAAAGGAGCATGCCATTATCAAGGAGTTAAAGGCCGTGGAGAGCCTGGGCTGTGTCTCTGTCATCTGTTCGGACAAGACCGGTACCCTGACTCAGAATAAGATGACGGTACAGAACATCTACACCAATGGACAGACCATTACCATAGACCAGCTGAACCTGAAGAACCAGCTTCACCGTTATCTTCTCTACGATGCCATACTTACCAACGATTCCTCTATCGTAGACGGAAAAGGCATCGGAGATCCCACAGAGTTTGCACTGGTGGAGATGGGAAGAAAGGCGACCGTGGACGAAAACCTGCTCAGAGAGCTGATGCCCCGTCTGGAGGAGATACCCTTTGACTCAGACAGGAAGCTTATGAGTACCAAATACGAACTTCACGATGTGCCCACCGTACTTACCAAGGGAGCCCTGGATGTGCTTTTAGACCGTACCGTGAAAATCCGTATGGAAGAGGGAATCCGGGACATTACCCGGGAGGATAAGGAGGCCATTCTTCAGAAGAACCTGGAGTTTTCCCAGGAGGGCTTAAGGGTCCTGGCCTTTGGATATAAGGAAGTACCCGAAGACTACACCCTGTCCCTGGACAATGAGAACGACTTCATTTTCCTGGGCCTGATATCCATGATGGATCCCCCAAGGGAGGAATCGAGGGCAGCTGTTGCAGACGCCAAGCGGGCCGGAATTAAGCCTGTTATGATAACCGGCGACCACAAGATAACCGCCACTGCCATCGCAAAGCAGATTGGCATTTTTGAGGACGGCGATATGGCCATGACAGGCCGTGAACTGGACGCTATGTCAGAGGAAGAGCTGGACCGCAAAATTACGGACATATCCGTCTACGCCAGGGTTTCCCCTGAGAACAAAATCCGCATCGTGGATGCATGGCAGAGGCGCGGCTCCATCACGGCCATGACCGGAGACGGAGTCAATGACGCTCCTGCCCTTAAGAAGGCGGACATCGGAGTGGCCATGGGCATCACCGGCACCGAGGTTTCCAAGGATGCGGCAGCCATGATACTGACAGACGATAATTTCGCAACCATCATCAAGGCTGTAGCCAATGGACGAAACGTATACCGCAACATAAAGAATGCCATCAAGTTCCTTCTGTCAGGCAACATGGCGGGTATTCTTTCAGTATTATACACATCCCTGGCAGCACTGCCCGTGCCGTTTGCACCGGTACACCTGCTGTTTATCAACCTGCTGACCGATTCACTGCCGGCCATAGCAATCGGCATGGAGCCAGCTGAGAAGGATTTATTGTCAGAGGCGCCCAGAGACCCGAAGACAGGCATCCTGACAAAGGATTTCATGACCACCATTCTGACCCAGGGCGGAATCATAGCTGTCTGTACCATGATTGCCTTCCACACAGGCCTCAGAACCGGCAGCGCAGCCACAGCCAGCACCATGGCATTTGCAACCCTGACCCTGGCCCGTCTGTTCCACGGATTCAACTGCCGCAGCAAGCACAACATCTTCAAGCTGGGCTTTTCATCCAACTGGTACAGTCTGGGAGCATTTGCGGCCGGCGTGGTGCTGTTAGGCATTGTCATGTTGGTTCCGTTCATGCAGAACCTGTTCTCCGTAACACCACTGACCCAAGGCCAGATAGTGAATGTCTGTCTCCTGGCCGCAGTACCCACGGTACTGATACAGATGTTTAAGATTATAAGAGATATTAAGCATAGGAAATAATGGGGAGTTGTGGTATAATGTCCACGTAGGCAATGAGCAGTGCAAAAAAAGTGGTGGGCATATATCCGTTGGGAGCTAGCTCGCATAAGTATACATGCCTGCCGCTTTTTTATAGGGCAAATCCCGTGACCGAGCGGCCCAAAGCCCATTCAAAGCTCGTCCTACCCAAAACAAAACCAACCCAAGGAAAGGAGCGGTGCTTAATGGATAAGGTCATAACAGTAAGCCGCGAATTCGGAAGCGGAGGCCGTGAGCTGGGGGTTAAGCTGGCAGAAAAGCTGGACATCCCATTTTACGACAAGGAGTTAATCTCCATGGCTGCGGACGATATCAATATTGCAGAAGAGGCATTTCAAAACTACGATGAGCATATCGTGATTCACGACCCGTTAGACAGGCAGTATTACCATGCTTTTTCTGACATTTACAAGGTTCCCATGTCGGACCAGATTTTCGTGGCCCAGTCCAACGTCATCCGCAGGCTGGCTGCTCACGGTCCATGTGTCATTGTGGGACGGTGTGCGGACATGATTCTGGATGACAGCATTAACCTGTTCATCTACTCCAAGATGAGGGACCGGATTAAGCGTATGCTTAACCTGGAACCAGGTTCTGATGGGAAGGAGATGGAGCGCCGTATCCGGGAGGTGGACCGGAAACGCAAGGAGTATTACCAGTATTACACCGGCAACACATGGGGCCGGGCCCAGAACTACCACTTATGCCTGGACAGCGGGCTGACAGGAGTGGACGGCTGTCTTAGGGCGGTGCTGGCTTATCTTGGGGAAGAGTCAGAGTAAGCCGTAGGACGGGTGTCGGGGTAAGCCATAGGGCAGATGGCGGTACAGGCGTTTCGGTCAAAAGAAGAATCAGGCAGGACATTTTAAATTTCTGATAATTTTAGGAGGCAGAAGATGAAACAGGATATGATTGTAATCCTTGACCTGGGAAGCACAGAGAACACAAAACTGGCCAGGGACATCAGGGAGATGGGAGTGTACAGTGAGATTTATCCCCACGATATTACAGCCAGTGAATTGAAGGAACTTCCCAATGTTAAGGGAATCATCATCAACGGCGGCCCTAACAATGTTGTGGACGGAGTTCCCATTGATGTGCGTCCGGAACTGTATGAAGCAGGATACCCGGTAATGGCGGCAGGCCATGCCGCAGCTGCCTGTGAGCGTTCCATACATAGCTGGGATGAAGCTGACAGCGCCCAGGTTCTCCGTTCCTTTGTGTTCGATACATGTAAGGCCCGGGCTAACTGGAATATGAAGAACTTCGTTTCCGACCAGGTGGAATTAATCCGCCAGCAGGTAGGAGACAGGAAGGTGCTTCTGGCTCTATCCGGCGGCGTGGACAGCTCAGTGGTAGCGGCTCTGCTCATCAAAGCCATTGGAAAACAGCTGACCTGCGTCCATGTAAACCATGGCCTTATGAGAAAAGGGGAATCCGAGAGCGTCATTGATGTATTCAAGAACCAGATGGATGCAAACCTGGTATATGTGGATGCCGTAGATCGTTTCCTTGGGAAGCTGGCCGGAGTGGCTGACCCGGAACAGAAGCGCAGGATTATAGGCGCTGAATTTATCCGTGTGTTTGAGGAAGAAGCCAGAAAGCTGGAAGGAATCGAGTTCCTGGCTCAGGGAACCATTTATCCGGACATTGTGGAGAGCGGAACCAAGACAGCCAAGGTGGTAAAATCCCACCACAATGTGGGAGGACTTCCTGAGGATTTGAACTTCACCCTGGTAGAGCCGCTGCGCCAGCTGTTCAAGGACGAGGTGCGCGCCTGCGGACTGGAGCTGGGACTGCCTCACAGCATGGTATACCGTCAGCCGTTCCCTGGTCCCGGCTTAGGCGTGCGCTGTCTGGGAGCCATAACCAGAGAACGTCTGGAAGCTGTCAGGGAATCCGACGCCATTCTCCGCGAGGAATTTGCAAACGCCGGCCTGGACAAGACAGTGTGGCAGTATTTTACCATTGTGCCGGACTTTAAATCAGTTGGAGTCAGGGACAATGCGCGCTGCTTTGATTATCCTGTCATCATCCGTGCAGTCAATACAGTGGATGCCATGACTGCCTCCATTGAGCGCATTGATTATGATGTGCTGCAGAAGATTACGGACCGTATATTGAAGGAAGTCAGGAATGTGAACAGGGTGTGCTATGATTTGAGTCCGAAGCCTACGGCTACGATTGAGTGGGAATGATTTCAGAGAGCTGGAGAGCCTTGATATGACTGGATTTTTTAAGGCTTGATGCCCTCTGTGGCAACGATTTGGCAACAATTTTTCATTATTCATAAGAAAAGAGCTAACTGATTTTGATTAGGTCAGTTAGCTCTTTCTGTTTTTATTCTTCGGATTGCTCTTTGAGGCCGGCCACCAACATATCGCTCAGGCTCTGAGAGATGGGATTTACACGGCCCGGTGCGTTGGCAAATTCCGGGTAGCGGTAACGCCAACGGTCATAGTCCTCCTGGCTGATCTCGCCAGCCTTAAGCAAAAACTCGTATCAAGGAAAACACCTGGGCCACCAAGGACCATATCATCCGGACCAAACTGTTACCCTACTTCGGCAAGCTGAAGATGTGCAACATCACCGCCAAGCAGATCATCACTTGGCAGAATGAGATGCTGAATCATGAGGACGATAAGGGCAAGCCGTACTCTCCGGTTTATTTGAAAACTGTTCATAATCAAGAGTTAATATGTAAAGGGTGGTTTCTGCCACCAAATACATATGACTGCGGCTCATTTGTGGTGAATTGAAAAGCAGTTGTAAGAAAGGAGAAGAGAACGCCTTATAACCGCTGAAATCCAACACAGAAAGGAGCTGTTGTCTTATGAAATCCCTGTTTGAGCAGATGGGCTGCATGTATGGCTGATAGTGGGCATTAACTTTTGTGTCGAACAATCAGTCACTCCGTTGGAGAATGATAAAAAGGTTTATTCTTTTGGCTCAATGAATTTATATTTGCCTCTGCCCTGCTCGGCAGCAGATACAATCAAGTTCAATTCCTTCATCTTGTTCAACATTTTGCCTGCGGAAGACGGTGCTAAACCGCATGTTTTAATGACGTCCGCACGGGTAAATGCAATGTCAAATTCAAAACGCTCGAACAGAGATATGATTTTTGTTTTGGTAGGTGTATTCAGCTTCAATTCAGAAATGGAGCGTTCAAACGCTACTTTTGTATCCTCGAACGCTACTTTTTCCGTTCCAACAGCTACTTTTTCATCTGTTCCATAATTCAAGTTATACAGCGTGACTTGAAATGATGCGGCATCGGAATAGAATTTCGGCTCCAGTTCCGGGCGATAGTTATGTGCCGCATGATAAGCGTCGGTAATTTTCTTAAATCCGCTGCCCTGCCGCTCCATATAGCCTAAACGTCCGAAAATATCAGCCAAAACGGGATTGCGCCGGGTGGAGGAAATGTTGGACAGATCCCGTTCCTGTACCCGTGTTCCGTCTGCCATGCCACCGGGAGAATAAATGGTAAGATGATCATCGTAAATGTCGATATGGACTTCACTGCCTAGAATCAGGTAGTCACGATGAATCAGTCCATTGACAAGCGCCTCGAAAATACTCCGCTCGCAGTAATCAGGCATTTCAATCCGGGAATCAGCGGTCTTCTTCCAGCGTGTTTTCATATTCCGCTTTATAAATCCTACACCCTCATTGAGCAGAATAATTAAGCTGCCGGAATACTCTGCGCTGTCGAGTGCATCCACGATACCGCCGCTCTTATCCAATCCGTTCCATCGTGTGCAGAACAGGCGGGAATGTCTGACCGGGGAATCATCTGCCAGCAAAGCACCTGCATTGGTCAGCTTGCCTTGTTCGTCCTTTATGTCAAAGGAATCGAACATCTTTTCCTCGATACTGTTGCCTGTCCAGACCTTGTATCTTTCCCGAAGCTTGGAAAATGCGTAGTCTTTGAAATCATATTCTGATGTCAGCGCATCGTAGGTGCGGTTCATGCCTTTCAGAACAAGCTGGTTGAGAACATAATTGGGGGCAATCACACTCTCGTTTCCAATACGGATATATGCTTCCATTACACCGTCAGCCTTGTAATAATAAGGCGTAGTGCGCCCGGCGGATACTGTCAGCACAAGGATGTCCTTCCCGCTTTCTCTTTCGGGGGTAAGAATGAAATTGGGGTATGGCATGATACGCTCTTTTATCAGGCGGCTGATTTGGCGTCCAGTACAATCCGCTGATACTCCGCCAGCGGGTCATAGATACTTGGTTGAGCTGTTTTTGTAGGCGTGAGATACAATGTGCCATCCTCTGCCGCCGTCCATTCGTATTCGCTGTATCGCACCCAGCTGGAACTGGTGCGTTCAAACAAATTCTTCATCTCATCACTCCCGTTTCCAATCATCTATACCATACTTAGCTAACAGTTCTCTTGCCTGCTCCTTGCCGCCTTCTGTAATGTAAACCGATTTGGAACGGGACGGACGATTGCCTTGCCTTATATAGTCGGCATCATCCAGTTCGTTGAGAACATCAAAATCATAGCCTTTCCAGGCATAAAAATCTGTTGCTTCGTGAAACTTCTCACCCTGTGTAAACCGGGAGAGGTACAACAGCATTAGTGTTAATTCACGCATAGCTTCTTCCGCTTTTTTGTTTTCCATATCTTTCTTCCCTCACTTGTATAGTGTAACACAAATAACTCGAATTTATATTAGCATTATACTATTTTTCTCCTTCGGAATCAACTGCTTCGCAGTTATCCACTTTGGGGTGTAGGCTATAAAATTTAGGGGAAAAGACGATTGGTGCCTGTTCTTTTCTTGATTTATCTGGCACTTTTAGTTTGGATAGTACTATTCAAGCTGCAATTCTCAATCCACGATTTAGACACAGTAAGAAGCATAAATCTCATCCCGTTTTATTATGACAAGGACGTTGGCACAGCATTTCACTTAAAAGAAGTGCTTGAAAACCTTTTGCTTTTTGTGCCGATGGGGATATATCTGCAAATGCTCCTATCTAAATGGCGGTTTCATGGAAAGCTGATTATCATTGCCGGGACAAGCCTGCTGCTGGAAATGGTTCAATATGTTTTAGCAATAGGACGGTCTGATATTACCGATCTCCTTACGAATACCGCGGGCGGATTTTTAGGACTTGCCCTATATTGCATTGTGGCTTGGCTACTTAGAAAAAGGGAAAGGGCAGACAAGTTGTTTTTTGTTCTGGCTGTAATTGCAAGTGTCGTTGTTATTGGACTTTTGGCATTTATTTTGCTTATGAACGGATAGGAGGTGCGTCTATGCCGAAGAAAAAAATGACTACGGAAAAGCGGCTTAGTATGCGTTTGTACCTGTCGCTGTTTTTATATACTGTGGCGGGTTATGGGCTGGCCGTCCTTGGCATCAGTCATTGTCAATGATTCTGTTACCAGAGAAGCGATTACCCGGAAACAGCAGAGAGATTTGTTGAAATTTATTCAGGAGGATAAGCATTTTAGCAGATACTATGATGCAATCTACATTCTTTTTCACACAGGGCTTCGTATCTCAGAGTTCTGTGGGCTGACGGTTTCAGAGATTGAGTTTGGAGAAATGCGTATCAAGGTAGACCATCAGTTACAGCGTACTGCACAGATGCAATATGTGATTGAAGAACCAAAAACAGAAAAGGCATCCGCTATGTGCCGATGACAGAATCAATTTTTGTTTCTGGATAAAAACGATATGCCAATGGTAGCCCTTCACTGGGAGAAGTATCTGGAGCATATCATTCAGAAATACAACAGGATTTATCGTATCCAGATGCCGAAAGTTACCCCTCATGTATGCAGGCACACCTTTTGCTCTAACATGGCAAAATCCGGAATGAATCCGAAAAACTTGCAGTATATCATGGGTCACGCAGATATTAGTGTAACCTTGAACACTTACACCCATGTGAATTTTGATGATGCAAAGGAAGGAGTATATCGGATAGCGAATAGTTAAAAAAGCTCGTTGGTAAGGACGCTTGCTTTACCAACGGATTTACCAAGATTGCAGGGGAAAACATAAGAAAACACGAGAAGATTTGAGAAGATACCTTGAAAAGAAGGGGAAACTCAGAAGTCGGAAAACCCTGAAATATCAAGCGTTTGAGAAGAAATACAAGACTTAAATGGAGTTATAAGAACATGATTAAAATACTATTCATCTGCCACGGCAACATCTTGAAAAGTCCCGAAAAAGCCAGAAGAAATCGAAACCACAAGCCGGTATGTGAACCGGATTATCAAAAAGCAGGATGGTGTGGTTAATAAAACCTTCGTTCAGATGATGGAAGCATTGGGGTATGATGTGGAACTGAAATATGTAAAGAGATACACAGGAGTTAGAAGGTAATGGCAAATAGATGGGCAGAAGCGTTTTCTGGACTTGGAAGGGAATTACTTGAAGGAATAAGAGACAGGTTTCAGGAAAATTTGGATGATGCGGCATTTGAAGAACGAGTTATTGGTATTGAAAATGCAACTGCTGCGATGTTGGTTTCCGAAAGTAAATTCCATTTCTGTTTACATACTATAAATATTCTGCCAAGCTGAAATGAGATAAATTTTAAAAAAGTATAAAATTGACTAAAAATCTCTAAAAACTAGATGAATAATTATTGAATTTATAGATAAAGTATGATAATATAAAAACAATCTATAAAAATTCCTTTTTCAAACAGTACAGGTATAGATTTTTTCTTTATGAATAATGTAGTACCATGCTGGAGGAATCAGGAAAACTCCAGGGAGATTCTGTGAGAGCGCGAAAGCGCAGGACAGATATAAGCGTCCATAAAATCTTCCATGCTCACGGGCAAAAGGGAGGCATACTTTCTCATCTATGGTGGGTGTCCCTATTGTATGTGTAAATCCCGCTCTTTGGAGCGCTGATTATATCGGCACAAATATGAATGCCGCTATATGCGGCCAATTAAACGTATAGGGGGAATTAGAAATGGACGTTATTACAAATCTCGTAGCAAAAGGCAACAGTTTTCTCTGGAGTTTCCTGTTGATTGTTCTTCTGTGCGGCACCGGAATTTTCTATACGATCCGCTTGAGGTTCATTCAGGTGAGAAAGTTTGGTGAAGGCTGGAAACTGGTATTCGGGCACCTCAGCCTTAACGGCGAGAAGCACGAAAAGGGTGAGATGACACCGTTCCAGTCAATTGCAACCGCAATTGCAGCCCAGGTTGGTACTGGTAACCTGGCAGGTGCTGCCACAGCTCTTTTAGGAGGCGGACCTGGTGCTATCTTCTGGATGTGGGTAAGTGCGTTCTTTGGTATGTCAACCATTTATGCAGAGGCAACTCTGGCTCAGAACTTTAAGACTGAGGTAAATGGTGAGGTAACCGGCGGTCCTGTTTATTACATAAAGGCAGCTTTTAAGGGCACCTTTGGCAAGGTCCTGGCAGGATTATTTGCAATCTTTATTGTGCTTGCCCTGGGATTCATGGGCAACATGGTTCAGGCCAACTCCATTGGCGCTGCATTTACAGAGGCTTTTGGAGCATTTAACATAACGATTTCACCAGTTATCATAGGCGTTATTGTAGCAGCCATTGCAGCATTTATTTTCCTGGGCGGAACACGGAGGCTTGCATCCGTTGTTGAGAAGATAGTTCCTATCATGGCAGGCGTGTATATTGTGGGAAGCCTGATTCTTATTATCATGAATATTACCAACCTTCCTGCAGCTATTAAGATGATTTTTGTAGGCGCATTTGATCCTCAGGCAGTATTAGGCGCAGGCGCAGGTATCGCAGTAAAAGAAGCCATCCGTTTCGGTGTTGCAAGAGGCCTTTTCTCTAACGAGGCTGGTATGGGTTCCACACCTCATGCACATGCAAGGGCTACCGCAGAAAATCCTCATAAGCAGGGACTTTGCGCTATGATCAGCGTATTTATAGATACATTTGTAATCCTTAACCTGACCGTATTTTCCGTACTGACCACAGGCGCCTTAGAGTCTGGCAAGAACGGTACTGCTCTTACACAGGCAGCTTTCATGAGAGGATTTGGCTCCTTGGGTATTGTGTTCGTTGCAATCTGCCTATTCTTCTTCGCATTCTCTACGATTCTGGGCTGGCATTTCTTTGGCCTTATCAATGCGAAGTACCTGTTTGGCGATAATGCAGCAAAGGTTTATTCCTTATTGGTGGTAGCTTGTATTATCATCGGTTCCGCTCTGAAACTGGAGCTGGTATGGGATTTGGCGGACTTCTTTAATGGCCTGATGGTTATACCTAATGCCATGGCCCTGCTTGCCCTAAGCGGTCTGGTGGTACAGATATGCAATAAGTACAGTCGTAAATAGCATATGGCATAGTAAAAGAAATAGTTTATTAGCGGCAGCTTTTCTGGAATATTATCCGGGGGAGCTGCAGCTTTTTTCTTTCCTTTCTTGTACCGATGAAAATCTTGTTTGCCGGGAATTACTATGAAAATGTGTTTGCTTTTTAAACTGGTGCCGGTGTCGGGCGATGAAAGACTTCCGGACTGATGGATAGATATTTTGTGCATTCTGATAATTAACATACTGGCAGATTTAAGAGGACAGCCATGAAGCATTCATGCATATATTTGTAAACCGGTTTAAAATGTGTTAGAATAAATAGGATTAGATTACACAGCAATAACCGGGAAAGGATGTCTTTAGGAAAATGAAGAAGGCCAACAAAGGAGAACTGTCCAATCTGAAAAACAAACTGCTGGCAGAGCAGGTTCAGGAGCAGATATACCGGTATATACTGGACACGCCCATAGCCGTAGGCGCTAAGCTTCCCAATGAATTTGAGCTGGGAGACAGGTTCAGCGTGGGAAGGAGTACCATCCGGGAGGCGGTGAAGCTTTTGATTTCCAGAGGAATCCTTGAAGTCAGGAGGGGGTCCGGCACGTATGTGGTCAGCACTACGCCGGTGGACATAGATCCCCTGGGCCTGGGGGCTGTGGAGGACAAGATGGCCCTGGCCCTGGACCTGGTAAATGTCCGCATCATACTGGAGCCGGGAATTGCAGAGATGGCGGCTCTCAACGCAACGGAGGAGGATGTGGAGAAGCTGAGGAACCTGTGTGACAGCGTGGAGCGGAAAATAAAGATTGGGGACAGTTATATAGAAGACGATATCGCCTTTCATACCTGTGTGGCTGAATGCTCCAAGAATAAGGTGGTGGAACAGCTGATCCCCATTATTGATACGGCTGTCCTTATGTTTGTCAATGTGACCCATAAAAAGCTGACCGATGAGACCATCATGACACACCGGGCAGTGACGGACGCCATTGCGGAGCACGACCCAATCGGTGCTAAGACCGCCATGATGATGCATATGACTTTTAACAGGAATATGATCAGGCAGTTGATGAAGGATGGACGTGAGGCATAGGAGTATGGGGCAGTGCAGGAGTATGGTACCTATAAGTTTTAGCGGTCCCTGGAAACAGATAAAGGGGAATACTTAGACTTATAGGTATTTTTTTGTTGTGATTATCTTAAAAACTGAAAAAATACATCTGACGACTTTTGGGGAAGAACTAGAACAACAACAGCGAAAGGAACAAGGAAATGGAATTTTATGGAAGCATAACAATAATGGTTTGGATATAGTGCATAAATAAATCAAATTTTTTTGATAATATAGTAGAAAATAAATCTGATGACTTGAAAGAATAATCTAGAAATGCTACTATAAAACCATAAATAAGTCAGACGTCAGATGTAAAGAAAAAGAGGAGGCATTTTTATGGAACTGAACAGTCAAAGAGTAAGAGCGCTGGCACCGGAGAACGACCCGCTAAAAATCGGCATGGGATGGAAGGTGGAGGACCTGGATAAACCGCAGATTATGGTTGAGAGTACATTTGGTGACAGCCATCCGGGCAGCGCCCATCTGGACCAGTTTGTGAACGAAGCCATGCGGGGAATCGCAGATGCAGGCGGAAAGGGGGCCAGGTATTTTACCACAGACATATGCGACGGCATTGCCCAGGGACATGACGGCATCAATTACTCACTTGCACACAGGGATATGATTGCCAATATGATTGAGATTCACGGCAATTCCACGGGATTTGACGGGGGTGTGTTCATCGCAAGCTGCGACAAATCCGTGCCTGCCTGCCTGATGGGACTGGCAAGACTTGATATGCCGTCTATCGTGGTGACTGGCGGTGTCATGGATGCAGGTCCCGACCTGTTGACCCTGGAGCAGATTGGCGCTTATTCAGCCATGTGCCGGAGAGGTGAGATTACCGAAGAAAAGCTTACTTATTATAAGCATAATGCCTGTCCATCCTGCGGAGCCTGTTCCTTTATGGGTACTGCCTCCACCATGCAGGTCATGGCCGAATCACTGGGCCTGATGCTTCCCGGCTCTGCGCTGATGCCTGCAACCTGCGTGGATCTGAAGGAAATGGCATATAAGGCAGGCCTCCAGGTCATGGAACTGGCCAGGAAGGGGCTTAAGGTAAGCGATATCGTGACCATGAAGTCATTTGAGAATGCCATTATGGTGCATGCTGCCATATCCGGCTCAACCAATTCCCTGCTTCATATCCCGGCCATTGCTCATGAGCTGGGACTGGAGGTTGACGCTGATACATTTGACCGTATGCACAGAGGGGCCCATTACCTGCTGGATATCAGGCCTGCCGGTAAGTGGCCGGCACAGTTCTTCTACTATGCAGGCGGTGTCCCCGCAGTGATGGAGGAAATAAAGTCCATGCTGCATCTGGATGTGATGACCGTCACAGGAAAGACCCTGGGAGAGAATCTGGAAGAGCTTAAGGCCAACGGATTTTATGACAAGTGCGACGGATATCTGAAAAAATGGGGGCTGAAGCGCACCGATGTTATCAGGACCTTTGAGGAACCCATCGGAACAGACGGAACAGTGGCCATACTGAGAGGGAATCTGGCACCGGAGGGCTCTGTGGTGAAACATTCTGCTGTTCCCAAGGAAATGTTCAAGGCAGTTCTGAGGGCAAAACCTTTTGACTGTGAGGAGGATGCCATTGAGGCAGTCATTTCCAGGAAGATACAGCCGGGAGATGCCGTGTTCATCCGATATGAAGGACCTAAGGGATCGGGAATGCCGGAAATGTTCTATACCACAGAAGCCATCTCCTCTGACCCGGAGCTGGGCAAGACCATAGCACTCATCACGGACGGCAGGTTCTCCGGGGCATCCAAGGGACCAGCCATCGGACATGTATCACCTGAGGCAGCGGACGGAGGGCCCATTGCCCTGGTGGAAGAGGATGACCTTATTCGGATTGATATACCGGAACGCGTCCTGGAAATCATAGGCGTGAAGGGAAAGGAACTTCCAGGGGAAGAGGTGGAACGTATTCTTGCAGAGCGCAAAAAGGCCTGGAAGCCCAGGAAAGCAAAGTATAAAAAAGGCGTTCTTAAAATTTATTCCGAACATGCCGTATCTCCCATGAAGGGCGGATATATGGTCTGATTGCCGGAGAGTGGCCGGGAATATAGGTGGTTATAGGGATATTGTGTGAAATTATAGGAGGTTAATAAGTATGACAACAACAACTGCTGCAGCTCTGGATCCGACCAGACTGATTATCGCGGCTCTGGCAGGGCTGGTGATTCTGCTGCTTTTAATCATCAAATTCAAGGTGCAGGCAATGATTTCTATTCTGGTAGGCGCAGTGGCCATCGGCCTGATTGCGGGAATGCCGTTTGCGGATATCGTAAGCTCTGTGAATGAAGGAATTGGCAGTACACTTAAGGGAATCGCCCTGCTTGTGGGCCTGGGCTCCATGTTCGGCTCCATATTGGAGATATCAGGAGGCGCACAGACACTGGCCGTCACCATGGTGAAGAAATTCGGTGACAAGAAGGCTGCCTGGGCCCTGGGAATCACGGGCCTTGTCATTGCCATGCCGGTATTCTTCGATGCGGGACTCATCATTCTGATTCCTCTTGCCTTTTCTCTTGCCAAGAGAACCAAACGTTCCTCTCTGTTCTATGCCATTCCCCTGCTGGCCGGTCTGGCAGTAGGCCATGCATTTATCCCGCCCACACCGGGGCCGGTGCTGGTGGCTACCATGCTTGGCGTGGACCTGGGCTGGGTCATCATGATAGGTATTGTGTGCGGCATATTTGCCATGATAGTGGCCGGTCCCATATGGGGTACTATCTGTGGAAATAAGTACGACATCCCGGTTCCGGGACACATTGCAAACCAGGAGGATTTTGACGAATCCAAGCTTCCCAAGTTCGGGACAATCGTGGGAATTATTTTGATTCCACTGGTTCTTATTATCCTGAATTCCATTGCAAAGGTGGTTCCTGCCCTTGTCTCTGTACAGCCGGTGTTAGGATTCCTGGGTGAGCCATTTGTGGCTCTCACCATTGCGACGATTGTGGCCATGGTCCTTCTGGGATACCGTCACGGATACAGCAATGAGGAGCTGGAAAAGGTACTGACCAAGTCCCTGGAGCCTACGGGCCTGATTCTTCTGGTAACGGCCTGCGGCGGCGTGCTGCGGTTCATGCTTCAGAATTCGGGTCTGGGTGATGTGATTGGAAACGCAGTGTCATCAGCCTCCCTTCCGATTGTGGTAGTGGCTTTCGTGGTGGCTGCTCTGGTGCGTATTTCTGTGGGGTCTGCTACTGTAGCCATGACCATGGCGGCCGGCATCATTGCGGCCATGCCGGAAATCGTAACCCTATCCCCTCTGTACCTTGCCTGTGTCACAGCGGCAGTGGCAGGAGGAGCAACGGTCTGTTCCCATTTTAATGACTCAGGCTTCTGGCTTGTGAAATCACTGGTGGGACTGGATGAAAAAACCACCCTTAAGACATGGACCATCATGGAGACATTGGTGGGCGGCACGGGATTTGTGGTTGCCCTTATTATATCCTTCTTTGCTTAGGGATGGTTAGACGATGTCATTACATACAGGTGATGGAGACGGGAAGTACCGCGCCACCACTTTACCCTACCCTAATCCGCCCTAGTAATGGGAAGGATACAGCCAATCTAGAAAGCACTGTATTTTCTGGCTTTTCTATTGATTACTCGGATAATAATTCTACTGGGATTATTCAGATTATCTGAGTTCTCAGATAATCTGAAGGAAGGTGGAGGCAAATCTCTGGTCTGACGAACAGAAATCACATCAAAAGATACGTGAGGTACCAAGGGAGGTTTGGTCAGCGAATTAAAACAGGGTATGAAGTTCGTGAGTAACAACGAATGGCGAGAAGTTCAGCAGAAGCCATAGCTGACTCCTCACTGACTTTTTTGTATAAAAATTATAAAAACTATTTACATTTAATAATTTGTGTGGTAGTATTATACATGTAACCGGTTACAGATAATTCTGGTACGGTTACAGGAAAAAGAGAGGGGAAGGGTCATGAACATTAAAGAGATTGCGCGCCGGGCAGGCGTCTCTTCCGCTACGATTTCCAGGGTCCTCAATAATTCAGGATACGTGAAGGAGGAGACCAGGCAAAAGGTGCTTAAGGCAGTGGAGGAGTACAATTATGTGCCCAGCGCCATCGCCAGAAGCCTGAGTATCCAGGACAGCTTAAGCGTGGGAACCATCATCCCGGATATTGAGAATGAGTTTTTTTCCAAGGTCATAAGCGGAATCAGCGAAGTGGCTGAATCATATCATTATAATATTGTTTTCCTGGGAACCAATGAGACATTGGACAAGGAACATGATTTTTTAAAAATCGTGGAAAGTCAGAGGCTGAAGGGCGTAATCATAACGCCAATTTCAGAGACAGACGCGGTTACCAGGGATTACCTGCTCCGTCTGGAGGAATCCGGCATACCGGTGGTGCTGGTGGACCGTGATGTGAAGGGGGCCCAGTTTGACGGCGTATTTGTGGACAACCAGAGGGGCTCCTATGACGGAGTGATGGAGTTAATAAAGGCAGGCCATGAGCGGATTGCCATTATAACCGGCCCTGAGACCTCAAAACCAGGCAAGGACCGGTGTCAGGGCTATCTGCAGGCTATGGAGGACAGCGGACTGGCTGTCCCTGAGGAATACGTTGCCTGCGGTGATTTTAAGATTGCCAAGGCATACGAATGTACCGGACGGCTTCTGGGACTGAAAGAACCGCCCACAGCCATCTTTACATCCAACAACCTTTCCACCCTGGGATGTCTTAAGTATCTGACGGAACACAAGGTTAAGATAGGAAGGGATATTTCCCTGATGGGATTCGATGACATTGACGCCCTGCGGATGATTGATTACAGGATATCCGTGGTGGACAGGGATGCAAGGGAACAGGGGCGGGAAGCCATGAGACTTCTTCAGGAGTGCTTTGAGGATTCCGGAAAGAGCCGCCAGAGAGGAAAGCGGATTACCATTCCTTACAAGGTAATCCTGCGGGGTTCAGAACACAAGAAAACAACCTGACAATCAAGTCAGATTGTTTTCTGCACAAATATGTAACCGGTTACACAAAAATGTAAAACCTGACATATTTTTTTACAGAAACATGTAACCGGTTGCAGAAAATACATATAACAATTTTAACTTATAAGAGCTTCAAATGGAAAAGGAGAATGAAAATGGGAATTGAACACATGATTGATCACACGATGCTGAAGGCGGATGCCAGCAGGGATACCATCATAAGATACTGCAGTGAGGCAAGGGAACATAAATTTGCTTCTGTCTGTGTCAATACCTGCTTTGTGCCGCTGGTGGCGGAGCAGTTAAAGGGAAGCGGCGTAAAGACATGCTGCGTGGTGGGCTTCCCGCTGGGAGCCATGCTTTCCAGCGCAAAGGCCTTTGAGGCTTCCGAGGCTGTAAAGGCAGGAGCAGACGAGGTGGATATGGTTATCAACATAAGCGCCCTTAAGGATGGGGATGACTCCTTTGTGGAGGATGATATCCGGGCTGTGGTAAAAGCCTCTGCGGGCGCAGTGGTGAAGGTCATCATAGAGACCTGCCTACTGACGGATGAGGAAAAGGTAAGGGCCTGTCAGCTTGCAGTGAAGGCGGGGGCTGATTTCGTGAAAACCTCCACTGGTTTCAGCACAGGCGGGGCTACGGCAGCTGACGTGGCTCTGATGCGCAGAACCGTTGGGGACAGGGCCAGGGTAAAGGCCAGCGGCGGCATCCGCACACCGGAAGACGCAGCGGCTATGATTGAGGCAGGGGCAGACAGAATCGGAGCAGGCAACGGGATTGTACTGATATAGTGTTATCTGCCGGCGGGAAACCTGCTGATGGGGAACTGTTATGCTGATGGAAAAGGAAACTGCCGGCCAGAATTGCCGATGGGGAACCGCTCATAGGATTGGCATGAAGCGTGTACGGAGCGCGCCAGCAGGATGGATTAAGGAGAGAACATATTATGGAACATATTGGAAAGAAAGTAACGGTATTCGGAAGCTTTGTGGTGGATTTAATGGGCAGGACACCGCATCTGCCGGCAGCAGGGGAGACAGTGAAGGGAACCGTGTTTAAGATGGGACCCGGCGGAAAGGGATTCAACCAGGGCGTGGCGGCCCACAAGGCCGGAGCGGATGTGACCATGGTGACAAAGCTTGGCCAGGACGCGTTTGCCGACATTGCCCTCAATACCATGAATGAGCTTCACATGGACACGGGAAGGGTTTTGTATTCCGAGACAACGGAGACGGGATGCGCCCTGATTATGGTGGATGAGAACAGCAGCCAGAATGAAATCGTGGTTATATTGGGGGCCTGCAATACCATTACGGACCAGGAAGTGGATTCCCTGGAGGATTTGGTGGGCCAGTCCGAATACCTGCTGACACAGCTGGAGACAAACGTATCCTCTGTGGAGCGTATCGTGGATATCGCATACAGGAAGGGCATCAAGGTCATTTTAAATACCGCCCCTGTGCAGCCTGTCAGAGATGAGCTTTTGGGTAAAATTGACCTGATTACCCCCAACGAGGTGGAGGCAGAGATTCTTACAGGCATCAGGGTGGACAGTGAGGAAGCGGCGGACAAGGCAGCGGACTGGTTCTTCTCCAAAGGGGTAAAGAATGTATTGATTACACTGGGCCAGAGAGGTGTATACATAAACACGGGAGATAAGAAGGGAATGATTCCGGCTTATAAGGTGGACGCAGTGGACACCACCGGAGCAGGAGATGCGTTTAACGGCGGCCTTCTGGCAGCGCTGGCAGAGGGAAAGGATTTGTGGGAGGCAGCTGATTTTGCTAATGCCCTGGCAGCCCTGTCCGTACAGAAAATCGGTACTACGCCCTCCATGCCTGTCAGGGAGGAGATTGACGCATTCTTGGCTGCAAATCGTTAGACCATGGATTGTTGACGCACAGACGTTTATCACGGGCATTGTCAAAGCACAATCAAAGGAACCGCAGTCGAAAGAACCGCAATCAGGAGAATCATAATCAGGAGAAGGGGAGACAGACATGTTAAAAACAGGAATATTACATCCGCAGCTGGCCAGAGTACTGGCGGAACTTAGGCACAATGATACCATTATTATCGGGGACGCGGGACTTCCCATTCCAAAGGGAGTGGAGCGCGTGGACCTGGGCTGGAGGCCCGGTGATCCGGCTTACCTGGATGTTCTGGAGGAGATACTCAAATATATCGTGGTGGAGGGCGCTGTGTTTGCGGACGAGGCGCTGACCGTGACGCCGGACTTCCATAAGAAGGCGCTGGACCTTCTGCCCCAGGGACTTCCGGTGGAATATATTCCCCATACAGAGCTTAAGGAGCGCAGCGAGGATGCAAAGGCCATTGTCCTAACCGGTGAATTTACAGGATACACCAACGTGATTTTAGTGGCGGGATGCGCTTACTGATACCGCTCTGGCAAAGGGGCATTCTCAGGAACTCTTAGCAGCAAGGGAGGGGTAACATGGAAGAAAAATTAGTATTGCAGATGGATTCGATCGTGAAGACATTTCCGGGCGTTAAAGCTCTGGACGGAGTCCATCTGGATGTGAGGAGGGGCGAGGTACACGCCCTGTGCGGTGAGAACGGCGCAGGCAAATCCACTCTGATGAAAATTATAGCAGGGGCCCAGGGATATACTTCCGGACACATATATGTCAACGGGGAGGAAGTGGTGTTCCATTCCACCAAGGACGCGGAGCGCAAGGGTATCGCCATGATATACCAGGAGTTCAACATGGTGCGGGACCTGTCTGTGGCGGAGAACATGTATCTGGGAAGGCTTCCTAAGACGTCCTACGGCGCAGTGGACTGGAAAAAGCTGTACAAGGATGCACAGGAGGAGCTGGACCGTTTGGGCCTTAAGTTTGACTGCCGTACCAAGGTGCGCAACCTGTCTGTGGCGGAATCGCAGATGACGGAGATTGCAAAGTGTCTGACCATAGGCGCGAAGGTCATCATCATGGACGAGCCAACCGCCGCCCTGACAGACGAAGAGATTCGGATTCTGTTTAAAATCATTGCGGAGCTTAAGGCGGAGGGCATTTCCATTCTGTATATTTCACACCGCATGGATGAGATTTTCCAGATATCGGATCGTCTGACCGTGTTCAGGGACGGAAAATACATAACTACCAAGGACATAGGCGACACCAATTACGACGAGGTGGTTTCCATGATGGTAGGCCGCAGCGTGACCAACCTGTATCCTGAGAGGGATTACAGGGAGGACGAGACGGTGCTGGAGCTTAAGAATATCTGCGGAAAAGGCGTCCACAACGTGAACATCAGGCTCCACAAGGGTGAAATCCTGGGAGTGGCCGGACTTTTAGGTTCAGGAACCATCGAGCTGTCTAAAATCGTGTACGGAGCCCTTCCCATGGACTCCGGGGAGATTTACATAAACGGGGAAAAGAAAGACTGTTCCAGCCCAAAGAAGGCCTTAAAAGCGGGAATCGGATTTGTGTCCGACGACAGGAAGCAGGAAGGGCTGGTGCTCATACGCAATATCAGGGAAAATGTTTCCCTGTCATCACTGGATAAGATAACCCATTTCATTCATCTGGATAAGAAGCTGGAGACTAAGCAGATTAACGCACAGGTCAAACGGCTCAACATTAAAATCAGCAGCCTGCAGCAGCTGGCCGGTAAACTCAGCGGCGGCAACCAGCAGAAGGTGGTATTTGCCAAGGTGCTGGAAGCCAACCCGTCCATACTGATTCTGGACGAGCCAACCCGCGGCGTGGATGTGGGGGCCAAGGCGGAGATTTATCAAATCATGGATGAGCTCACCAAGGCCGGAAAAAGCATTATACTGATTTCCACGGACCTGCCCGAAGTCATTGGCATGAGCGACCGGGTAGTCATCATGAGGGAAGGCCATACGGTCCTGGAAATACCAAAATCAGAGATGAATCAGGAAATTATCTTAGCCCATGCATCTGGAGGTGTCAGTGAAAATGAATAGTGTAAATAAGAAAAAATTAATCGGCCGGCTCAATATCTACCGCTCCGTGCTGATTTTACTGGTAATCTGCGTATTTGCAACCATATTGTCCCCCAGCTTCTTAAGCGTGGCCAACCTGTTCAACGTGTTTAAGCAGATTACAGTGGCAGGTATCGTGGGATGCGGCATGACCTTTGTCATTCTCACCGGGGGAATCGACCTTTCCGTAGGCTCCATCCTGGGACTGGCAGGCGTTCTGGCCTCCGGTATCCTGGAATCCACAGGCAATGCGGGAGTGGCCATTCTGGTGGATCTGGCCGTAGGCATAGGATGCGGCGCCGTAAATGGTTTCTTTGTGGCAGTGTGTGAGATTCCTCCCTTTATCTCCACCCTGGGCATGATGACCCTCCTTCGCGGATGCATTCTTGTATATACAAAAGGCTCCCCTATTCCCATTAAAGTTGATGCCTACAAGTTTTTTGGCAAGGGAACAGTCGCCGGAGTGCCGGTTCCTGTCATCATCCTTATTATCCTATTCCTCATTGCCCACTATGTGCTGACACAGACCAGTTACGGCCGCAGCATCTATGCCTTTGGAGGCAATCGGGAGGCGGCGCGTCTGTCCGGTATTTCCGTCCGTTTCACGGAGTGGATGGCTTATACGCTTAACGGTCTTATGTGCGGCGTCGGGGGCGTGATTCTGACAGCAAGGCTTGGTTCGGCACAGTCCACCAGCGGCACCGGCATTGAGATGGACGCCATCGCTGCCGTTATCCTGGGCGGTACGTCCTTAAGCGGCGGCGTGGGCTTTGTGCTCCCAACTGTGGTGGGCGCCATGATTATGGGTATTATTGATAATATCCTGACACTTATGAACGTAAATCCCCATGCCACCAACATTGTGAAGGGCGCTGTCATACTGATTGCGGTCCTGGTGGACAAGAAGGTAAAGGACTTGTCGGCTAAGGCAGAATAGCAGATAGAGAACAGAGTTAACACAAAGCAGTGTAAATGCAGAGCAGTAAAGCCCGAAAACGGGCGAAAAGGATAAGGTACCTGCGGTTCTGCCGGTTCATCCGGTTTATCCATGAAACGGCGGGGCCGTCACAAATTATTTATTTAAGAAAAGGAGATTGTATTATGAGGAAACAAATTGGGGCAACTGTACTGGCAATGGCAATGGCGTGTTCACTGATGGCCGGATGCAGCTCAGGCTCAGGGGTAACTACCGCCGCCGCAGCTACTGAGGCGGCAAAGGAGGAGTCCAAGGAAGAAGCAAAGGAGGAGTCCAAGGAAGAAGCAAAGGATGAGGCAAAGGATGAGGCAAAGGATACCTCGGCTGAGGCGGAAAATACCGGTTCAGAAGAGGGAAGCGGAAAGAAGTATGTGATCGGTCTTGCCATGAACACACAGACCAACCCATTCTTTGTGGATGTAAAGGACGGTGTCCAGAAGGCTGCTGACGAGCACGGTATTGAGCTGTATATTACCGACGCCCAGGACGATCCCACCATCCAGATGAAGGATGTGGAGAACCTGATTACAAAGAAGCCGGATGCCATCATCATCGATACATGTGATTCCGACGCTATCGTTTCCTCCATTGAGGCATGCAACGAGGCGGGGATTCCTGTATTTACCATGGACCGCGAGGCTAACGGCGGCGAGGTTATTTCACACATTGGCTACGACGCTATCAAGTCAGGCCGTATGGCAGGACAGTACCTGGTTGACACCTTAGGCGGAAAAGGCAAGATTGTTGAGATTCAGGGCATCATGGGAACTAACGTTGCGCAGAACCGTTCCCAGGGCTTCAACGAAGTGATGAAGGACAACCCGGACATGGAAATCGTGGCCTGCCAGGTGGCTGATTTTGACAGGGCAAAGGGCATGAGCGTTATGGAGAACATTCTTCAGGCCAATCCGGAAATCGACGGACTTTACGCCGCTAATGACGAGATGCTTTTAGGCGCATTAGAGGCAATGGAAGCAGCCGGCAGAACCGATGAAATCGTAAAAATCGGCTGTGACGCCATCGACGACACACTGGATGCAATGAAGGCCGGCAAGGTTGACGCAACCATCGCAGAGCCGCCATTCTTCTTAGGAAAGGCCATCCTTAACACTGCCTATGATTATCTGGAAGGCAAGCAGGTTGAGCCTTATGTAATCCTGGACAACCAGCTGGTAACACAGGATACAGTGGACAGCCTGGTAACAAAGGAATAATTTACCGGCATGACTTGTACATAGGAAACAGAATATTTTCCGGCCATCGGCTTATACTATGAGGGTACAAATGAAGTACGAATCAGAAACAGGTGAGTCCATGGAAAAGCCGGGTAAGAAACTGAAGAAATTATTAATTATAACAGGAACCACGGGAGCGGTGTATGCAGGATTTAAATATCTGCTGCCCCTCGTGGCTCCTTTTTTCGTGGGTTATATCCTGGCCCTTCTGCTGCGGCCGTCGGCCAGGTTCCTGTCCTACCGGATGAGGATTACGGTGAGGGGAAAACGGCATCATATGCCCATCGGCGTCATCGGCGGCGTGGAATTTCTGGCTGTTCTGTCCGTCCTGGGAGTGGTGCTCTATAGAGGCGCCCTGAAGCTGTGCGCAGAGGGAAAACTGCTTATGGTGCAGCTTCCGGTGTGGTTGGAACAGTTTGATCTGTGGCTCACAGGAAACTGCCACAGGGTGGAGCATGCCATGGGGCTGAGGCCGGGATGCGTGGCCGATATGGCCGGGGATATGCTCTATCATATGGTAGATACATGCAAAACAGCTGCCATGCCCTTTCTCATGGCCAACTCCATGTCTGTGATCAGCTGTCTGGCAAAAGCAGCCATCGTAAGCCTGGTGGTGTTTCTGGCAGCTATATTAAGCCTGCAGGAAATGGAGGACCTGCGGGACCGCCGGGACCAGTCCGCCTTCCGCAAGGAATTCAATATGATAGGAAACCGCCTGGTGCAGACAGGAAAGGCCTGGTTCAGAAGCCAGGGAATCATTCTCTTCATTACAACAGGGCTGTGCATCGGGGGAATGTTCCTGATTCGCAATCCTTATTACATCATGGCAGGCATTGGAATCGGTATACTGGATGCTCTTCCTATATTTGGAACCGGCACGGTGTTGATACCCTGGGCTGTCCTTCGGCTGGCTGTGGGGGACTGGAAACAGGCGCTGGTACTCACGGCCCTTTATCTGGTGTGCTATTTTGTGCGTCAGATTCTGGAGGTGCGGATGATGGGCGGACAGGTGGGGCTGTCCCCCCTTGAGACACTGGCGTCCGTGTATGTGGGATTAGAATTGTTTGGATTTTTTGGCTTCATACTGGGGCCGCTGGGATTGCTGTTGATTGAGGATATGGTGGAGGCGTGGACGAAAGAGGAATGATTCAGGCAAACGCACACATGCCAGCCCATGCTGATTGCATTCTAGCGTACGACGGCTCCGGTCTCCCGCGGGTCAAATGGGAGAAAGGAGCTAGCGCCATATGGTGATTCTGTGGTTGACAAAGTCCCAAAACTGACGTAAAATCATTCTCATAAAGAGATGACCAATTCATAGAAATGACATAGAAAGGGAACAGTAAGCATGATTGCACGTCACAGAGAGAGGGCCGCAGGTGAGAGGTCCTTACGGTTGGCAGATGCTGAACCCACCCTGGAGTCCTGTATGATGAATGCAGCGTATGTCCGGCGTTAACGGATTATGAGAGAACCATAAGGGCTGACTAAGCCCGAAGGTTAATGAGGGTGGTACCGCCGAGTCATTCGGTCCCTTGCGCACACGGCACAGGGGATTGGGTGGCTCTTTTTATTTCATAATGTTAGATATGCAAGGGTCAATGTAAATAATGAAAAGGAGAGAATCATGGCAGACAACAAGAAAATGGTAGAGGCCATCACATCCATGGATGAGGATTTCGCCCAGTGGTATACGGATGTGGTAAAGAAGGCGGAGCTGTGCGATTATGCCAGCGTCAAGGGATGCATGGTGATTAAGCCGGCCGGCTATGCAATCTGGGAGAACATCCAGAAGGAAATGGACAGAAGGTTTAAGGAGACAGGGGTACAGAACGTATACATGCCTATCTTCATACCGGAGAGCCTGTTAGAGAAGGAAAAGGACCATGTGGAAGGATTTGCGCCTGAGGTGGCATGGGTAACTCATGGAGGACTGGAGGAACTTCAGGAGCGCATGTGCGTAAGGCCTACCTCTGAGACTCTGTTCTGTGATTTTTACTCAAAGGACATCCACTCCTACCGCGACCTTCCCAGAGTCTATAACCAGTGGTGTTCCGTTGTGCGCTGGGAAAAGACCACACGTCCATTCTTACGCTCCAGGGAGTTCCTGTGGCAGGAGGGCCATACGGCCCATGCGTCAGCCGAGGAGGCCGAGGCCAGGACAATTCAGATGTTGAACCTGTATGCCGACTTCTGTGAGGAGGTGCTGGCTATTCCTGTCATCAAGGGACAGAAAACCGATAAGGAGAAGTTTGCCGGAGCAGAGGCAACCTACACCATAGAATCCCTGATGCACGACGGAAAAGCCCTGCAGTCAGGTACCAGCCATAACTTCGGCGACGGATTTGCAAAGGCATTTGACATCCAGTTCACGGACAAGGACAATACGTTAAAGTATGTACACCAGACTTCCTGGGGCGTGAGCACCCGCATCATCGGCGCCATCATCATGGTGCACGGCGATGACAACGGTCTGGTGCTTCCTCCGAGAATCGCCCCGGTCCAGATTATGGTGGTACCGGTCCAGCAGCAGAAGGAAGGCGTGCTGGATAAGGCATATGAGCTGAAGGAGCGCCTTACAAAGGCAGGATTCGCTGTAAAGGTGGATGATACGGACAAGAGCCCGGGCTGGAAGTTCGCTGACTGTGAGATGCGCGGCGTGCCCCTTCGTGTGGAGATAGGGCCAAAGGATATAGAGAAGAACCAGGCCGTGCTGGTGCGCAGGGATAACCATGAGAAGAGCTTCGTATCCCTGGATGAGCTGGAGTTAAGAGCAGGTGAAATGCTGGATACCATCCATGATGCCATGCTGGAGAAGGCAAGGAAGCACAGGGATGCCCACACCTATACAGCAACCGGATGGGATGAATTCGTGGATACCGTCAACAATAAGCCAGGCTTTGTAAAAGCCATGTGGTGCGGCTGCCTGGATTGTGAGGAGAAAATCAAGGAGATGGCCGGAGCCACATCCAGATGCATACCCTTTGAGCAGGAGAACCTGTCTGATAAATGCGTTTGCTGCGGGAAACCGGCGAAGAAGATGGTTTATTGGGGCAAGGCATACTAAAGATGTATATAGACATGGCAGATGCGGGATTGGACCTGTATCTGCCATTTTCCATACCCGCGTATCAAACGTTTGATGATTTGTATAATATGTGGTTAAAATATTTCTGGAAAAGGACAGGAAAAGCTGATAGAATAAGACCGTGGCAATGTCAATCATAAAACGAACATAGTATGAGGAAGCAGACAGATATGGAAATCAGAATTCCCTCTCCCGCAGAGGAGATTATTAATAAACTGAATGAACACGGATACGAGGCATACGTGGTGGGCGGATGCGTCAGGGATATGCTTTTGGGCAGGGAGCCGGGGGACTGGGATATTACCACCAGCGCCCTGCCAGGGCAGGTTAAGGAGGTGTTCCGGCGTACTGTGGATACCGGCATACAGCACGGCACTGTGACCGTGATGATGGGGAAGGAAGGGTATGAGGTAACTACTTACCGCATTGACGGAGAGTACTCTGACGGACGCCATCCCAACAGTGTGGAGTTCACTCCGGATTTGGTGGAGGATTTAAAACGCCGGGATTTTACTATCAATGCCATGGCCTATAACAGTCATACGGGATTTGTGGATAAATTCGGAGGTGTGGAGGATTTGGAGAAGGGCATAATACGGTGCGTGGGGGATCCCATGGACCGCTTTACAGAGGATGCCCTCAGAATCCTGCGGGCCATCCGTTTTTCTGCCCAGTTGGGATTCTCCATAGATGAACGCACCTATGAGGCCATCAAGGTAATTGCGCCTAACATGGTCCATGTGAGTAAGGAACGGATTCAGGTAGAGCTGACCAAGCTTTTGCTGAGTTCCCATCCGGATTATATCTCGCTGGTGTATGAGACTGGAATCAGTCCTTTTGTGTCAGAGGGATTTCACAGGGCTTATGCCGCGGAGTCAGGGGATTGGGCTGTGCCGTCCATTCCGGCCGGTATTCCGGCAGTAAAGCATATGCGCTGGGCTGCTTTTTTAAGGGATTGCAGCGCTTCCCGGGCAGCGGGTATACTGAAGGATTTAAAGCTGGACAATGATACCACCTTCAGGGTAAGGACTCTGGTGGAGTGGCAGGGCAAGAAGGTCGGGCTTAAGGACGGTATGGAGCCGGGGAAACCGTCCAGTGCATCCATCCGCCGAGCCATGAGCCAGATGGAGCCGGAGCTGTTTGATGATTTGCTCACATTTAAGATGTGTCTTTCTGAGGCGGCATCCGATGACAGGGAATCGCGGTGGCTGCGTCAGGTCAGGGAGCTGACAGAGGAAATCCGCAGGAACAGGGACTGTATCAGCCTGAAAACCCTGGCTGTCTCGGGCCATGATATTATGGGAGCAGGGGTGAAACCGGGCAGAGAAGTGGGCAATACGCTGGCCCGGCTTCTGGATATGGTATTGGAGGAACCTCAGAGGAATACAAAGGAGTACCTGCTTGCCTATCTGGGACAGAAGCAGGAGGGGCAGGGAGGTATCTGACGCACAAGTCTGATAGCTCATTAATTTTTTGTATTTTTCTGTACAGCCATAATTCCTCAGTACGGCAAAAAATACAAAGAACAATCCCAGCCTCATCTTGCAACATCTCCTATAATCCGATATAATAACTTTGGGGTTCGCGTATGTCGCGTGAGAATGAAAATCAATATAATGGGGAATACATATTGTACGGGCATTTCCCCTAAGAACAAGGAGGATTTAAAATGAACGTAATCAGCACAGAAAAGGCACCAGGCGCAATCGGACCATACTCCCAGGGATTTGAGGTTAATGGAGTTATCTACACATCCGGTCAGATACCGGTAAATCCGGCGGACGGCAGTGTTGCAGAGGACATTGCAGGACAGGCTGAGCAGAGCTGCAAGAACGTAGGCGCCATCCTGGAAGCAGCAGGCAGCGGCTTTGACAAGGTATTTAAGACCACCTGCTTCCTGGCAGATATGGGCGATTTTGCAACATTTAACGAAGTATATGCTAAGTATTTCACTTCCAAACCAGCCAGAAGCTGTGTGGCAGTTAAGACCCTTCCAAAGGGCGTTCTGTGTGAAATCGAGGCAATTGCTGTTAAATAAGGATTGACCTGACATACGCATCAAAAGCCGCAAATCTCTGCATTTTGCCGGGAAGAGCGGCTTTTTTGATCCCGTCGGCGCTCCGTAAGAGAAGGAAGAGTGGAATGAATAAAAAAGAAATTCTGAAAAAAGCGGTTAAGATACTTCTGGTATTGGGACTGGCAGGATGTCTGGTCCTGTTCCTGATAAACCTGTACATGATCAGGAAGGAAAAGCCCAATATCATCAGTGCAGATGATGCTGCAGCCCTTGGGGATGTGGACTGCATCATGGTTCTGGGCTGCAGTGTCAGGCCCGACGGCACGCCATCCGGCATGCTTCGGGACAGGCTGGACAAGGGAATAGAGCTGTATGAGGACGGTGTGTCAGACCGCCTGCTCATGAGCGGAGACCATGGGCGTAAGAACTATGACGAGGTAAACCGGATGAAGCAGTATGCCATTGATGAGGGCATTCCTTCCGGGGACATTTTCATGGATCACGCAGGATTCTCCACCTATGAGAGCATGTACCGGGCCAGGGACATTTTCCAGGTGAAGAAAATTATCATAGTTACGCAGCGCTATCATATGTACCGGGCCCTTTATGTGGCACAGGCTATGGGGATGGAGGCATACGGCGTGGAGTCAGATCCCAGGCAGTACGGCGGCCAGAAAATGAGGGACCTGAGAGAGCTGCTGGCCAGACCCAAGGATTTGATTTATACCATTGTAATGCCTAAGCCCACCTATCTGGGAGATGCCATACCGGTCAGCGGGGACGGCAACGTTACCAATGATAAGGAAGAAAACCGGGCTAGGAATAAGTCCGGTCAGGAGTAGGATATATCCGGAGGACATAAAAATGCCCCTGAAAACAGCTTATGGGTATGAATCAGCTGTTTTCAGGGGTATTTTGTAACAGTTTACACGACGGAAAAATAAGGAGGCTACAGTTTTACAAAATAGCTGGCATCCTTGCCGCAGACCGGACAGATAAAGTCAGGCGGCAATGTCTCGGATTCCAGAATATATCCGCATACGGAGCAGCGCCATCCGGTAACCTTTTCCGTGTCTGCCTGATAGGAAGGAGCCTTTGGCGGAGTGGTTCCGTTTTTCTTCAGATGGTAATTGGAATAGGTGAGCGCCGGTGTCTGGGAATCCAGGACTTCTGCTTCCACTACCTCGCCCACTATAATCATATGGGAGCCCACATCCATGGAGGATACAACACGGCAGGTGAACCGGGCACAGACGCCTTCTGTGGGATATGGATTATAGAGACTGTCCCGTCCCTGTGGAATGCCGTCGTATTTCTAATCCTTGCCGCACTGGAAACCGAAACGTCTAATCAGGCCCATTTCCACATTGTCGGAAAGTACCGCCGCGGAAAAAGTGCCGGATGTCTCAATCAGCTTAAATGTATAGTTTTCCTTGTTGAGAGCAATGGATAACCTGGCGGGAGATGATGTAACCTGGGTCAGTGTGTTGATGACACAGCCGCTATCCCTGCCGTCTGCGCTGGTGGAAATAATGTAAACGCCGTAACTTAATTTGAAAAATGCTTTTGAATCCATAAAAATGTACCCCTCCTGTGTCTCTTTTGCCTTTTCGGCTATAGTTTGATTTTACCACGTATAATTGATAATATGTAAGATATTTGTATTGTATCATATAAATTCCATAAAATAAATAATAATTACTATTATTATAAAAATATTATTTGTAGGCGGTTTCTTATTTGGGGCTATTCTGATACAATCATTGAGGAAGAGCCTTTAAGGAAGAGCTTTCGGGAAGAACCTTTTAGGAGAGCACCTTTGGGATGACCCTTTGAGAAGGCACTTTATAGGAAGCTGCATTTAGGAAGCTGCATTTAGAAATGCTGCATTTAGAAATGCTGCCTTTAGAATGCTGCCTTTAGGATGCCTCCTTTAAAAAGGCGTCATCAAAAGCATATGAGCATGGATGAAAGGACAGGCGGTGAATCGGTATGCTTAATAATAAAAAGTTTGAGAATAACAATATTGTCATCATGAATTTTACGGGCGTATATGAAAACCAGGAATTTTACAAAGATTTGGGCGCTGTATGGCTGGACCTTAGAGATATACAAGGCACTAATTGTTACTGTGACGGGGAGGCGGAGGCAGCCATCAAGGAGAGAATCAGCCTTATGGGACCCTCCGGAATCCACTTCCTAGATTCCGGAAATTATCATTATGTGAGTAAAATATGGCTGGATAAGATAGAGGGGGAATTTGAGCTGCTGGTGTTCGATCACCATACAGATATGCAGATGCCCATGTTTGGGAATATCCTGTCCTGCGGCGGTTGGATTCAGGCTGCTTTGGATACAAATACGGGGCTGAGGCGGGTCTATCTGGCAGGGCCGCCCTGTATGGAAGCGGAAGCTGACGGGGAACGGGTAGTTGGAATAAATGAAGAGGAGTTGAAGTTGCCGGGGTGTATCAGCCGTCATCTGAAGGACTCCGGGCTGCCTCTCTATATATCCCTGGATAAGGATATTCTGAACCGATCCTGCGCAGTCACCAATTGGGACCAGGGAGAGACGCAGCTGGAGGATGTGCTGGCCTGCATAAAAGAGGCGGCATCCTGCCGCAGTATAATAGGAGCGGATGTATGCGGGGAGGACCCGGAAGCCCCGGAACAGGAGGGAATCGGGGCCAGCCTAATCAACCAGAATACAAACAGAGAGATTATCTGTAAATTACTGGAAGTCTGTGGTATACTGTGTCCATGACGAGGGGCAGCAGGATGCTTGATGCAGAAGCAGTAAGAAAGAAACGAGGTAAGTGCACATGAAACCGGTGATTGGAATTGTACCACTATTTGACGAGGAAAAGGACAGTATATGGATGGTGCCCGGATATATGGACGGAATCCGGCAGGCAGGCGGAATCCCCATGATATTGCCGCTTATATGTGACCAGGCGGATTTACGCCAGATAAACAGCATGTGCAGCGGGTATTTGTTTACAGGCGGACATGATGTGGACCCATCACTATACGGTGAGGAGAAGACCGGTCTGTGCGGTCCTGCCTGTATGGAGAGGGACCGGCTGGAACAAACCGTGTTCCGTATGGCGTGGGAGGACCACAAGGCGGTACTTGGAATCTGCCGGGGTCTGCAGTTGATTAATGTTCTTATGGGAGGCACTCTGTTTCAGGACCTGTCTTCCCAGATATTTCGATCATTGATAGAAGGAAGTAAGGGACATGCATAGAGATTTGACTACAGGTTCCATCACGGGAACCATGCTGCGGTTCGCACTTCCCATGATAGCAGGAAATCTTTTGCAGCAGTTTTATAATATAGCGGATACACTGATTGTGGGCCGGTATCTGGGGGTACAGGCATTGGCGGCGGTTGGGGCCGCCTATGCGCTGATGTCATTCCTTACTTCTATTCTTCTGGGGCTGTGTATGGGAAGCGGGGCTGTGTTTTCCCTGCGCTTTGGTGAAAAGAATGAGAGAATGCTCAAATCCAGCATGTTCGTGTCGTTTGTACTTGTAGCGGCAGTGGCTCTGGTTCTGAATACTGCGGTTTTCCTGTTCATTGACCCAATTATGTACCTGTTGTGTGTACCCGTGGAAATCTATGGCCTTATGAGAGAATATCTGTGGGTCATATTCTTTGGCATCAGCGCTGTGTTTTTGTACAACTATTTTGCCTGTCTGCTGAGAGCCGTGGGGAACTCTTTCATACCACTGGTGTTCCTTGGCATTTCAGCCCTGCTGAATGTGGGATTGGATTTGGTATTTGTCCTTGTCTTTAAATGGGGCGTTGCCGGTGCCGGTGCAGCCACTGTTGTTTCCCAGTTTGTGTCAGGCGTTGGAATCTGTCTGTATACATATTTGAAAATGCCTGAATTCAGGATAAACAGAAGCCATATGAAAATGGACCGGAAGGTCCTGGCGGAAATATCCGGTTTTTCATTTTTGACCTGCGTTCAGCAGTCCGTGATGAATTTCGGCATATTGATGGTCCAGGGTCTGGTCAACAGCTTTGGCGCTGTGGTCATGGCGGCATTTGCTGCGGCTGTGAAAATAGATTCCTTTGCCTATATGCCGGTGCAGGATTTCGGAAATGCATTCTCCACTTTCATAGCCCAGAATTATGGGGCGGGCAGGCATGACCGGGTGGAAAGAGGAATCAAAAGCGCTGTCACTGCTTCCGTCCTGTTCTGCCTGGTGATATCGTTTATTGTATGTGTGTTTGCAAGGGAGCTGATGCTTATCTTTGTACAGCCCCAGGAGACTGAGATATTGGCGGTGGGAGTGCAGTATCTTCGGATTGAGGGGACATTTTACTGCGGTATTGGATGTCTGTTCCTGCTGTACGGTCTGTACCGCGCTGTGAGAAAACCGGAGATGTCCGTGGTGCTGACCGTCATTTCACTGGGAAACAGGGTGGTTCTCGCATATATCCTGTCCGCGATTCCTGCCATTGGTGTTGTGGGAATATGGGTATCAGTGCCCATTGGCTGGTTTTTGGCGGATTGTACCGGGTTTGTGTATTATTGGATGAAGCGGAAGGTGATATTGGGGCAGGGTGGAAATTGAGGTGAAAGATGGGAAGTGGAACTTAAGTTTGCAGGGGGAACGATAAACAGAGGGAACGATAAAAAGACTCGACAAAGGCTCGATAAAAACTTCTTGACTTGAAGTTAACTCCAGATGATAGGATGATGGGAGATAACAAAATGAGAGGAGATTTACATATGAGTAAAAATGTATTAGTTATATCAGCAAGCCCAAGGAAAGGCGGAAATTCCGATACACTCTGCGATGAGTTTATCCGCGGCGCACAGGAATCCGGAAATCAGGCGGAAAAGATTTTTCTGGCCAGTAAGAATATCAAATATTGTATAGGATGCGGCGTCTGTAATACGACTCATAGGTGTGTTCAAAAGGATGACATGGCAGAGATACTGGATAAAATGGTGGAAGCGGATGTCATTGTATTGGCCACACCGGTGTACTTTTATACCATGGATGCACAGATGAAAACATTGATTGACCGTACGGTTCCCAGGTATATAGAAATTCAGAATAAGGATTTCTATTTCATAGTGGCTGCCGCGGATACGGAACGGAAAATGATGGAGCGCACCATTGAAGGATTCCGGGGATTTACGCAGGATTGTCTGACAGGAGCCAGGGAGAAGGCAATCATTTATGGAACTGGTGCCTGGCAGCTAGGAGAAATCAAGGGTACGCCGGCTATGAAGCAGGCATATGAGATGGGAAGAAATGTATAGTTGAAAAATAAAATGCATGATGGGCCTGAGGGTGTGTCATGCATTTTTTTGTGCCCGGAAATTGTAATTTCAGGGGATTTATGCAAGATGAGTTTGGGGTGAATGCGGTGGATGGCTCTTTGGGAGATTTTTCATTTCCTGTGGAATAAAATATTTAAGTAGTATAGATACATGTGACTCATAGTCCGTTGATAAATAAGTCACATTTCGCTACGCTTACCTGTAAGAGGTAAGGGAGATGGAGTTTTCTGGTGATATAAAATAAAAGTTGGAAACAGGATACGCCAATTAAGAAAAGAACTATTATTAAGTCAAGAGTCTTTGGCGTACCTACCATCAGATCCAGAAGCTTAAAAATGAAGGAGTGGACGTGATTGTGGGCGGGCTTATCCATATGACCCGCCGGGCCTTGCAGGCGATGATCTTTCCACGGAACAGGGCACCGCCGCCGCCCTTGAGGGAATAGAAATCCGGGTCAATGGCATCCACCCCGTCGATGGCCAGCCGCCTGCCAGGCAGCCGCCCTTTTCTGTTCTTCTTTACTGTACATATTGTGCCTTCTGCGGTCCGCTGCCGTTTACAGCTGTCTAAAGCCGTCTACAGCCGCCCGCAACTGCCTACAGCCATCTATGCCCATACTGTTCCAGCATCCGGTCCGCTTCAACCGGTCCATGGGTTCCGGGCTTATAAGGATACACCGGCAGCTGCTTTCCAGCATGGAGTTCCTTCAGATGGCTGATATAATTCCAGCTCAGCTCTATCTGGTCCCATTGTGAGAACCAGGAGCGCTCCCCTGCCATACAGGCAGTGATAAGACGTTCATAGGCCTCCGGGGTGTTGAGCTGATGAATCAGGCTGCAGTTCTGGCAGAAATCCATCTTGGCAGGAATGATATCCTCAGAATCACCGGGACGTTTGATATTAAACTGCAGATAAACTCCTTCCGTGGGCTGAATCTTTATGATTAGTATGTTGGGCTCCACTTCCGGATAAGGCCGGCGAAAAATGACAGCCAGTTCAATCTCGCGTTTCCCTGTCTTTTTTCCGGTCCGGATGTAAAATGGGGTCCCTTTCCAGCGCTCGTTGTCAATGAAAAGTCGCAGTGCTCCATAGGTTTCTGTCTGTGAATCCGGTTTTACAAGGGGTTCGCCGCGGTATCCCTCATATTGCCCCATGACCAGGGTGCTTTCTATGGATGTCTCATCAGCCGGCCGCAAACAGCGAAAGACATCCAACTGGGCATTGTGCAGCCCCCTGGGATTGAATTCCTCCGGCTGTTCCATGGCCATGATGGACAAAATCTGGAACAGATGGTTCTGCACCATATCTTTCAGGGCGCCGCTGCCATCATAGTATCCGCCCCGGGTTTCCACGCCCATGTCCTCCAGGGCGGAAATCTGCACAGATTCAATATAGCGGGAATTCCATACGTCTGTAAAAATGGGATTAGAAAACCGGATTGCCTGGATATTGCGGACCATTTCCTTTCCGAGGTAGTGGTCGATGCGGTAAATATGCTCCGGGCCAAAGAATGCTTCCAGCTCTTTGTTAAGGGCTGTGGCCGCAGCCAGGTTCTCGCCAAAGGGCTTTTCAAGTATCACCTTGCCGGAGGAAGAACCATGGACCAGTTTAAGTCCTTCTGTGATGGCGCTGAAAAAACGGGGAGCCACTGCAAAGTAAAAGATGTGGGAGCGGATATCATTTTCCCTGTAATAATGATTCAGCCCATGATATGCTTCCAAACGGGAGAAATCCATCCGGTAATAATCTATTTTTTCTGAAAAACGGTCAAATGCTTTTTCCACAAAGGAGAGCCGGGTGAATTTCTCCACCCAGTCTCTGGCAATCTGACGGTAATGGCTGCTGTCGTAGTCACGGCGGCCGATGATGGTGATGCGGCTGTCTTCCGGAAGCTTTCCGGTGATATCCATGGTGTAAAGAGCAGGAAGAAGCTTGCGGAAGGTGAGATCCCCGGTGCCGCCGAATATGGTAAGGTTAGTGCTGATTGTCATTTGCCCACCTCCATTCATGGTGGAATACACCTTCGCGGTCTGTTCTCTCATAGGTGTGGGCTCCAAAGCAGTCGCGCTGGGCCTGGATTAAATTGGCGCCAGCAGCCTTTGCCCGGAATTCGTCCAGGTAGGACACTGCGTTGCAGAGGGCGGGAATGGGAAGGCCGTTCATGACGCCTGTTGATACAGCCTGGCGCAGGCTGTCCTGATGCTCATTGATGCGGGACAGGAAGAAACGGTCGAATATGAGGCTTTCCGGCTTTGGATCAGCTTCAAATGCATGGGTGATGTCATTTAAGAAAACAGCCTGGATGATGCATCCCGCACGGAATATGGAAGCAATTTTTCCCAGGTCCAGATTCCAGCCATACAGCCTGGATGCATCCTGCATCAGGGAGAAGCCCTGGGCATATGCTATGATTTTCCCTGTATACAGGGCTTCGCGGACCATGGCTGCAAACGCCTCTTTATCAGGGGAGAGAATGATAGCCGGGGAATGGATAAGCTCCCATGCCTTTTCTCTTTCATCCAGATGGTTGGACATGATGCGGGCCGTGCAGGCAGAGGTAATCATGGAGATATCCACGCCTTGCTTCAGGGCTTCTATGCTGGCCCACCTTCCGGTTCCTTTCTGTTTCGCGCTGTCTTTGATGCGGTCAATGAGCTCACCGTCCGCCAGGTCGTCGGCCTCCTGGAGGATACCGGCAGTAATGCCAATCAGATAGCTGTGAAGCTCCCCGTCGTTCCAGGATTTAAAGATATGAGCCAGCTCCTGATTGGTGAACCCGCCCACATATTTTAACAGAAGATAGGATTCTGCAATCAGCTGCATATCTGCGTACTCAATACCGTTATGGACCATTTTTACATAATGTCCGGCCCCGTCCGGGCCGATGTAGGCGCAACAGGGTTCATCCATGGCCCTGGCGGCAATGGCTTCCAGTATGGGACGCACTGATTCGTAAGCATTGGCATTGCCTCCGGGCATGATGGAGGGACCGAACCGGGCGCCTTCCTCTCCTCCGGAAATGCCTACCCCCAGGTAGTGGATTCCCTTCTCTGCCAGCAGGGCTGCCCGCCTTCTGGTATCCTCAAAGAAGGAATTCCCTCCGTCCAGTATCATGTCCCCCTCTTCAAGAAGGGGAACCAACTGTTCTATTACGGCATCCACCGGTTTGCCTGCCTGGATCATCAGCATTACCTTCCGGGGACGGTCGAGGGCGTCTGTCAGGCTCTTCAGGTCATAAAAGGGAGTCAGGTTCTCATGAGGATGGTCTCTCATGACCTGTTCTGTGACAGCGGCGCTGCGGTTATAACCTCCCACCTTAAATCCGTGGTCAGCCATATTCAGGGCAAGGCTTCTTCCCATAACGGAAAGTCCTACGATTCCAATATCAAGTTTTGTCATTCTGCTACCTCCTATCAGGCGAAATATGGGTTAAATAGTATGTTGGGAAAGAACAATGGAAACAGCTTCCGGCGCAGGTACGCGGGAACATATGTCCATGAGCTGGCCTGTTTCCGGGTTGATCTGAAAGCTTACAAGGCCGCCCTGGGTGCGGTTTGCAACCAGCAGGTACTGGCCGTCAGGAGTAAGAATCATGTCGCGGGGATGGATGCCGCCGCATCCTGTTTGCTGGATTTGCTCGAGACATCCATGGTCAAGCTTAAAAACCGTTATGACCTCCGCATAGCGGGTGGACACATACAAAAAGCGTTCGTCCGGTGATAAACGTATGGCTGCCGATGCGGGCGGTTCCTCATATACTGCATCCGAAGGAAGGATGGAACAGATATGCAGGAGCCTCATGGAAAAGCCAGGAAGGGATATACTGTTATGGCAGCTCTCTGTCCCTGCGGCAGCATCTTCTGTCAGACTATAGACAAAGACCTGGTTACTCAGCTCGCTGACAAGGAAGAACCGCTTATGGTCCCTGTCAAAAATTCCGTGGCGGGGACCGGTGCCCGTGTCAAAGGTCAGTTCAGATACAAGGGAAAAATCCTTTTGACAGTCAAACACCATCACTTTATCCAGCAGCAGGCAGGGAACCATCATATAGTGGCTGTGAAACAAAATCTGATGGCATCCGGCCTTGGGTGCAATGTGGATTCTTTTGGCCAGTTCAAGGTACGGGCGGTCAGGCCGTTTTTCACGTCCATGAGAACCTGCCTCATATTTTATCTCGTATATCAGTACGGTACCTTCATGGTAGTTGGCCGTGTATATATAACGGTCATCCCGGACCACGTAGCAGGCCGGCGAGGACTCCTCAAAATCTTCCGCTGCCGGTGAAGCAGATGCATCATCCTTATTATGGGCTGTATCCAAAAGACATATCCCAGACCGGTCCTCTCTTTTTAATGGGGAAGCCAGCAGGGAATCCTTCAGGGAAAGATACTTACAATCCGGGGCTTCATAATATAATTCAGGGTAAGACATTGCCCCGTTTCTTAAATCAATGGTAAAACGGTAAATGCCCAGGCTTTCAGGCGAGGCATAGGTACCGAGATATCCGGTGAGGTTGTTGTTCATGGCAATTCCTTTCTGAGTAAACTGTAATCAAATAGCTTTTTGGATGTTTTTAGAATGCGCCATATTTATGGATTGATGCAATATGGGGTGTTTGGAATGAATGGAATTAGAAAAATAAATGTTGTAAGTATGGACGGCAGGTGAGGCGCCGGATGAGACGACGCAGATGGTGCAGGCGGGGGAGTGGGCCGCGGTATTTATCTTTATATAAAAAATAAATATGGTAATATTTGTCAAAATTATTTAATTTAAGACAAATATGTGTTATAATTTGTACAATACTGAGGGAAAGGGGGAACATATGCAATACTATGCGCACATCAGTGACGACAAGGCGCGAAAACAGACCGTGAAGGAGCATCTGACAGAGACTGCCAGGCGTTCTGAACTGTTTGCAGGGGCTTTCCGGTGCGGAGCATGGGGATATGGATGCGGAATTCTGCACGACATCGGGAAATATTCCCAGGGATTCAGAAAACGTCTGGAGGGCGGTTCCATTACGGACCACGCCACGGCGGGAGCCCAGGAGATGATGCGGCAGTATGCCGGGTCCAACCCGCTGGCTGCTTATTGCGCCGCTTATTGTATCAGCGGTCACCATTCAGGCCTTCTGGACGGGGGAAGGACCGGAGACACGGCGGGGGAGGCCACGCTTCAGGGAAGGCTTAAGAAGCAGTTAGAGGATTACAGTCCGTATAAAAATGAAGTTGAGATGCCGGATTTTCCCGGGCTGCCGCTGAGACAGATAGGCAAGGGCGGCTTCGGCCTGTCATTTTTTATCAGGATGCTGTTTTCATGCCTTGTGGACGGAGATTATCTGGATACGGAACAATTCATGCTGGGCCAGGATGCGGGAAGGGGGGACCATGATTGTATGGATGTCCTTCTCAGGCGTCTGGAAAGCCATGTGGAATCCTGGCTTTCCAATGATGATTTGACATCTGTAAATGGAAGAAGGACGGCTATACTGAAGGCTTGTTTGCAGGCAGGCCTCAGGAGGCAGGGGCTGTACCAGCTCACGGTACCTACCGGCGGAGGCAAGACCGTGTCCTCCCTTGGGTTTGCCCTGCGCCACGCGGTGGAACATGGTCTTGACCGGATTATTTATGTGATCCCGTATACGAGTATCATCGAACAGAACGCCCAGGTATTTAAGGAAATCCTGGGAAAGAAAAATGTCCTGGAAAACCATTGTAATGTAACATATGAGGATAAGGAGAGCGACAAGGAATTAAAAATGGAGCAGCTGGCCGCAGAAAACTGGGACAAGCCGGTGGTGGTCACTACAAATGTCCGGTTTTTTGAATCACTCTATGCCTGCAGGACCTCGGCATGCCGCAAACTGCATAACATTGCCAACAGTGTAATCATATTTGATGAGGCACAAATGCTGCCGGTGAAATATCTGATGCCATGTATTCGGGCTGTCAGCGAGCTTATATGTAATTATCACTGCACGGCTGTTATCTGTACGGCTACCCAGCCGTCCCTGCAGCCCTTCTTTCCTGCAAAGATACAGGAACTGGAGGCGGCGGAACTATGTCCGGATGTAAAAGGACAATATGATTTTTTCAAAAGAACAAGGATACACCTGGCAGGACGGATATCCCAGGAGTATCTGGTGAAGGAGCTGGAAGGCCGGCATCAGGTCCTTTGTATCCTGAACAGCAGAAAGCGTGTACAGCGTATCTACGAGTCCATTGAGGACCGGGGAACGTACCATTTATCCACATTGATGTATCCAAAGCACAGGAAGGAGCTTTTGAAGGAGATTCGCAACCGTCTGTCATCAGGAGAACCGTGCCGGCTTATTTCCACCAGCCTGGTGGAAGCAGGCGTGGATTTTGATTTTCCGGCCGTATACAGGGAGCTGGCCGGAATTGACAGCGTGATCCAGGCTGCCGGAAGGTGCAACAGGGAGGGAAAGAGGGATCCGGAAGAATGCATTACCCAGGTATTTACTTTGGAGGAAGAGGAGGATATCCATATACCACAGGAATTAAAACTGCCTATTTCAGTTGCGGGGCAGATTGTGGGAAAGTATGAAGATATATCATCGCCGGAGGCCATTGGAGAATATTTCACCAGGCTGTACCGGTATAAAGGGGAGGGATTGGACGCAAAGGATGTGGTGGAGCAGTTTGAGCAGGGAAGCCGTTCCTTCATGTTTCCATTTGCATCAGTGGCTTCCGGGTTCCGCCTGATTGAGAGCAATACCAGGACCATTTTAATTGATACAGAGCCGGAAGCAGCGCGGATTGCCATGCAAATCCGGCGGGGAGAGCATAACAGGGAGCTTATCAGGCAGGCGGGACAGTACTGTGTAAATGTTTTTGAACATGATTTTGAAGCGTTAAACGGCGCAGGCCGCCTTGAACAGATAGACCGGGAATTTTATGTTCTGAGGAATAAGGAGCAGTATACAAGGGAGAGGGGACTTGTGATTGACGTAAGCCGTGGCGATGCCGTCATGTTTTAAGTCCCTTTCATGAAAATGGCATATGCCGGAAAGGAGTGAAGTGATGAGCCGAGGAGTACGGGTCCGGCTGTGGGGAGATTATGCCCTTTTCAGCCGCCCTGAGATGAAGGTGGAACGGTGCAGCTATGATGTGATGACGCCTTCCGCCGCAAGGGGAATGCTGGAGGCGGTCTACTGGCATCCGGGGATGCGGTGGGTGATTGACAAAATCTATGTGAGAAAACCCATTCAGTTTACCAGCATCCGAAGAAATGAGGTAAAGAAAACCGTATTGGCAGGAAACGCATTGACTGCCATAAACGGGTCAGGAAAACCGCTTTATATAAGCAGCAAAGAGGAAATCGTACAGAGGGCGTCCATTCTTCTGCGGGATGTGGAATATGTGGTTGAGGCCCATTTCGAGATGACCCCCAAGGCAGCCCCGGGGGATAACGAGGGTAAGTTTAAGGACATTATCATGCGGCGCCTACGCAGGGGGGAGTGCTATCATCAGCCGTATTTTGGATGCCGGGAATTCCCTGCCCGGTTTGCCCTCTATGAAGAGGAGGAAGTAGACACTGCATATGACGGCACAGAGAGAGATTTGGGGTATATGCTGTATGATCTTGATTACTCAGATACAGAGGACATTAAACCCATGTTTTTCAGGGCTGTCATGAAGGATGGTGTTCTGGATGTAAGGAATTGTGAGGTGGTGCGATGATTCTCCAGGCGCTTGTTGAATATTATGAAGCCCTTGAGCGGAAGGAAAAGATAACCAGTCCGGGCTGGTGCAGGGCCAGGGTAGCGTACGGGCTGGATATTTCAGAGCAGGGGGAGCTTATGGGTGTTATCCCCCTTAAGAAAGAGCAGCAGAACGGCAAAAAGACAGTCTGGGTACCCCGGAACCTTACGGTACCCCAGATGGTTTCCCGTTGTTCCGGTGTATCTGCCAATTTCCTGTGCGACCATTCCGGTTATATGCTGGGAATTGATAATAAGGGGAAACCGGAGAGGTCCAGGGAATGTTTTGAGTGCGCCAAAAAGAAGCATAAGGACATTCTGGGGCATATCAGCAGTCCCGCAGCCAGGGCGGTGTGCCGTTTTTTTGACCGCTGGGCGCCGGATCAGGCAGCGGAAAACCCATGCCTGATACCGGAACTGGAGGAGATTATATCTGGTTCTAATCTGGTGTTCATGGTAGATGGGGAATATGTCCATGAGGACCCGGATATAAGGCAGTGCTGGGAAGAATATAGCGGTCAGTCAGGCACAGGACCTGTGGGCGTCTGCCTGGTGACAGGGCGCAGGGAGGAAATAGCCAGGATTCACGGCACCATAAAAGGCGTCCAGGGGGCCCAGTCCAGCGGTGCTGCGCTGGTTTCCTTTAATGCACCTGCCTTTGAATCATACGGCAAGGAACAGAGCTTTAACGCACCGGTGGGAACATACGCGGCCTATGCCTATACCACGGCGCTCAATTATCTCCTTGGGGACCGGACTCATGGGACAACCATCGGTGACACGGCAGTGGTTTACTGGTCCGAGGAAGGCGACGAACGATACCAGAATATATTTGCGTGCGTATCGGAGCCAACGATGGAGAACCAGGAAATAGTGGATGGGGTATTCAAGAACCTGGCAGAGGGAAAAGCGGTTGCGGCTCAGGATGTCCAGGACAGTCTTGATATGGACAGGAAATTTTATATATTAGGTCTGGCGCCTAATGCAGCCAGGCTGGCAGTGCGTTTTTTCTATCAGGACAGCTTTGGAAATATATTAAAGCATATAAAAGAACATTATGACAGAATGGAAATAGTGCGTCCGGCAGCCGACGCCGTGGAGTATCTGGGAATGTGGCGTATGCTGCAGGAGACCGTCAATAAAAAGTCCAGGGATAAAAAGCCGGTTCCCAGTATGTCCGGGGCAGTGTACAGGGCAATTATATCCGGCAGCCGGTATCCGGCGTCCCTGTATCAGGCCGTGCTTGGCAGGATACGGGCAGAGCAGGACGACGGGGACAGCCGGATTTATAAGATAACCAGGGGAAGGGCAGCCATTATCAAAGCATATCTGCTGAAAAATGGAAATGAAAAGGAGGAAATAACCATGGCGCTGAATGAAGACAGTAATAATACCGCGTACATCCTGGGAAGGGAGTTTGCGGTTCTGGAGGCAATCCAGGAGGACGCCAATCCGGGGATTAACGCCACCATAAAGGATAAGTATTTTAACTCTGCATGCGCGACGCCGGCGGCAATCTTTCCCATTTTATTTAAGCTGAAAAACAGCCACATAAAGAAGATGAATAATGGGGCGAAGGAGATATATTATGAAAAAATACTGGGTGATTTACAGGGAAGGCTGACTGTCGCAGAGGGACAGAAGGCAGCCTGCCCAAGGCGGCTTACCCTGGAGGAGCAGGGAATGTTCATATTGGGATATTACCATCAGACTCAGAAGAGATATGAGAAGAAGATAAAGGAGGAGGATTAAAATGGCAGAGGTGATTAAGAACAGATATGAATTTGTGGTGTTATTTGATGTGGAGAACGGGAATCCAAACGGCGACCCGGATGCAGGCAATCTGCCGAGGATTGATCCGGAGAGCGGATACGGTATCGTGACGGATGTGTGCTTAAAACGTAAGATACGCAATTATGTGGAGACACTGAAGGAAGACGAGCCCGGGTATAAAATATATATCCGGGAGGATGTACCCTTAAACAGAAGTGACAATACCGCGTACATTGAGCTTAAGACAGATGAAAAGGGAATCAAGGAACTCAAAAAGAAAGACCCTCAGGTAGACCAGAAAATACGGGATTTTATGTGCCGTAACTTTTTCGATATCCGAGCCTTTGGCGCGGTCATGACAACCTTTGTAAAGGCAGCGTTAAACTGCGGCCAGGTGCGTGGGCCTGTACAGCTGGGATTTGCCAGAAGCATTGACCCCATTGTGAGTCAGGAAGTGACCATTACCCGTGTGGCTATCACCACAGAAAAGGACGCGGAAAATAAGAGTACGGAAATGGGAAGAAAGAATATCGTTCCCTACGCCCTGTACCGCGCGGAGGGTTACATATCAGCTAATCTGGCCAGAAAATCCACGGGCTTTTCAGAGGAGGATTTGGAACTTTTGTGGGATGCCATCATCAATATGTTTGAAATCGACCATTCCGCAGCCAGGGGAAAAATGGCGGTCCGCCGGCTCATCGTGTTTAAACATAGTAAGGAACTGGGAGATTGCCCTGCATACAAACTCTTTGATGCCGTGGAAGTAAAAAAGAATGAGGAAGTGGAGTATCCCAGAAAATACGGGGATTACACGGTTGCCGTCCATAGGGACCAGATTCCGGAAACGGTTGAAGTTTCGGAGAAGATATAATGGAATACAGGGAGGATGACTTCCTCATGGTGTCCGGTATCCAGCATTTCACCTTTTGCAGGCGCCAGTGGGCCCTTATACATATTGAACAGCAGTGGAAAGAGAATGAGCATACCATAGAAGGAGAGCTGCTCCACAAAAAGGCCCATGATCCATATTTGGCAGAAAGGCGGGGCGATGTGATGATAAGCAGGGCATTGCCTGTGTATTCCAGGAGTATGGGTGTCAGCGGGGAATGCGATATTGTAGAGTTTCACAGGGCGGAGGATGGAATCGGACTCCATGGGCACAGGGGACTGTTTCGGGTATTTCCGGTGGAATATAAAAAGGGGAGCCCAAAGGAATCAGAAGCAGATATACTGCAGCTGGCGGCCCAGGCCATGTGCCTGGAGGAAATGCTGTCAGCCAGGATTGAAGCGGGGGCGCTGTATTACGGAGAGATTCACCGCAGGAATGTGGTGGAGATTACAGATGAACTGCGAAAACGGGTAAGGGATATATTTCAGGAGATGCATGAACTTTATGACAAGGGATATACACCAAAGGTCAGATGGTCAAAGAGCTGTAATGCCTGCTCCATGAAAGATATATGTATGCCGAAACTGGGAAAAGCATCACCTGTCAGGGATTATATCCGTGGGAAGATTGAGGAGGATGTATGAGGAAGTTATTAAACACCCTGTATGTTACTTCTCCTGATAGTTATCTGTCGCTGGACGGGGAAAATGTGGTAATCTATGACAACGATACGGAACTGGGACGGATACCGCTCCATAATCTGGAGGGAATAGTGTCCTTTGGATACAGGGGAATGAGCCCGGCCCTCATGGGGGGATGCGCGGAGCGGGACATATCACTTTGCATCCTTTCGCCTCAGGGAAGATTTCTGGCCCGCGTGACCGGACGTGTGCGGGGAAACGTACTTCTGCGCAGGAAACAGTACCAGGTTTCCATGGATCAGGACGCATGCCTGATGATAGGCAGAAACTGTATCCTTGGAAAAGTATACAATGCCAGATGGGTTCTGGAAAGAGCTGTGAGAGACCATGGACTTCAGATTGACACAGAGAAGGTGAAGGATGCGGCCGGGTTCCTGAAACAATCCCTCAAGCGCATAGAGGAAAGCCGGAACATGGCTCAGCTGCGGGGGTATGAAGGGGAGGATGCCAGTATTTACTTTGGGGTTTTCGACCAGCTCATATTACAGCAGAAAAAGGATTTCTATTTCAAGGGAAGGAATAGGCGGCCGCCTTTGGATAATGTGAATGCCATGCTGTCATTTGTGTACACGCTGCTGGCCAATACAGTTGCGTCAGCATTGGAAACAGTTGGCCTGGACCCTTACGTGGGATTCATGCATACGGACCGGCCGGGCCGCCTTTCCCTGGCATTGGATATAATGGAGGAGCTGCGGCCGGTTCTGGCAGACCGTTTTGTGCTTACCCTGATTAACCGGAAGATGGTAAACAAAAAGGATTTTTCCCGGAAAGAGGACGGCGCTGTCATTATGGGAGATGAGGCACGGAAGCTGTTGCTGTCAGAATGGCAGAACAAGAAAAAGGAGATGATTACCCATCCATATCTGAATGAGAAGGTGGAGTGGGGAATGATTCCATTTGTTCAGGCCATGCTTCTGTCCAGATATCTGAGAGGTGATATTGATGAATATCCGCCGTTTTTCTGGAAATAGAAAGACACCCGACAGCTGCGGCCGGAGGAGGAAGGTATATGCTGGTACTGATTACATATGATGTGAATACGGAAACCGCCGCAGGCAGGGCCAGGCTGAGAAAGGTTGCAAAGCAATGTGTCAATTATGGCACCCGCGTCCAGAACTCCGTATTTGAATGTATTTTGGATAATGCCCAGCTGATAAGGCTAAAGGCGATACTGACAGATATAATTGATGAACAGACGGACAGCCTTAGATTTTACAACCTGGGGAATAAACACTCTACAAAAGTGGACCATGTTGGGGTGAGTAAAGGGATTAATGTGGAAGAACCATTGATATTCTGACATGGTGTGCGGGCGGTAGAGCAGTATAAAATATTTTGGTGCGAACCTGAAGCAAACATGGATTTACGGGGGGATTCGCACCAGAAAAATTGCACAATGAGAGTGGATTGGGATGGATGCAGGGATGGTTGGGGTGATTCGAAGGGGGTGTTATATGATTTGTTTGTGGAAATGTGATGGAGAATAGTAGAGGTTATTGTGTATTATTGCTGTCTCCGCCCTCGCGGCGGAGTGGATTGAAATATTATGAATAGCGCGACCAGGACGGCCCTACGTCGTCTCCGCCCTCGCGGCGGAGTGGATTGAAATGGAAAATACCGGCTGGCATCATTGGAGACAGACGTCTCCGCCCTCGCGGCGGAGTGGATTGAAATTACAGAGATTGCAGGGGATAACCAGCGGCGGAGGCGGTCTCCGCCCTCGCGGCGGAGTGGATTGAAATATTGACAAAGTCACCCACAATATAGAGGCAGAGGGGTCTCCGCCCTCGCGGCGGAGTGGATTGAAATTTGCGGTAAGTTTTGCTGCGACGATTTGACTTTGTCTCCGCCCTCGCGGCGGAGTGGATTGAAATCAGATTATTTTTTGCAGTTTGATGGCGAAATAGAAGTCTCCGCCCTCGCGGCGGAGTGGATTGAAATCAGGTCACGCGCTCCCCTGCGCTGTTGGTGCCGGTGTCTCCGCCCTCGCGGCGGAGTGGATTGAAATCTATAGGGACAGCTCCAGATGTTTTTATTTTCCGTCTCCGCCCTCGCGGCGGAGTGGATTGAAATTATCGTGAGAATGGTGCGTGGAAACCATCCTGGGTCTCCGCCCTCGCGGCGGAGTGGATTGAAATCTGTGTGGCCTGTGCCGGTACCTGCCAGCACATCGTCTCCGCCCTCGCGGCGGAGTGGATTGAAATCTAGACTCTCTCTCGTAGATGTCTCAGAGGTTTGGTCTCCGCCCTCGCGGCGGAGTGGATTGAAATTGTTATCAGCGCAGCAACCTCCTGGGACTGTAGGGTCTCCGCCCTCGCGGCGGAGTGGATTGAAATATGCTCCGGGCGGCCCAGCTGGGGGTAGCGGTTAGTGTCTCCGCCCTCGCGGCGGAGTGGATTGAAATGTCCACGAAATCATATACGGCGGGCTTTCCTTTGTCTCCGCCCTCGCGGCGGAGTGGATTGAAATACATGAACATGGTCGGTGATACTGGAAAAGGGACGTCTCCGCCCTCGCGGCGGAGTGGATTGAAATTGGAATGAGGACGAAACAGTTATCCAGTATCATCCGTCTCCGCCCTCGCGGCGGAGTGGATTGAAATAGGGCAAGGGCATTAAACAATGCCTGGGCGTTCGTAGTCTCCGCCCTCGCGGCGGAGTGGATTGAAATCACAGCCATTGCCTACGTCATACTCATGGCACGGTCTCCGCCCTCGCGGCGGAGTGGATTGAAATGCCACCCTGTCATCCTGGCAGCTTGGCAACAGAAGTCTCCGCCCTCGCGGCGGAGTGGATTGAAATTTAAAAAATATCTGGTCTCCCGGTTGCGGGTTGTCGTCTCCGCCCTCGCGGCGGAGTGGATTGAAATCGGAAAATTACAATGTATTTTCTGATTCCCGCAAGTCTCCGCCCTCGCGGCGGAGTGGATTGAAATATTCCATGCCGTATAGCTGTTCTTACCCTCCTGGGGTCTCCGCCCTCGCGGCGGAGTGGATTGAAATCATAAGGCATTGTTGTCAACAACTGCGACTGATGGTCTCCGCCCTCGCGGCGGAGTGGATTGAAATTACTGGTGTTAATTTGCACTGACAACATTGGCAACTCGTCTCCGCCCTCGCGGCGGAGTGGATTGAAATACAATGTTGGGCATCCCGTCATGCATGATATGTACGTCTCCGCCCTCGCGGCGGAGTGGATTGAAATCTATAATTGAGTATCCACTGTCAATGTTGCCAAGTCTCCGCCCTCGCGGCGGAGTGGATTGAAATATCCAACGCAGTAAGGTATAACGCCTGAAGGGCGTCTCCGCCCTCGCGGCGGAGTGGATTGAAATAGGTCCGTAAACTCCCGCTGGATATCCTCCTGAGTCTCCGCCCTCGCGGCGGAGTGGATTGAAATTAAATAAATTTTCGGATTTGGCTTATGAAAAGCGTCTCCGCCCTCGCGGCGGAGTGGATTGAAATTTTATCTTGGTCCAGACATCCGCAAACGTCATGGGGTCTCCGCCCTCGCGGCGGAGTGGATTGAAATTTTCAGGCAGGCTGCTGTCGGAGCACCAAATCCATGTCTCCGCCCTCGCGGCGGAGTGGATTGAAATAAGGAGATTCTGGGACGTCTCCGACATCCTACGCGTCTCCGCCCTCGCGGCGGAGTGGATTGAAATAATTCAGCAGCAATACCCGCAACAACTGATACAGCGTCTCCGCCCTCGCGGCGGAGTGGATTGAAATCTATGTGTTACCAATGTAAAAAGCAATGGGGAAATGTCTCCGCCCTCGCGGCGGAGTGGATTGAAATGTCTGTGCCCCATCCGTGCTCACTCCCATCTGCCGTCTCCGCCCTCGCGGCGGAGTGGATTGAAATTGGTCTAATAAATCGGCCACATTTATTGCTACAAGTCTCCGCCCTCGCGGCGGAGTGGATTGAAATTTCTGGCCAAGATTGCAATAATCACAGACCAAAAGTCTCCGCCCTCGCGGCGGAGTGGATTGAAATTCAAATGACCGTTCCTGGAGCACCAGGTCTGTTGTGTCTCCGCCCTCGCGGCGGAGTGGATTGAAATTTTCCAAATGCTACCCCTATATTTGTCCCCAGCGCATCTGTCTCCGCCCTCGCGGCGGAGTGGATTGAAATAATACCGCGATATATTTACGCAGCCATTCCGGCAGTCTCCGCCCTCGCGGCGGAGTGGATTGAAATAACCCACCAGTCAATAAGGCCGGTGGTATTTTATGTCTCCGCCCTCGCGGCGGAGTGGATTGAAATTCTCCCAGTACCAGGGGCAGCTGGAGATTACGCGTCTCCGCCCTCGCGGCGGAGTGGATTGAAATATTTTGGCCGTTGCGTTTGCCATCTCTACATAACTGTCTCCGCCCTCGCGGCGGAGTGGATTGAAATATCCCCTTTGCGATATAATGGAAAACATATTAGCGTCTCCGCCCTCGCGGCGGAGTGGATTGAAATATGGCAAAGCTTCGGGGCCAGGGGACCACAACCGTCTCCGCCCTCGCGGCGGAGTGGATTGAAATTGCCTTCTTTTTTAATGCCGCGTCTATCAGGTCAGGTCTCCGCCCTCGCGGCGGAGTGGATTGAAATTGGTCCAGTGCCACGCCTACATCAATCCGCCCACTGTCTCCGCCCTCGCGGCGGAGTGGATTGAAATATGTAGTCCCCAATCCAATCCGCCAGGTTCGCGGGTCTCCGCCCTCGCGGCGGAGTGGATTGAAATCCCTTGTACGTCTGCAAAAAGTCTGCACATTGGAGTCTCCGCCCTCGCGGCGGAGTGGATTGAAATCAGGTCACGCGCTCCCCTGCGCTGTTGGCGCCGGGTCTCCGCCCTCGCGGCGGAGTGGATTGAAATACATTCGCTGTATTAGTCTCCACTTCTGTGTTAACTGTCTCCGCCCTCGCGGCGGAGTGGATTGAAATTTACCGGTCACCATCTCCGTGAATGCCTTGAATGGTCTCCGCCCTCGCGGCGGAGTGGATTGAAATTCGCCATTGTCTAACCCTCCTTATACTGTTAATGGTCTCCGCCCTCGCGGCGGAGTGGATTGAAATTTTTCCACCCTGGCTGCCTCCCGCGGCTGAAAGAGGTCTCCGCCCTCGCGGCGGAGTGGATTGAAATACAAAGGGAATCGGCAGAACGGCGGTATGGACCAGTCTCCGCCCTCGCGGCGGAGTGGATTGAAATCAGAAAAGCCACAGAAATACAATGGATATAGCCCTAAGTCTCCGCCCTCGCGGCGGAGTGGATTGAAATTCCCGAACCATTTACCCAGCAATACATTCCTGGAGCGTCTCCGCCCTCGCGGCGGAGTGGATTGAAATATCTACTGTGCAGGTATCCATACTGTACATGGGGTCTCCGCCCTCGCGGCGGAGTGGATTGAAATCAGTGCCGCAGTTGCGTCCGCTAAAGTCTGATTGTGTCTCCGCCCTCGCGGCGGAGTGGATTGAAATCGGTAGAAAGCTTTCCGATGGATATAAGCAGGGGACGTCTCCGCCCTCGCGGCGGAGTGGATTGAAATATAGCCTCTGCTGTATCATCCTGCTTCTCCAATCGTCTCCGCCCTCGCGGCGGAGTGGATTGAAATGGACTGGTTTAATAAGCTGGATGCAACCCAAAAGGGTCTCCGCCCTCGCGGCGGAGTGGATTGAAATAGCAGTCTCTCCACATCCTTAAGCTGGCCCTGTGTGTCTCCGCCCTCGCGGCGGAGTGGATTGAAATTATGAACCGGCAGAGCTGAAAGCGGCCCGGACAAAGGTCTCCGCCCTCGCGGCGGAGTGGATTGAAATCATGGATTCCGTGGGTTTTACCATATTGGTGATGGTCTCCGCCCTCGCGGCGGAGTGGATTGAAATGCCCGGCTCTGAGGGGATAGGCACAGCTCATTGCAGGTCTCCGCCCTCGCGGCGGAGTGGATTGAAATCTAGTCCAACCAGTTTAATATATCTCGTATGGAGAGTCTCCGCCCTCGCGGCGGAGTGGATTGAAATCCCGCTAAAAGCAGAAAGTACAGGGTATGATGAGGTCTCCGCCCTCGCGGCGGAGTGGATTGAAATATGTAGTTACGACCCGGAGTTGTTCCGGAAGGTTAGTCTCCGCCCTCGCGGCGGAGTGGATTGAAATATAGACCGTGATTTCATCCGGCACAATGCAGGTGCGTCTCCGCCCTCGCGGCGGAGTGGATTGAAATTCAGACCAGCGAGGCATCTTTTTGTGGAGAGGACGTCTCCGCCCTCGCGGCGGAGTGGATTGAAATAGACGTTTCTCAAACTCTTTGGCGGCCTGCTTCTCCGTCTCCGCCCTCGCGGCGGAGTGGATTGAAATCACCATCTGGGCGAGAAAATCGTGAATGTTCCCCGGTCTCCGCCCTCGCGGCGGAGTGGATTGAAATCTGCTGGTACTTTGCCAGTTCTGCCGATGTCTCCCGGTCTCCGCCCTCGCGGCGGAGTGGATTGAAATCTGGACTACCACCTGCTTGATGATGCATTCATACTGTCTCCGCCCTCGCGGCGGAGTGGATTGAAATGACTTCTCCAATCTTTTTCACCGCCTTCTTGTCTGTCTCCGCCCTCGCGGCGGAGTGGATTGAAATAACACATATCAAATACATAGTACTGGACAGTATGTGTCTCCGCCCTCGCGGCGGAGTGGATTGAAATAAGGATGGCTGGGCTAAAGATGCATTTGACAACGGTCTCCGCCCTCGCGGCGGAGTGGATTGAAATTGTCCAACTGGACGGATGCTTATAATAAGCGGCAGTCTCCGCCCTCGCGGCGGAGTGGATTGAAATTATCTCATCCACCAATAAATCATCCCACATGACATGTCTCCGCCCTCGCGGCGGAGTGGATTGAAATATTAAAAAAGGCTCTTTTTGTACAGAGCCTTTTAAGTCTCCGCCCTCGCGGCGGAGTGGATTGAAATTCGTCATCCACCCTCACAAAGGTATATCGCTTCTGGTGTCTCCGCCCTCGCGGCGGAGTGGATTGAAATTTCCACAGGAACCATCCCGTGATTGCCGCCATAATAGTCTCCGCCCTCGCGGCGGAGTGGATTGAAATGGTGGAGAGTCTTTCAATGCACTTCCAATTTCTCCGTCTCCGCCCTCGCGGCGGAGTGGATTGAAATAGGTAGGGAATATCTCCCCCGCAAACTATGCGCATCGTCTCCGCCCTCGCGGCGGAGTGGATTGAAATCGGAAGACCGGATTGTGTATGTCATCATGCATGAGGGTCTCCGCCCTCGCGGCGGAGTGGATTGAAATCCGGTATGTCACTGGCACATTGATAGGGATATCAAGTCTCCGCCCTCGCGGCGGAGTGGATTGAAATCACCAGGATACGGATCCCAGCCTTAGGATATATTCGTCTCCGCCCTCGCGGCGGAGTGGATTGAAATCCCGGTACAACGCTGTAAACTTAATCTGGTCCCCGCGTCTCCGCCCTCGCGGCGGAGTGGATTGAAATTGCATGGCCACCCGAAAATCATCATCAGCCTTATGTCTCCGCCCTCGCGGCGGAGTGGATTGAAATGTAAATACATCAAAGAGCAGACCGGTCATGAGTGGTCTCCGCCCTCGCGGCGGAGTGGATTGAAATCAGGTTCTTCTCTGTGGCGCCGGATGGGGCGCTGGGTCTCCGCCCTCGCGGCGGAGTGGATTGAAATCACTGGGTGGAAGATAAATCACCCTCTACCGCCTGTCTCCGCCCTCGCGGCGGAGTGGATTGAAATCTTGCTGGCGCCATCAGCGTCCAGCCACGGACACGGTCTCCGCCCTCGCGGCGGAGTGGATTGAAATCGCATATAGGCCCTGCGGAGAAGCAGGCCGCCAAAGGTCTCCGCCCTCGCGGCGGAGTGGATTGAAATGTCCAGAAGTTTTCCAATTGTCTTGGGCTTGATGGTCTCCGCCCTCGCGGCGGAGTGGATTGAAATTCTGCATCGTTATTACAAAGTGTAGGCGGAGATACGTCTCCGCCCTCGCGGCGGAGTGGATTGAAATCTACTCGTTTAGTATGGCTAGTACCTCCGATGCGTCTCCGCCCTCGCGGCGGAGTGGATTGAAATTCCCCGTGGGCCTGGTTCCCCCATGGGGCCTGGGTCTCCGCCCTCGCGGCGGAGTGGATTGAAATTGTAGCATCTTTTAAAACTATCACATTCTTATTGTCTCCGCCCTCGCGGCGGAGTGGATTGAAATACTGATTGGAGGGCGATATGAAAATATATAAATGTCTCCGCCCTCGCGGCGGAGTGGATTGAAATGTTCCGTCTGACCGAGATAGATAAGCAGATTGGAAGTCTCCGCCCTCGCGGCGGAGTGGATTGAAATTTTCATGGGCTGCCCGTACCTGAGAGACGGAGAGTTGTCTCCGCCCTCGCGGCGGAGTGGATTGAAATAGACTTGGCCTACGAAAAACTGTTGCCAGATAACTAGTCTCCGCCCTCGCGGCGGAGTGGATTGAAATCAAATACTACGACCTCCCCGACATTAATCTGTTGTCTCCGCCCTCGCGGCGGAGTGGATTGAAATCGGCCACATAGTCCCTCTTGTGATTAAACAGCACAGTCTCCGCCCTCGCGGCGGAGTGGATTGAAATTGGGAGAATTATCAACGGCTTTAGGGCAGGAATGTCTCCGCCCTCGCGGCGGAGTGGATTGAAATTATTTGCATTACGGTATCTCCTCTCTTGTGATACCGTCTCCGCCCTCGCGGCGGAGTGGATTGAAATATGTCTCTCTTTCTCACCTTGTCCACCGGCATCACGTCTCCGCCCTCGCGGCGGAGTGGATTGAAATGAATAATCCCGACTGAAGAACTGCCAGAGGAGAAGGTCTCCGCCCTCGCGGCGGAGTGGATTGAAATTCTGCCCAATGAATCCAATTGCCCGGTCAATCCATCGTCTCCGCCCTCGCGGCGGAGTGGATTGAAATGTCCAATTTACTTAAAACCGTATCACGGATAAAAGTCTCCGCCCTCGCGGCGGAGTGGATTGAAATCAGCAGGAAACCATACAGGAAGTGGTCTGCCAGGTCTCCGCCCTCGCGGCGGAGTGGATTGAAATCGCCCTAGGCTGCCCCAGCACCGCTTCCGCTGCGTCTCCGCCCTCGCGGCGGAGTGGATTGAAATCATTTTTGACCGTCATAAAAATCATACCAGATAGTCTCCGCCCTCGCGGCGGAGTGGATTGAAATATCTGCCGCGCATCCGCCACAAATCCCTCTTCCGTAGTCTCCGCCCTCGCGGCGGAGTGGATTGAAATCCGTCATAGGTTGTTATGATTACGTTTGCCATATCAGTCTCCGCCCTCGCGGCGGAGTGGATTGAAATCGTCCTACCGCCAGAGAATCAATCTCATCCAGCATGTCTCCGCCCTCGCGGCGGAGTGGATTGAAATCTGCACCAATCCATGCGCCCAGGCCACTGGGCTAAAAATCCGCCAAATACAGGATTACATCAAGTTAAAGTATCATTTACCTTTTATCAAACGAAACAGCGTATTTTGAACTGTAAAAGGTTAGAGCAAACTAACAATGATCAGCAAAAAAGGTGGGGTAAGCCCCACCTCTGCCATAATCTTGTTAAAGGGTATAAAGAATGTAAGCTTCCATTACACCTTCCATGCCCGAATCTCCCTAAGCCCCGGCACCAGTACCTTAGCGCTGGTTTCCAGAATTATCCGTCCCTTTCAGCCGTATGATATCGTCCGTACCCAGAGGCGCCTGGTTTCCGTGCTGCTCCAGCGCGCCCAGGGGAATCATGACAATACTTGTTGACCTGTTCCATCTCTAACCGTACAATCCAATCAGGAGGTTATATACACATGATTCAAAATTATCGTGACTTATTAACCCGCGTTTCCTCACGCGGTTCTTATGGCCGGATAAACTGCCAGCAGTCTGGTGACAGCAGATATCCCACAAAGCAGTTGAGCCCCAGTTTAATAGGTTGAAGGGGATGGTAGCCATAAAGATGAAGGAGGGCAGATCGCTGATGGCCGGATTTACCGCGGCCACCATGGTAATCACCTGGTTCAGAGGGAGTCTCATGGCCGCTGCATACAGGGGAAGGGTAATAAATGCATTGCAGAAACAGGCGAACAGGGTCCGGATGGGGACGCTGACTGCCATAACCCAGGCGGCAGAAGCAGGTCCCATGAGGAACAGGGCAATAATGGACGGCACGTCGCTGAAGTCGATCTTGTAAAAGGGCGGCATCATGGGAACGGAGAATTCCAGGGACATGAGGGCGCCGGCAACTGCAGCCAGCATACCGGTGTAAATAAGTTTCAGAATACTCCATTTTATTTATAGCAAAACCTCCTTGATAAATGCTTTCGGTATGGTGATTCAGCAATGAATGAAGTTTCAGGAAACAAAAAATCTCAGGTTGAATAACTTCATAGTCAATATAAATAAGGAATGACGCCCAATATTCATATGAACAAAATTGTCTTCTCTCATCCAGACTATACTGTCGGTTTTGGAATCGCACCAAATCAGCCGCATGTAGCGGGTCGCGGACTATACCGCCGGTAGGGAATCACACCCTGCCCCGAAGAACCTATTCATTTACTTTTCTCATTTCAAATTATCACAAATAACAACGGCTGTCAACTGCAAAAGATGCAGTTTTTGGTTGCTTTTTTCACGATTTTGTTGATAATAGATATAGACGCATGATTAAGGCATATTCTGGCATATGAAAGGCAGATTTGACAGGGGAATCGACTTTAGATATACTAGAATGAAACGTATCCCGTGTTTTGTCCCGTCTGCGGCTGGTATTATCAGCCGTGATTGATGGATTATAAGGGACAGGACTCTGGCGGGAAAGCAGTAAGGAGGTATGTATGGATTGGCAGACACTGCTTTGCGACGACCGCATCCGCAGCTGCAAGAAACAGTCCTCCACGGACCTGCGGACAGAGTTTGAGAAAGATTATCACCGGATTATCGGCAGTGCATCCTTTCGGCGCCTCCAGGATAAGACCCAGGTGTTTCCGCTGGACAGAAGTGATTTCATCCGTACCAGGCTGACCCATTCCCTGGAGGTTTCATCTCTGGCAAAATCCTTGGGACAGAACATATCGGAGAGCATCCGTACTATTATCAAGGATGAAACTTTTACCCCTGAACATAAGGCGGGGGTGTGTGACATTCTTCAGTGTGCCGGATTGATTCACGATATCGGGAATCCTCCCTTTGGCCACTTTGGTGAGACAGCCATTCAGGTTTGGTTTAAGAAGAACCTGGAGAAGCTTACATTTAAAGGGAAAACCCTTGCGGAAATTCTGGAGCCCCAGATGGTGCAGGACTTCTGTCATTTTGAGGGCAATACCCAGGCGTTCAGGGTAGTGACAAGGCTTCATTTCCTGGTGGATGAGCATGGCATGAACTTGACAAAAGCTCTCTTGGGAACTATTATCAAGTATCCGGTATCTTCCCTGGAGATTGATAAGGACAGCGGCGATATCCGCACCAAGAAGATGGGATATTTCCATGGCGACAGGGAGAACTTCCAGGATGTGCAGGAATCAACAGGCACATTGGGGAAAAGGCACCCGCTGGCATTCATATTAGAAGCAGCGGATGACATTGCCTATAAGACGGCAGACATCGAGGACGCGGTAAAGAAGGGGTGTATTTCTTATGAACGCCTTTTGGCAGAGTTAAAGGCGTAATATCTGCGGCATGACAGATACATTTGCCAAGGATATGTATCAGGAACTCAATGGTATACGATAGATGGCCGGATGGAGACCCAATGGATAGCGGGAGAAAATACAGGGTCAGATGGGGTTATCTGGCCGCAAGTATCATTATTTTTTAATTGATTTAATTATCGCCCTGCATGTTCACGATCGCATCATCAGACCCTATATAGGGGACATGCTGGTGGTGGTGTACTGTTTTGTCAGGGTGTTCGTACCAAGGGGCATGAAGCGGCTGCCGCTATATGTGTTTCTATTTGCGGTCTGTGTGGAGGTGCTGCAGTATTTTCGCCTGGCAGAGATGCTGAGGCTGCAGGGGAACGCTGCGGCCAGGATTATCCTGGGTTCCGTCTTTGACTGGAAGGATATTGCCTGTTACGGCGCAGGATGCCTGCTTATACAAATATATGAGATTCGAAGGAGGGCCTTATGAAAGGTTATCAGTTGAAAATTACCATAAAAGGCAGTAAACCGCCTATATGGAGACGCGTGGTGGTGCCGGAGCAGTTTACGTTTTGCCAGCTCCATCAGGTGATTCAGGAGGCCTTTGGCTGGTGTGATTACCATTTGCACGAGTTTGAGTTTAAGAAACTGGGGCTGCTTATAAGGGATCTGGCGGAGTCTTGCAGCTGCGATGTGCTGGAGGAGGGAACACAGATTGGAACTCTCATAACAGAGAACCCTCGTTTTATATATACCTACGACTTCGGGGATGCATGGGAACACCAGATTCTCATGGAGAAGGAAGTGGAGTATGAATACAGCTATCCCCAGGTGTTAAAGTATAAGGGAGACAATATTCCGGAGGACTGCGGCGGTATAGGCGGTTACTATGACCTGTTGGACCAGCTGTCTGACCCTGAGGCTGAGGAGCATGACATGATGGAGGAATGGGCCCGCCAGCGGGGAATAGGAGAATATGACATGGATGAAGTAAACGCCAATTTAAAGGCACATCCGGCATTTGGACAGGGTGGAGCGGGAGACGGACAGGAACATGCAGCCCGGGAACATGCAGCCCGGGAACATGCGGTACAGGAGGATGCGGCTCAGGAACATGCAGCCCACAAACAGGTAACCGGTCCCCAGGATGCTGAAAAGCCGGAAACACAGAGGCCAGCTCCAAGGGGAATCCATACCCTGGAGGACCTGTTCTCCAGGTTTGAAAAGACCGAGCTTCTGCGCATTGCCAGGGTTCACCATATTGGGGGATGCGGTGAGATGGGTAAGAATAAGCTGGCCCCGGCTCTGGCTGCCGCCCTGCTGGATTCCCAGCGCATGGGGCGGTTCTTCGGCACCTTAAGCGATGAGACCGCTGCAGAGTTTGAGAAGGCCGCTGCAGCCGGAGGTATGGAATACCAGGGAGACCTGGAAGCTCTCAGTTTCCTCCACTACGGCGGTTACTGCGGGTTTACCAGCCTGGGAACAGCAGTTGTTCCGGCAGATGTGGCAAAGGCATATGATGAGCTGAATACAGAGAAATTCCAGTCTGAGCGTCATTACCGCAGCCAGGTATGGGCTTGCTGCAAGGCAGCGGTTTACCTTTACGGCGCCGCTGATGCGGGCCAGGTGGAGACAATCTGCAAGGCAGTTGGCTGTGAGGCAGATGCAGGGGAAATTACCAGCCTTTGCCGTGAGATGAAAGGAGTCTGGACTGACTTTGCTTATTGGGATGGCCGGTTTATTGACTGGGATCTGGTTCAGGGAGATGCCTATAAAGATGTTTTGAATTATCAGAAGGGCAAGGAGTTTTATATACCTTCTGCCGCGCAGGTGAAGGAGATTGCCAGAACCGGAGCAGTAGAAATTAAGAGACATATCCGCCCGCTGAAGGCGTTTTTCCTGGCCATGGTTGGCTGCGATGAGGAGACCGCTCAGGAGGCAGCGTCCTCCATCCATCACCACGTAAGGCTGGGGACAACGCCAAAAGCAGTGGAAGACATCATGGAGCATTTTGGACTGAACCTGGATTCCCAGGAAAAGATGAATGGATTCGATGAAATCATGGAACAGGTATGGAAGGAAACCAGGACGGTTGGCAACTGTGGTTATAACCGGGTGGAGCTGGACGCCAAGACAGCACGCATTGACCCGGATGCGCCCTGTCCCTGCGGCAGCGGCAAGCGTTACCGCCAGTGCTGCGGCCGTAAATAGGGAAGCGGAAGTGGAAGACAGCCATGTTTGAGCGTGTGCATTACAGGGTGGAACGGATTGACGGGGATTACGCTTATCTGAAGCGCGTGGATGTTCCGGATGACGATGAGAAATGCGTTGCCAGGGCCCTTCTGCCTGCTGATATCAACGAGGGCAGCAGGCTGGCGTATGAGATGCTGGAGTATACGCTTCTGTAACATGCCGGAGCGGCCCCGGCGATATGTATAAGAGGCAGTATGGAACAGGAGCTGAAACTGACCAGGGAGCTGGACAGCTACCACGAGATATATCATGTCTGGGAAAAACTGGATGTGGCGCTGGCCAATATCGGGAGTTTTCCTACCGTACCGGATTTTGCATCGGAGGCCAGATATGGAGACCTGCTCATACGTCAACTATTTCTCCTACATGTCTAACGCGGGCGTGAAGGCAGTGAAGAAACTGCTGGAGGAGAAGGAAGTCAAATACTTCCATGATTTGGCTAACGCGGCAGTGGATGCAATGGAGCGGGATGTGCTGAATGCTATGGCTATGTTTGCGTTAGAGCAGGTTTGAGATAAGAGAGCTGTTTTTATTCCGGCAAACGCAGCGGACTTCTGTGTGGTGGACAATCCTCACTTTTCCAAGGATTCCGTGGTAGTCATCGAGAGCATTTCCGGTGATACGAAGGAAGTGGTGGCTGCGGTGGATAAGGCCCATGAAATCGGAGCCACGGTCATACACTATGTGGAGAAGGAAGGCAGCCCGCTCTATGAAAAATCAGATTATCTCATAACCACCGCAGGCGGAGGATACTATTTCTGGTACACCGTGACCCTGCGCTTCATGTATCATGCAGGCCAGTTTCCAAGGTATGAGATGTTTTTTGAGGAGCTTAAGTGGACTGGGCTGTCTGCTATGGCATGTGTATCATGGAAGAGATGCAGTGGATGCGCACAAGGCCCATATCGGCCTCTAATTTCTTCCATGGGACATTGGAGGTTATTGACAAGGATACCTCTGTAATTTTAATCAAGGGTGAGGATAAGACTCGTCCGCTCATGGACAGGGTGGAGAATTTTGTCCACAGGATCAGCGCTAAGGTGACTGTGTTTGACAGCAAGGATTTTGAGCTTAAGGGAATCAGCGACGAGTTCAGGGGAATGCTCTGCCCAATCATCATGCGTTCTGCTTTCCAGAGGGTATCCACTCATCTGGAGCATAACAGACGGCATCCTCTGGCTATCAGGAGGTATTATAGGAGGCTGGATTATTAATATACCCGGCCCTTCAGAAAGCATGCTGGCAGTTCCAAAAATGCATTGAAATCAAGGAGAAAAGGGATGTTTGAAATGGTTGCGCGAATACTTTCCCGATGGTATACTTAAGCTATATATGGTCATGTATCGTATAATAATGATACAGACATAATCAATGGAGGCGGAATCATGGGAAAACTGAACAAGGAATCAAGCGTCCCTTTGTATCAGCAGCTGATGGAGGTAATCCAGAATCAGATACTCAACGGAGAATTAAAAGAAAATGACAGGATACCTACTGAGATAGAGTTGAGCAGGGAGTATGACGTCAGCAGGATAACAGTGCGTAAAGCCGTGGAATTATTGGTGGAGGAGGAGATACTGGTAAAGCGACAGGGCATAGGAACCTTTGTGTCGCAGAAAAAGCTTTGCCGCAATATCAATGGTTTCATGGGATTTACTCAGAGCTGTCTGGCGGAGGGAAACACGGCCGGGGCACAGTTGGTGTCTGCGGAACTGGCAGAGGCCACTATGGTGGACGCAGAGGAACTGAAGATTCAGGAACACGAGAAAATCATTAAGATTGTGCGGGTGCGAACCTGCGACGGGATTCCCGTTATGCTGGAGGAAAATCATTTTCCGGCCCGTTTCGCATACCTTTTGGGCCATGACCTCACAGGGTCCCTCTATCAGATATTGGCGGAGAATGGGACAATCATGGATAATGGCATTAAAAGAATTGGAATAAGCCAGGCCAATGAGATTGAGCACAAGTATCTGGGCGTGGAGCTCGATAAGCCCCTGCTTTATGTAAAGGATGTCAGCTATGATCGGGAGGGAAATCCTGTCCACAACTGCAAAAGTGTGATTAATCCGGACCGCTATAAGATGACGGTCATGGTTAATGCTTGAGAAAAGGCGGACAGAGAAAGATAACAATCAGTAAATCCCAGGTATCGGTAATGAATATCCAGTACCCTTAAGAGGATGATGGAGGATTTGAGTCATCCGGCAATCGGGGCAATGATTGATACAATTCCCATGGCATTGGCAGGTGAGCGGCCGGAGGATTACCTGAAGGTATTCGGGGAGCGTCTGGTGCATGTGCATTTTATCGACGGTGCGCCCAGAGGACACCTGGCATGGGGGGACGGAGTTCTGGATATGAAAGGGTATCTGCAAGAGTGTTCACGGTATTCTTACAAAGGTTACCTGTCCCTGGAGATAACAGACGGCAGATACAGAGTGGACCCTACAGCCTCTGTTTTACAAAGCATTGAGAGGTTATATGACGTATTGATTTGATGCCCACAGCGAACAGTAAATATACTAATAAAGCGGATTCCCTGCGTATAGGCGACTGGAATTCGCTTTTTTGGGCAAAAAGCCAAAAAAAGTACATGATAAATGTGAAAATTATACGAAAATTAGATTATGAGTACATTTTATGTTTACAAAATATACATAACGTCATATAATGATTACATGATAATTAAAACACATCAACAAAGAGGTGAGGACATGTTAAGAGTACTGGGATTGGGCGATAACGTGGTGGATAAGTATATGCACATCCGTACCATGTACCCGGGCGGAAACGCATTGAATTTTGCAGTCTATGCAAAGATGTTCGGAATTGAAGCCGGTTATCTGGGTGTGTTCGGAGATGATGAGGCTGCCGCCCATGTGTATGATACGATCCGTGGTCTTGGGCTGGATCTCTCCCACTGCCGTTTTTATCCGGGAGAGAACGGATACGCCAAGGTGCGTTTGGACGACGGGGACCGGGTATTTACCGGCTCCAACAAAGGCGGGGTATCAAGGGAACATCCTCTGGGGCTGACTGGAATGGACAGGGCTTATATAGCCGGCTATGACATTGTACATACCAGTATCTTCAGTTATGTGGAAGATGAGCTTCCGTTAATCCGTCAGGCATCATCCTTTGTATCTATGGATTTTTCGGACAGGGCAGACGAGGGGTATTTGAGACAATGTGCGCCATATGTTGACTGTGCCAGTATCTCCTGCGGCGATATGCCCAGAAACGAGATTGAGAAACAGATGGCTCTGATTCGGGAATTCGGATGCAGACATATTGTTATTGCTACCAGGGGGTCCAAGGGTGCGCTGGTAATGGTAGACGGACGCCTCTACGAACAGTCACCATGTCTGGTAGAGGCGGTGGATACCATGGGAGCGGGAGATTCCTTTATTACCTGCTTCCTGATAAATTATGTGGATGCCATGAAGGACTCCAGGGACTTCCCGGCAGCATCGGGAACCAGAGGAACAGTGACAGCTGCAGACTATCAGGATTTGGCAGTCAGAACCAGTCTGTACCGTGCAGCCGTTTACTCGGCAGTCAACTGCCAGAAGAATGGATCATTCGGATTTGGCAAAGTGTTTCAGGATGAGTAAAGCATTATGCAAAAAAGTATTATGAAGAGGCGGAAGGAGTTTATTATGAGAAGGTTTGTTAAGAAAGCGGCGGCTGCCCTGTTGGCAGGAACCATGGCAATGTCACTTACAGCTTGTGCGGGATTTACCCCCAGCGGCGGTGACAACAAGAAGGACGCACCGGCTTCTTCGGAGGCAGGAGCTGACACAGGTGTTACACAGGCTGATCAGACATCAGAAGAGAAAAAAACCATAAAGTTTTTCCACAGGTTTCCTGATGAGCCGTTTAATGGCTTTATTGAAAGCAAGATTGCTGAGTATGAGGCGGCGCATCCCGATATCGACATCGTAGTCGAGAGTGCCCAGAATGATCCATACAAAGAAAAAATTAAAGTAGTGGTTGGCGGCAATGATGCTCCTGATATTTTCTTTAGCTGGTGCGGCGAGTTTTCAGAGCGGTTTTTAAGAGAAAACCTGATTATGGACCTTACCCCATACCTGGAAGCAGATAAGGAGTGGAAGGATTCCCTCATGGAGTCGCAGCTGGTAAACTATACGAAGGACGGTGTTACATACGGCATTCCATTCAGACTTGACTGCAAGCTTTTCTTCTACAATACACAAATATTTGAAGAGAACGGTCTGAAGGCACCGGCTACATGGGATGAGCTCATTGATGTGTGTGATAAGCTGAAAGCGGCTGGTGTCACTCCCATATCTTACGGAAACCAGGAAAAGTGGCCGGCAGCGCACTATATTGGCAGCCTGAACCAGATGCTTGTAAGCGATGAGGTAAGAGAAAAAGATTTTGATCCTGCCCAGGGAGAGTTCATCGATCCTGGTTATGAAGAAGCATTAAAATGCTATCAGCAGCTGATTCCTTATTGCAACGATGCAGTGAACGGTACAGCGGCAGACATGGCAAGAACCAATTTTGCAATGGGCAAGTCCGCTATGTACTATGCAGAACTCATTGAGATTCCATATATTACAGACCTGAACGCCGACCTGGATTACGGTATGTTCAAATTCCCTGTAGTGGAAGGTCCAGGCAACCCTGATATATTAACTGGCGTTCCGGAAGGATTTGTGGTTTCGTCCAAAACACAGTATCCGGACGAATGTATCGAGTTCCTGAAATGGTTTTTAGGGCCGGAAGTGGGCAAGGAGCAGGCACAGACCATCGGCTGGTTCAACGCATCAAAGAATGTGACAGAAGGAGTCAATGATACGAAACTGCTGGACGGCTATAAGGTTGTAAATGAAGCCAAAATCATGGGACCATGGTTTGACAACGCTCTTTATTCAACAACATGTGATGAATATCTCACAGCAGCTTCCGACCTTACAAATGGAGATATTACACCTGCGGAGGCAATGGCAAGAGTACAGAAAGTCGCTAAAGAAGCCCAGAGTCTTGTATCCGGGCAGATCAAGTCAGAGTAATCTATAGGGGGATGTGGAAACATCCCCCTGCAACATAAGAAAGCAGGTAAAAGCTATGAGAACGAAGAAATCCACCCCATATTTGTATATGATTCCCGGTCTTATTATGGTACTTGTATTTGTATACATACCGGTCATAACGAATATCGTATACAGCTTTTTCAGCTTGTCATCCTACTCCTCTTCGGCAAAATTTGTGGGTATCAGTAATTACATCCGGTTTTTTACAAAGGATACCCTCCCTATCATGCTGAAGAACAACGGACTGTACTGTATTATTTCCCTCGTCGTTCAGGTGGGTTTCGGAACATTGCTTGCGCTTCTTCTTGAGAGTAAGGCTACAGGACGGTTCCGTAATGTGTACAGGAATATATATTATATACCGGCCCTGATTTCACTGACAGCAGTAGGTATTCTGTTTACCTTCATATATCAGCCGGACCTGGGCATGCTGAACTCATTTCTGAGAGCCATAGGACACGGGGATATGGCTCGTTCATGGCTGGGAGATTCCAAGATTGCCATATACTGTATCATAGCCATGAGTCAGTGGCAGTTTACCGGATATATCACTCTTCTCATGGTAGTGGCCATACAGAATGTGTCCAATGATTATATTGAGGCAGCGTCTATTGATGGCGCGGGACCTGTAAAACGTGCACTCCATATCATACTGCCTCTTGCAAAGGAGCAGCTTCTGGTATGCTCAATCATCACGGTAATTGGAGCGTTCAAGTTGTTTACCGAGGTATATTCCACTACTGGAGGAGGGCCAGGAAACAGTACGCAGGTATTGGGGGTGTTCCTTTACCAGAACGCATTCCTTCACGACGACTTGGGAATGGCGGCTGTAACCGGTGTATTTATATTCATGATAACCATGGTGCTGTCACTGATTCAGATGAAGCTCACCGGGTCTGGCGAAGTGTAGAAAGGAGAGGCATATGAAGAAACGAACAGCAGTAACCGTACTTTTGAATATATTCTTCATACTGTTGGTGCTTGTGATTATACTGCCGGCAGCCTGGCTGATTATGAATTCGCTGAAGACCAATGTGGAACTGTTTACCGATTCTCTGGCGCTGCCTGCGAAAGTACAGTTTGCCAACTATATATCAGCATGGAATAAAGGGCTTTACAAATACTTTGGAAATTCTGTCATTGTAAGTTTCATTTCCCTTATATCCATTCTGTTTCTAAGCTCCCTGCTGGCCTATGGCATAACCAGATTCAACAGCAGATTCGGAAACCTGATATTCCTGATTACATTAGGAGGCATGGCCCTCTCGGAGCAGGTGGCACTGGTTCCGCTGTATAAGATACTTCAGGCCACACACCTGTATAATACGTATTGGGCGGTTATCCTGCCGTATGTGGCATTCAGGATACCGTTTACTGTATTCCTGATGCGTGCTTATTTTATGTGTATACCAAAGGAACTGGAGGAAGCGGCAGTCATTGACGGATACAACAGCTTCCAAATATTCAGAAAGATTATAGTCCCTATCAGCAAGCCGATTTTTGCATCCTGCGCCATTGTGAACCTGAATTTCGTGTGGAACGAGTTCCTGTTTGCCAATGTGTTCCTGGAGAGTAAGAGTATTATGACCATCCCTATCGGTTTGATGACGTTTAAAGGCGATATGAGATCAGATTATGTGGTAATGCTGGCAGGCATCACCATTGCATCCCTTCCAATGATCATACTGTATCTGTGTATGCAGAAACAGTTTGTCCGAGGTCTTACCTCTGGTGCGGTCAAGGGCTAGTATAACCCACATTAAATGCCTTGCTGGTTCGGTGAGGATGATTTTTTGAGAGTGCAGGTGCAAAAACGGAGGCGT
>PPYF01370283.1_pt1 | contig 75679 bp, 74 predicted proteins | sample 1559871 | NCBI WGS metagenome assembly PPYF01 (sample SAMN08240021, study PRJNA423297) | Human gut metagenome, whole genome shotgun sequencing project.
TCGGGTACAGTCAGTGGCAGTTACCGAATGAAGCGGATTACCGGAAATTACAGGTGCTTTTTCAGAGGACAGCTGCAGAATGTCAGCGAAATAACCCTTTATGCCGTGAACATGATGATCTGGTCAGTGAGCAACACACACTCAGGCGTGAATATCACGAACTGGCAGATCAGTATTCGCTGTTACGTCGTTACTTTACGGTATCAGTTGATGTGCCTTATACCGATGTGTGGACATTCCCGCCGGTTCAGTATTACCCAGGAAAGCACCCCTGTGAAAAACCAGCCGCAATGATGGAGCACATCATAAAAGCCAGCAGCCGTGAAGGTGATTTGGTCGCTGATTTCTTTATGGGGTCCGGAGCGACACTGAAAGCTGCACTGAAGCATAACCGTCGCGTCCTGGGAGTGGAAATGGAAGCAGAACGGTTTGAGCAGACTAAGGTGGAGATAGCGTTGATTCCCGTGTCACATTGCTTATAAACTGAAACCTCGCATTTGCGGGGTTTTATGCCCTAAATTTAATTAGTTGATTACATAATATAATTCGTTGCAGTAAGTTATATTTTTGAATTAAAACGCCGTTAATTTTATTTAGTGTATTGATGTTTATTTTTATTTATATAATTTATTCAATTACTTGTTTTATATCTTATGGTTAGCAATAATAAAAATACTGTAAAATAAAATTAAATTTAACTAATCATGAAAAAATCAGTATTTCTTATTGCAGTATCTTCATTATTTTTAGTTTCATGTGCTACAAAACAGTACCCGCAAGCGGCTCCGGTTACAGCAGAAGAATCTGGGATCATGACGTGTAATGACCTAAAGGTTGAAATTGCTAAAACACGTGGTATTCAAACTGAAATTGAGAACACGGGGGAGTTTGATGGAAAAACTGTCCTGGGATTTTTAGGTGATTTTGGCATAGGCAACGGGATGGCAAAAAGCGATGCCCGGAAAAAAGTTGCATCGCGCCTCAATCAGTTAGAAGGACTTAAAGATATTAAATGTAAGTAATATCATATGGATATAAATTACCAAAGGTCGCCCTGTGCGGCCTTTTTTCATATACGCCGCCACAGAATCAATCACCTCGTTATGACTTAACACAAGAGCTGTGTGCGGCTTTTTATTATCCACGTACAAGGGGGCACTATGAGTGATTCCTGTGACAGTAAAAAAATCGACGCGTTAGAAAAGCGAGTTACAGATCTTGAAAAGCAGCTTGCTGAGACTTCACAAGCTGCTAATGACAAAATGGAAACTATCAAAACACATCTGGACAATGTATGGATGATGGTTTCTAAGTCACCTATCGCTTAGATAAGTACTTTGCATAGGCCAGGTCGCCAATCTCACGCACAGTCAGATTCATAATGTCATGCTGGTTTGTGTCCAACTCGATTTTTATATCCATGCCATTAACGGACATAAAAACCATGACTGGGTAAGGAGATGATTCCATTTTTCCTTTCGTCTGTCCTGCTGATAGATATAAAATGCTATTTATCTGGTAATTACTCATATTAATCCTTTTGGTTAATTAATTCAGAAACCAGTCGATGTGCAAAATCGAACTGATAACCATATCTCGGATATGCATTAGTTACATTTAACTGAATCACAGGTCGCTTCGGCGGCCTTTTTTATTGCCTGCAACAATAAGAGCATTGGAATACGACAGGCTCATTACCTAATCCGTATTCAGCCACAGTGCTCTTTTTATTGCTTTCCCGCCGCTGGTGGGATTCCGAATAATGCCGCAGCCACCTTACTTTAACCGTCTGTAACAATATAAACCGGTTGCGGCATTTCCCTATCACTCAACATACGGAACACTCCGCAGGGGGTGGATATGCGCATGCCTGACAAATATTCCAGCCCTACAGCATACGCCTGGGGACTTATAACCTCTGCTTTTGGCGTTTTATCTCTGGACCAGTGGGCTATTGTTGCCGGGATCATCTGTACTGTCGGGACGTTCCTGGTGAACTGGTATTACAAACGGAAAGAATTCCAACTGAAAGCCGGAGAACATCATGAATAACCGATTATTTAAAAAAGTCATGGCCGCTTGTGCCGCCGGGGCGATTGCCGGAGCGCTGGTGCTGATCCCCGCGTATGAGGGTGTTGAGTACAAACCTTACCGTGATGTGGCCGGGGTGCTCACCGTATGTTATGGCCATACCGGCAGTGATATTCAGCCCGGCAAGTTGTACACGGACGCTGAATGTAAGGCGCTGCTGCATGACGACCTGACGAAAGTCCGGCGCGCGGTTGACCCGATGATCAAAGTGCCGATTGATGACAATACCCGGACGGCCATCTATTCATTTGCATATAACACCGGAACCGGTGCGTTCTCGCGTTCGACAATGCTGCGGAAACTCAATGCCGGTGATATCGCGGGTGCCTGTGACGAAATGAAACGCTGGACATTTGCCGGTGGTAAGCAGTGGCAGGGTCTGATTAACCGGCGCGAAACGGAGAAAGCGGTATGCCACGGAACCCTTTAATGCTGATCATCATTGCTATCATTCTGCTGACTACTGCTATGTTGGCGGGTTGTTATCTGTATTCACTCCCGAATCACTGTAATCCGCTACCAGGTAACCCGCTGGACGGTGTGATCCATTATGAGTGTGAAGCGCCATGAAGAATATATTTTCTGTCTTACTCAATGGCTGGTTGTGGGCTGTGGTGTTCTTCGGGTTATGGGTGTTCAGCCTGCTGTCAGCCGAACAATCAGAAGGGCAGCACAAAGATAAGGTTATCACTGACCAGCAAAAGTTGATTGACAACGCCTATACCAGTATCGATATCTTTAACCATGCCGCCGCCGCAAACGCCAGCCGGAATATGCAGGCAGAAGCCAAATCACAGGAGAAGCAGATTGAATACCGCACTATTATCCGGAAAGAGCCTACCTGTAATTTGTATATTCCTCAGCCTGTTTCTGACGGGCTGCTCAGCCATGTCTACGCCATCCGTGAATCAGCAATGCGTTCCGCTCCCGACATCGCTGACACAACCGGTGCTGGCACCGCTACCACCCGCCGACTGACATATTGCCAGGCGGTTGAGTGGATAGAGCCGCTGCTGACGGCACTGGATCAGGCTAACGGGCTGTTGATGGATATCCGGAAAGCGGATGCAGAGCGAAACAGACGAAAGTAATAACCCATCACAAAGCCTGCTCACTGAGTGGGCTTTTTAATTGGTTACGGAGAAATTAGCGTGAACCTTATAACTCATTGTTTATATGTGTGTTTGTGAAAAGGTACTCCCGGAGGGGTACCCTTACCACGGGGCGGCGGCTTCGCGGGAAACGGCTCATTTTCGGATTTTCATGCTGTCAGCAGCAGGTCATTTAATTCATTGATACCGTTGATAAAAAACAACACTGAGGTGACAAAGCCGATTTTTGTCTGTCACCTGAGTGCTGTTTATCCTTTTGATTAACAACAATAAATAAGGAATCCACCTGACAGTGTGAGGTGACAATGTCTAATATCAGCAATCTCGGGGACGCGTATCACTGGAGTGTTGCAAAGATTGCTGAAGCGTTCGGACTGAACCGGGGTACGGTTAAAAAGCGGCTGCTCGATGCAAATGTGGCGATAGCGGGAACAGTACGCGGCAATCCGGTGTATGCCCTCCGCGATGTCGGTCCGGTGATATTCGGTGCTGACACAGAGAAAGATCCGTCCGGTATTCAGGATCCGGACAAAATGTTCCCGAAAGACCGTAAAGACTGGTTCCAGTCTGAAAACGAACGCATCAAACTTGAAACCTCACTGCGCCAGCTGATACCTGCTGAAGAATCTCACCGTGAGATGGCGACCATCATCAAAGCGATAGCCCAGGTGCTGGACACCTGGCCTGACCGACTGGAGCGTGACCACGGCTGGCAGCCTGAGCAAATCACACAGGCACAGGATGTGGTGGATGAACTCCGCGATCTGCTGGCGGTGGAGGTGGAAAACGCAGAGGAAGAAAACGGATGAGTACAGGTTATGCGTCGGCGGCTGAAATGCGCCGGGATGTCTCTGTGCTGCTGCGTCCGCCGCGCCGGATGCCGGTGGCGGAGGCCGTTAAAAAATACATGCGGGTGCCGATGGGCGGCGGCAGCGCGGTGCAGTGGGAAGACACCCTGACGCCGTACATTATTGAGCCGATGAACTGCCTGACATCCCGGAAATATGATGCGGTGATATTTGTCGGCCCGGCGCGTACCGGTAAATCCCTGGGGCTTATCGACGGCTGGATTGTCTACACGATAGTCTGTGATCCGGCTGATTTTCTGCTGATTCAGATGACGGAAGAAAAAGCCCGTGAGCATTCCAAAAAGCGCCTCGACCGGACATTCCGTGCGAGTCCGGAAGTGGCTAAACGGCTGAGCCCGCGCACCAATGATAATAACGTGCATGACAAAACGTTCCGCGCCGGTAACTACCTGAAAATCGGCTGGCCGTCCGTCAATATCATGTCCTCATCGGATTACCGGTTTGTGGCACTGACGGACTATGACCGGTTTCCGGAAGATATCGACGGCGAGGGGGATGCATTCTCTCTGGCATCAAAACGTACCACAACATTTATGTCCGCCGGGATGACGCTGGTGGAAAGTTCACCCGGCCGGGAAATCACCGATCAGAAATGGACGCCGTCATCACCCCATGAAGCACCGCCGACCACCGGTATTTTATCGCTGTACAATCGCGGCGACAGGCAGCGCTGGTACTGGCCGTGTCCGCACTGCGGGGAATACTTTCAGCCGGTGTTTGATGCGGTGGCCGGTTACCGGGATGACCCGGATCCGGTGACAGCCAGTGAGGCGGCTTATATTGAGTGCCCGCACTGCACCGGACACATTTCCGGCAGCGAAAAGCGGAAGCTGAATAATCGCGGTGTCTGGCTGAAAGACGGCCAGGACATTGACCGGTACGGCAACATTACCGGCGATGCCCGCCGCTCCCGTATCGCGTCATTCTGGATGGAGGGACCGGCTGCCGCCTATCAGACGCTGTCCCAGCTCGTTTATAAATATCTCACCGCCGAACAGGAATATGAGCTCACCCTGAGCGAAGAAACCCTGAAAACGGTGATCAATACGGACTGGGGGCTGCCGTACCGGCCGAAACATACTCAGGATCAGCGCAGGGCAGAAGAACTGCTGGCGCGGGCGGAGGATCTCGGGATCTGCTGTGTGCCGGAAGGTGTCCGCTTTCTGGTGGCAACCGTCGACGTACAGGCCGGGAAAAACCGCCGGTTTGTGGTTCAGGTCACCGGCTACGGTGAAAAAGGTGAACGCTGGATTGTTGACAGATTTGATATCACCCAATCCCTGCGGACGGACGGCAACGGCGAGTGTGTCCGTATTCATCCCGGTGCCTATCCGGAGGACTGGAAGCTGCTGATAACAGATGTGCTGGATAAAACATATCCGTTGTCCGGACATCCGGCGATCAGAATGCCCGTCATGATGCTGGGGGTGGATACCGGCGGTGAAAGCGGTGTTACTGATAACGCGTATGCTTTCTGGCGGCAGTGCCGCCGTGACGGCATCAGCCGCAAAGTGTTTCTGTTCAAGGGGGGCAGCCGTACCGGCGCAAAACTGATCACCAAATCCTATCCGGATAACACCGGACGCTCTGACCGGCAGGCGAAAGCCGCCGGGGATGTGCCGTTATATCTGCTGCAGACTGACAACCTGAAAGACCGGGTGGCTGCTGCACTGAGCCGTGATATGCCGGGTCCGAATTATGTGCATTTTCCGGACTGGCTGAATGACTCTTTCTATGACGAACTGACCTATGAGGAGCGGCTGACCAGCGGTAAATGGGAAAAGCCCGGGCGGGGCGCAAACGAAGCCTTTGACCTGATGGTGTACGCCCATGCACTGGTGATCATAAAGGGGTACGAGAAAATCAAATGGGATAAACCTCCGCCCTGGGCACGGTTACCCGATATTCCTGTTATTCCGCCTGAAAACACTGACTCCCCCGACAATATCACCCTTATTTCAACAACCGGACCCGCGAAACCGAAGAAACCGAAAAAACGGAAAGCATCGGCGTGGGCCCCTGTTTCATCATCCGGAGGTGGCTGGATATGACCATAGAAGAGATTGACGACATGATCCGGCAGTACGCGGAAGCGGAACGCGCTGTATTGCAGGGCAGAAGCATCACGATGAACGGTCAGAGCATGTCGATGGAAAGCCTGAGCGAAATCCGCAAAGGGCGGGAATACTGGGAGCGCCGCCGCAGCGGTTTGTTATCGTCCCGCTCCGGCAGGCCGGGTTATAAACTGGCGAGGTTTCCGCGATGAAGCTGATCGACAGTGCTATCGGCCTGATTGCGCCGGGCTGGCAGGCGTCCCGGATGCGGTCCCGCCTGCAGATAAAAGCCTATGAGGCCGCGATGCCGACCCGTACCCACCGCGCGCGGCGGGAATCCCGTAACGCGAATCAGCTGGTGAAATCCGGCGGCCGGTCACTGCGCGAGCAGGCCCGGTTTCTGGATGACAACCACGACCTTGTGATCGGTCTGCTGGATAAGCTGGAAGAGCGGGTGATTGGTGCGAAAGGCATTATTGTTGAGCCGCAGCCGCTGCTGCGCGGCGGTGAACTGGCAGATGACCTGGCAAAACAGATCCGTGCGGCCTGGTCGGAATGGTCTGTCAGTCCGGATGTGACCGGTCAGTATACCCGTCCGGTACTTGAACGGCTGATGGCGCGTACCTGGCTGCGTGACGGAGAGGTATTCGGTCAGATGGTGTCCGGACGGGCCAAAGGTCTGAGGCGGGAAAACGGGGTGCATTTCTGGATTGAGGCGCTGGAGCCGGACTTTGTGCCGCTGAATCTGGATGTGCCGGGCAGCAATATCTGCCAGGGTGTGAAACTCAATGAGTGGGGGCGGCCTGTCAGTTACAACGTGTATAAAAATATGCCGTCAGCCCTGTACCGGTCGCAGGATCTGAAAACCATCGACGCTGAAAACATGCTGCACCTTAAGTTTACCCGCCGCCTGCATCAGCTGCGCGGGCACAGTCTGTTGTCCGGCATTCTGATCCGCCTGAGTGCTCTGAAAGATTATGAGGACGCGGAACTCACCGCTGCCCGTATCGCTGCATCACTCGGGATGTACATCAAAAAAGGGGATATCTATAACGGCGATGATGCATCAGAGGACAGGGAACTGAACATCGAGCCGGGCATTATCTTCGATGAACTGGCACCCGGTGAGGATATCGGCATGGTCAAATCTGACCGCCCGAACCCGAACCTGCAATCCTTCCGTAATGGTCAGCTGCGTGCAGTAGCCGCCGGCAGCCGCGGCAGTTATTCCAGTATTTCACGTGATTATGACGGCACTTACAGCGCCCAGCGCCAGGAGCTGGTGGAGTCTTTTGAGGGCTACGGCATTTTACAGGATGCGTTTGTGGCCGCAGTGACCCGCCCGATGTACCGCAGCTGGCTGACAATGGCCGTGGCGGAGGGGGTGATTGATGTACCGCCGGATGTTGATCCCGCTTCTTTAATGAATGCGGTTTACAGCGGCCCGGTGATGCCGTGGATTGACCCGCTGAAAGAGGCCAAAGCCTGGCAGGTGCTGCTGCGCGGCGGCGGGGCAACCGAAGGGGAATGGGTTCGGGCCAGAGGCTCCAGCCCTGCTGATACAAAACGCCGCCGTAAAGCGGAAATTGATGAAAACAGAAAGCTGGGGCTGGTGTTTGACACCGATCCGGCGAATGACAAAGGAGCGCCTGACGATGCCAAATCCCGGGACGATGACGAGTAACCCGAAAGCATCCGCACCGGTTAAAAGCTGGTTCCGCATGAAAGCCGCGGCGGATACCCAATCGGCGGACATTTATATCTATGACGAGATCGGCGGCTGGGGGATCTCAGCAAAGCAGTTTTCAAAAGAGCTGCTGGCGCTGGGGGATGTCAGTCAGATTAACCTGCATATTCACTCCCCCGGCGGCGAAGTGTTTGACGGGATCGCCATTTATAACCAGCTGAAAGGCCATGATGCAAAGATCACCGTTTATATCGACGGGCTGGCGGCCTCAATGGCCTCTGTTATTGCCATGGTCGGTGACACTGTGATTATGCCGGAAAACGCCATGATGATGATCCACAAACCGTGGGGAATTGCCCGGGGGGATGCGGATGAAATGCGGGATTACGCCGACCTGCTGGATAAGCTGGAAAATGTGCTGATCCCGGCGTATGTCGCCAAAACCGGCAAAACGGCGGAAGAGATTGCCGCCATGTTAGAAGAGGAAACCTGGATGAACGGCGACGAATGTCTGTCACACGGGTTTGCTGATCAGCTTACTGACCCGGTACAGGCGATGGCCTGTATCACATCCAAACGTATCGAGGACTTTACTGCTATGCCACAGGCTATTAAAAACCAGGTATCACCGAAAAATACCGCTCAGACCACACCGGTTTCCGTGCCGAATCCGGCACCGGTGACGCAGCCCGCCGCAACCGAGACTCAGCCTCAGCCGGTCGCGCAGCCGGATAATACAGATGTACAGAATCAGATCCGCGCTCAGGAACAAGCCCGTCTGAACGGCATTAAGGACTTGTTCGCCATGTTCGGCGGCAAACATAATGATTTGATGGTGGATTGCGTGACTGACACGCAGTGCTCACTGGAAGACGCCCGTGCGAAACTGCTGGAAAAACTGGGGGCAGAATCCACACCAAGCAACAAAAATAATGCTCATATCTACGCAGGTAACGGTAATTTCACCGGTGACGGCATCCGTGCATCGGTCATGACCCGTGCCGGGCACGAAGAAGCACAGCCGGATAACCCGTATAACAGCATGACACTGCGTGAACTGGCGCGTATGTCGCTGACGGAGCGCGGTATTGGTATCAGCACCCTGAACCCGATGCAGATGGTCGCTGCGGCATTCACACACAGCACTTCGGATTTCGGCAATATCCTGATGGATGTGGCTTATAAATCCCTGCTGACGGGCTGGGAAGAGGCGGAAGAAACCTATGATAAGTGGACGAAGAAAGGTCAGCTCAGCGACTTTAAAACTGCTCATCGTGTCGGCCTTGGTGGTTTCCCGTCACTGCGTCAGGTGCGCGAAGGGGCAGAATATAAATACGTCACCACAGGTGACAAGGGGCAGACCATTGCGCTGGCAACGTACGGGGAACTGTTCAGTATCACCCGCCAGGCCATTATCAACGATGATATGAATGCGCTGACCGATATCCCGAACAAGCTCGGCCGGGCTGCAAAAGCCACCATTGGTGACCTGGTGTATGCCGTACTGACAGAGAACGGGAAACTGAGTGACGGCAAAGCCCTGTTCAGTGCAGATCATAAAAATACGCTGTCCGGCGGCATGGATGTGGAGACCATCAGCAAAGGCCGCACTCTGATGCGCCAGCAGAAAGAGGGTGAACGTACGCTGAATATCCGTCCGGCCTTTATGCTGGTACCGGCAGCACTGGAAACGCACGCACTTCAGGTTGTCGGTTCCGGCAGCGTGAAAGGGGCGGATGTGAATGCCAATATCATTAACCCGATCCGCAATATTGCGGAAATTATCACTGAGCCGCGTCTGGACGATAACAGTGAAAAAGACTGGTACATGGCTGCTTCTCAGGGCAGTGACACCATTGAAGTTGCCTACCTGAATGGTATCGATACCCCGTACATCGATCAGCAGGAAGGGTTCACCTCCGACGGCGTGACCACGAAAATCCGTATTGATGCCGGCGTGGCACCGCTGGATTATCGCGGAATGATCCAGGTGAAAGGCCAGTAATCCGGCTGAGAGTCACATCATGAACGCCCGTGAGGGCTTTTTTATACCTGAAATCCGGCACCTGCGGGTGCCGCGGAGACGATTATGGCTAAGAATTATCAGCAGCAGGGAATGACCATCGCGATTGTTAACAGCGGAACCAAACCCGTTACCAGCGGTTCACTGGTACAGGTTGGTTCACTGGCCGCGGTGGCAATTACAGACATTGCCGCCGGTGCAACCGGTGACGGATTTGCCGAAGGGGTTTTCCGGCTGCCTAAAAAAAACGGGCTGGTGCTTAAAGCGGGGGCTGCGGCTTCGGTTAAAGATGGCCAACTGGTGGATACCGGCGGCGTGGTGATCGGTGTTGCCTGGGAGGATGCGGCTGCCGGTGACACAGATGCGGCTGTGAAGATTAACGTCTTCCCGCCGGCGGCGCAGGGATAACGCTATGACCCCGTTTCAGCAGATGAAGTTCCGGATGGATGCACTGACAGCGGAAAAAATGGGGGAAGTCATTTACCTGAATGATCAGCCTGTCTGCGCTGTTGAGTTTCATTTTCTTCCTGAAATGGGACCGGTCAGCGGTGACGGGGTCAGTTACGTGATTTTCACACCGGGCATCACCGCACGCCGGAATGACAGGGTCGTTATCAGCAATGCGGAGTATACCGTAACCCGTGCTCTGCGCTATAACGGCAAGCCCCATATTTTTATCGAGAGTGAGTAATATGGATGGTATTCAGCAGGCGATTAACAACCTGAACACAATCAGCGGCACGGCGGTACCGGTCGCCACAGCTCAGGCTGTAAACCGGGTTGCAGTCCGTGCGATCGGGCGCAGTGTCAAAAGGGTATCAGGCGAAACGCAACTGCAGCAGAAGCTGATCCGTCAGCGTGTCCGTCTGCGCAGGGCAAGCAGTAAACAGTCTGTGCCCCGTGCGCGGTTACTTGTGAACAGAGGTAATCTCCCGGCCATTGCACTCGGCACAGCTAAGGTTCAGTTGTCACGCAAACGGCGTGATAAACACGGACGCGGCAGTGTACTGAAAATCGGGCGGTTTAAGTTTGAGGATGCGTTTATTCAGCAACTGGCAAACGGTCGCTGGCATGTTATGCAGCGCACCAGTAACTCACGTTATCCGATTGATGTGGTGAAAATCCCTCTGGTTACTCCGCTGACACAGGCATTTACGGATGAAACAGAATCACTTCTGAAATCCGATATGCCGAAAGAACTCGGGCAGGCACTGAAAAATCAGCTCCGGCTGTATATCAAAGCGAGGCTCCCCTGATGCATAAACATTCCGCTATCCGGCTGACGGTGGCTGATGCCCTGCGGGCACACCTCGGGGAAACTCAGGTATATGACGGTCGCCCGGTATTTCTTGAGGAGTCTGAACTCCCGGTTGTCGCGGTGTATCTCACTGACGCTTCGCCGACGGATGATGTTGTGGATGAAGACCAGTGGCAGGCCGTTCTGCATATTGAGGTTTTCCTGAAAGCGAGTAATCCGGACTCAAAACTGGACGAATGGATGGAAGACAAAATTTATCCCGCCATGCAATCCGTACCGGCACTGGCCGGACTTATCGAAACCATGTCAGCGGCAGGCTACGACTATCAGCGCGATGATGAAATGTGCCTGTGGGGCTCAGCCGATCTGACATATCACCTGACGTATTCAATGTAAGGAAAAATTATGCCTTTACCTCCTAACCCGCTGGCTCCTGTCAAAGGCGCCGGCACAACGCTGTGGATTTATACCGGCAAAGACGACCCGACCAAAAACCCGCTGGCAGACGAAGGCTGGACGCGCCTGGCAAAAATCAAAGAGCTTCAGCCGGGTGAAATCAGCGCGGACAGTTACGACGATACCTATCTGGATGATGAGGACGCCGACTGGAAAGCAACCGCTCAGGGTGAAAAGTCAGCCGGTGAAGCCAATATCACACTGGCCTGGAAACCCGGCGAGCAGGGACAGAAAGACCTGGTCAGCTGGTTTGATACCGGTGATGTCCGTTATTACAAAATCCGCTATCCGAACGGCGCGGTTGATCTGTTCAAAGGATGGGTCAGCAGCCTGGGTAAATCGGTACCGGCAAAAGAGGTGATCACCCGTACCATCAAAATCACCAACTCCGGCCGCCCGGCGCTGGCGGAAGAAATGAAACCGGCTGAAGGTGAAACCCGTTCAGCCCCCAAAGCCACGGAATAATCCGGAGGAGAAACAATGATGAATTTTCTGAAACAGAAAGAATTCACGTACAACGGCGAATCACTGATGCTGAGCGAATTATCGGCCTTACAGCGGGTGGAGTACTTCGATCACCTGGTGATTCAGACTGAAAAAGAAGCGCCGGCAGAGGATGCGCAGAGCCTGAAACGTACTGCTGTTTATGTGCGTATGAATATCGAATCAAATGCGTTTCTGGTAGCCCGTTCTCTGTTCAATGTGGGTAATACACCGGGTAAGCAGGTTGATGAGATCCGCGCTGATATTCTCAGCACCTGGCCGCCGGTCGCGCTGGAGCAGGCTGCAAAACTTGTGCTGGAACTCAGTGATATGCAGGTCAAAACCACAGACGGTGAAAGTGCTGAACCGGTCGCTGATCCGGAACCGGCAGAAAAGTAATCGCCCGTGAGCGTCAGTTTATCCTGCGCCTCGCTCATGAATTTAAACGGGCGGACTGGCGCAGGATGCTGGCGGATATGACGGCAACAGAGCTGGGGGACTGGTACACCTATTTCGGGGTAACGCCATTCACCCATCAGCTGATTGATCTGGAGTTCGCCGCACTCAGTAACACCGTGGTGTCGCTGGTGGGCGGCAGCAAAGACCTGTCGCTGAATGATTTTCTGTTACTGAAACACAGCGAAGAAACCGGTGAGACTGACGACTCACTGTTAATGACAGCAGGCGAGGGGATCGCAGGGGGAGTACGTTATGAGCCAGCAGATAGCTGATCTGGTCATTAATCTCAGTGCGGACAGCACCACATTCACTGAGCAGGTTGGACGCGTCGAGCGTCAGTTGCTGCAGGCCGCCGCCAGTGCGGATGCGTCAGCTGAGCGTATGCGTAAATTTGCCGAAGGGCAGTCAGCAGCGGTTAACCAGGCAGCGAACAGCACACAGGCCACACTGAAAACGCTGGATGAGTCTCAGATATTCAGTGCTGATAAGTTTGTTCAGAAATGGAAAGCCGCGGCGCGTGAAATTGACAGCATGCACCGCCGGATGAATGAACAGATCAATAACAGCAGGCAGAAAGATTCGGCCGGTCGGGATCTGGCACGACAGCAGGATGCCATGACCGAAAGCTTTTTCCGTCAGATTGATGCGGTAAAGAAGACCGGCAGCGGGCTTGAACAACTGGCCGTCATTCAGTCGAAACTGAACCAGGCGCAGCGTGCCGGAACCATATCACAGCAGGATTATCTGACCCTGATCTCATCCGTCACGCAGCGCACAACAGAGTTACGCCGTGCGGATGAAAACCTGACACAGCAGAAAACCCGGTTTATTCAGCGCCTGAAAGAACAGGTAGCCACACAGAACCTGTCCCGCAAAGAAATGCTGCGTTACCAGGCTGCACAGCTGGGCGTCAGTTCATCAGCGGATATCTATATCAATAAACTCCGTGACAGCAACAAAGAAACGGAGAAGTTTAAAGGCAATAATAAGATCCTGTCCGAAGGCCTGCGCAGCCTTGCCGGTCATATGGGGATGAGCAGGTTCACCTACTTTGGTGGTATGGGGGCGGTAGTCGGCGGAATAGCTGCAGTTGGCAAAGCGGCCTGGAATGCTGAGCAGGAAGTGACGCTGCTCAACCGTCAGCTGATCGCCACCGGTAATTATGCCGGTAAAACATCGGCACAGCTTCGCCTGATGGCAGATCAGATGTCCGGTGGCTGGATAACCAGGTCGGATATGACTGCTGCGCTTACAAGTGCAGTCGGTTCCGGTTATTTCTTCGGTGACCAGGTATCACTTGTGGCCAAAGCAGCTGCACAGATGAAACAGGCCACCGGGCAGTCGGTGGATGAAACAGTTAATCAGTTCAAACGGCTTAAGGATGATCCGGTCAACGCGATTATGGAAATGGATAAATCCATGCACCTGCTGACCGCATCCGAGTATGAACATATAGCTGCATTGGAAAGATCCGGAAAAACCCGTGAGGCGTCAGAATATGCCATTACCAAACTGGCAGAGGTTACCAACCGTCGCACTATTGAGATGAGTGAGGATGTGGGTATCCTTGAACGGGCATGGAATAACCTTACAACAAGCATAAAAGAAGCCGGTGATGAACTGGCGAAAATTTGGAGGGCACCGACTGAGGCAGAAAAGCTTGCTAATATTAATAAAACGATAGCATCACGGGAAGGTGGTGATTTTTGGTCTACTGGGGAAACTGAAAGTCAGCGAAGAAATGGCCTTAAGGGGGATTATGAAACTAAAGCTGAACTTGAGTTTATTGTTAAATCCCAGCAGGGGTATCTGGATAATAAAAATAAAATTATCCAGGCCAATGAACGAGAAAAGAAAAGCCAGCAGGATCTCAATAAGTACATTGAGGCGAGCCTCTCTCAGGCAGAAAAAAGAACGCGGGAGCACGAAAAGTTAAACCGTGAAATTGCTGCCAATGCAAAGGCTGCAAAAGATACCGCCTCTGCATCTGACAGTGAAAAAATCAGGCTATGGACACCTGATGAAATAGCGAAAGCCAGAGCCGGTATTGATAAAAAATATGCCGACCCTAAGACGCCAAATAAACGCGATTATCGTGTTGATGAGGGAACAAAAGCAGAAGAAACGGCATTAAAAGAGCAAATTGCATTTGAATCAAAATTGCGCGTGCTCAGAGAGCACAAATCTGTTACGGATATAATCAGTGCTGAACGTAAAAAGCTGTGGGAAACCGAGGCTCAGATTGCCATTACTGAAGAGTCCAGAGGCAAGCGCCAGTTAACCAAACAGGAGCAGGCGTTGCTGGCTAATAAAGCGGCGGTTCTGGCTCAGCATGAGAAATTGGCACTGCTTGGTGATGAAGTTGTCGCCCAGGAACGCCTGAATAAACTTCAGGATCAGGCTGATAAATACGTTAAGCAGCAGACTGAAAAGCAAAATGCAATCCGCGATACTATCGGCAAATCTTCGCGCGAAGCGCAGCAGGCTCTGGAGAGGTCGCAAATCCTCTCCGCTCATCAGGACAATCCGCGGCTGAATGAAATGCTGGCGGCTCAGGATGCAACATATGCAGCAGAAGAGGAAAAACGCGCTAACTGGCTGGCTGGGGCACAGACTGCATGGGGTGATTACCGTGATGCCGCACTGGATTCAAATGCGCAGATCCAGAATGCCACTATGGCTGCACTGAACGGATTCTCAACTGAGCTGACATCCGTTCTGACAACCGGTAAGGCTAACTTCCGGGAGTTCACCACATCTATACTGAAAATGCTGACAGAGATTTTTGTTAAAAAATCGATTGTTATGGGGCTGGATGCGATGGGGTTTAATTTTACCCCAAACGCTAAAGGGGGCGTCTATAGTTCCCCATCACTGAGTGCGTACAGTGGTCAGATAGTGCATACCCCGACAATGTTTGCCTTTGCAAAAGGTGCTGGTGTTATGGGGGAAGCCGGACCAGAGGGGATTTTTCCGCTGCGCCGTGGTCTGGACGGAAAACTCGGTGTAGTGGCTAAAATGGCTGGTGGAGGTGATGGTGTGGTTCAGCATTTTCATATCACCATACAAAATGACGGCAGCAACGGGCAGATGGGCCCGCAGGCGACACAGCAGATCCTGAAGTTGGTTGAGCAAAAAACCAAACAGGTTATTGCATCTGAACGTCGTCCGGGCGGAGCAATGGGGTAGCAATGGAAATATTCACCTGGAAAGTTAAACCCGGCATGAACATTGAGAGCGAACCCCGTGTTCGCTCTGTTCGCTTTGGTGATGGCTATGAGCAGCGGCGGCCGGATGGTTTTAATACTAACCTTGAAAAATACAGCATTACATTATCACTAAAGAATGCTGAGGCTCAGGTTGTCAGGGCTTTTCTGGAAAAACATGCGGGCGTGACTACATTTTTCTGGAAACCCCCTCATCAAATGCATGTGATCACGGTATTATGCCGCAAATGGTCATTTTCAGTTGGTGTACTCAGAACTGAGATCACGGCTGAATTTGAACAAACTATTGCATGAAGGGATGATACGGATGACTAGTCAATCAGGTTTTTTAATGTTTTATGAGTATTTTTTAATATTGTTTTTAATCGGGGCTATCATTTATAAAAGAAGTGGCTTTTTGAAAGCCATAATAATTTGTTTTTTATTATTTTTAATATCATTTTTTATAATGCAGTATACGCATTCTATAAATATTGAAATACTCAGTTCGACTGGCAGGTATAATGAATACAATCCATTTACTATGTCTTATTTACCACTACCGGTTGGTTTTATAATCGCATTTCTGCTAAAAAAGAAAGAAAATAAAAATAACGTCAATAAATAACCCGCTTCGGCGGGTTTTTTTATACCTGAAATTCAGTTTTATCCACCTGTGCACCACATGCACACACGCTTTTAAACATCGAACCGATATTTAGGAATGAGCCTTTGAGGGGATCAGTTATAGCTGATGCTGCTTCGATGGGCTGATCTCCTATGTGGCAAAGGTTCATTACCTAAATAAGGAAAGCATCATGATTAAAATCATACCCATGAAGTATGACGAATCCCTGATCCCGTTTAATGGTGATTGCTGGGTGAATGCAACAGTGGCAGCAAAATATTTTGATAAAAGAGCTCTTGATTGGCTGCGACTGGATTCAACCAAAGAATACGCAAAAGAAATTGGTCAGGAGCTTGATATTGAAGCTATAAATTTAAAAGGTGAGATTTCTCACCTTTTAGTGCGTGTGGAGAGGGGACGCAATGGCGGCACCTGGATTCACCCGGAACTGGTCATTGAGTTTGCCCGCTGGTTATCACCAAAGTTCGCCCGTGCCTGTGACCGGCATATAACAAATATGCTGATGGCGCAGAATATGACACTGACGGAAGATCAGGTTATCGGCCTGCTGACATACAAAGACGCCACTGAGTGGGAAAAGCGTTTTCAGGAGCCCTATTATCGCGCACTGTCAAAAATGGCCGGTGTTCCTTACTTTGGTCATGTCGGCGGGTGCCCGTCACTCTTCGGGATGATCACGGCGAAGTGGGTATACGGCGTTGCATTGCCTGATTATGTATACGAATCGGTAAAAGAAAGTCGGTCTGCGCGTGAGAAAATTCACCAGTACCTCAAGGCAGATGCCTTACGGAAAGTTGAAGAGCAAATGGTGGCGGTGACCAATATCGCCAACAGCTCAGCAGACTATAAGGATTTTGATGCCCGGTGTATGGCCGCATTTGATGTTAAAGGGCAGATGCAGCTGCTTTATCCGGTGACGGGAAATAATTCACAGATTACCCGGTTACAGTAGCGGGAGGCGCAATGCAGAACATCTCTCCGGAAATGCGGATTGCAGTTACTGAGCTGGCTTCCGACCCCGAAATTGAACTGTTTGAAATCGACCTTACTCATATCGGCGGTATCCGGTACCGGTTTTATAACGGCATGAATGGTCAGCGAAAGCCGCTTATCTGGCAAAAACAGGTTTATGATCCCTATCCTGTCAGTGGTGAGGGGTTCACCTACAGCGGAAAAGGCCCGTCAGGACGACCGACGATTACACTGTCCAACCTGTTCGGCCTGATCACCGGTATTGTCAGTCAGCTGGATGGGGCCGGTGGCGGTTATGTGATCCGCCGGGTGGTTAAATCCCGGTTCCTCGATGCAGATAACTTTGAGGGCGGAAATCCGGATGCTGATCCGTCACAGGAAATTATCAGCCGCTGGGTTATTGAACAGGTCACCAGTCTGAATAATAAAACAGCTTCCTTCATGCTGGCCGCACCCAGTGAGACAGACGGCGCAATGCTGCCGTGCCGGGTTATTTTGTCGGACGTGTGTCCGTGGGGGTACCGGTCTGCCGAATGTGGTTACGCGGGTCCGCCGGTCGCTGATGAATGGGGTAAACCAACCAGTGACCCGGCAAAGGACAAATGCGGCAAACGACTGCCGGACTGCAAACTCCGCAACAACCAGTCACGTATCGGGGCATTTGTCTCCACTTCCCGTCTCAGCAAATAGTATTCCAGAGGGTTTCCATGATTAAACACGCCATTCTGGCGCACGCTCAGGCGGATGCGCCCCGGGAATCGTGCGGCCTGATTATCCGCAATGAGCAGGGGGAGCAGTATCTGCCATGCCGGAATCAGTCTCCGGATCCTGAACACCATTTTACTGTCGGGTTTGACGATTTTATCCGTGCCGGTGAGCAGGGTGAGGTTGTGGCTGTGGTTCACAGTCACCCCGGCGGCCAGCCGTATCTGAGCAGTGCGGACAGGGCCATGCAGATAAACAGCGGACTGCCGTGGCTGCTGGTCTGTGACGAAAAAATCCACCGCTATGAACCGGTGCCGCCTCTGCTGGGCCGCCAGTTTGTGCACGGCGTGACCGACTGCTACAGCCTGTTCCGGGATGCGTATCACCTGACAGGCATCAACCTGCCGGATTTTGAACGGCATGATGACTGGTGGCGGCACGGTGAAGAACTCTACCTGGACAATATGGAGAGCAACGGTTTTGTCCGGGTGAAAAAAGATATTCAGCCGGGGGATGTGATCCTGTTCTGTTACGCCAGTTCCCGGGCGAATCACGCCGCTGTTTATCTCGGCGCACAGACCATTCTCCACCACATACCCAATCAACTCAGTAAGCGCGAGGCATATAACCCACGATGGCAACGAATGACTCACTCGATCTGGCGTTACCGCCACTGGCAACCTTCCGGCTTTACGGGGATTTGCAACGATTTGGACGCCGCTTTGATCTGAGTGTCAGAACGGCTGCTGAAGGTATTCATGGGCTTCTGCTCCAGCTCCCGCAGTTACGGCAGCGTATCCGTGACGGCTGGTACCAGATACGGATCGCCGGCAGTGATGTTTCCCCGGATGAAATTCACCGGCGCTTTAATGAGCCGCTTCCCCGGAATGCGGTCGTTCACATCGTCCCGCGTATCGGGGGGGCTAAGAACGGAGGTGTGTTTCAGTTTATCGCCGGTGCTGCTGTGCTGGCAATCGGATGGTGGAACCCCGGCGGCTGGGCTATCGGTGGTGCGCTGATGTCGGCCGGTGCAGCCATGATGCTGGGCGGTGTGGCACAGATGCTGACACCGGTAGCGAAACAGCCGGATATGTCACGGGGTGAGGAAGAGAAGGGTAATACCTATTTCAGTAACCTCGAAAATACCGTGGCACAGGGCGTGGCCGTACCTGTGGCCTACGGGCGGATTATGTGCGGGTCGCGGGTGATTTCACAGTCCATTGAGATTATGGATGACAGCGACGGTACTAATATTGATGCCGGTAAACACGGCGGGTAAGTGAGGTAACAGATGGGAAAGGGCGGCGGCGGGCAGCGTACACCGTATGAGGCACCGAATGATTTAAGTTCACGGCAGAAAATATCCCTGATTGACCTGATAAGTGAGGGGCCGATTGAGGGGCCGGAAGAAATTAACAATGTGGTGAATGATTTGTCCTGCGTGTATCTGGATGATACGCCTGTCATTGACGGATCCGGAAACAGTACAGTAAACGGACTGACGGCGCAGTGGCGCGCAGGAACACTGGAGCAGCCGGGACTATACGGCTTTACTTCATCAGCCAATGAGGAACCGGTTGGTATCGAGGTAAAATACAATGTCCCGGTCACCCGGACAATCACCTCACCGTATATCGACCGCCTGCGGCTGACGTTCGGGACACAGTCCCTGGTGGAATCCAAAGACAACGGCGACAGGGTGGCGACATCGGTGCAACTGGAAATTCAGATCCAGCGCGGCAGTGTCTGGTCAACGGAAAAAGTGGTCACCATCACCGGCAAGCGCAGCAACTCCCCTTACCTGATGGCGGTCATTCTGGATAACTTACCGCCGTCCCCGTTCAGTGTCCGGATGCGCCGGTTAACTCCGGACAGCACCACGGATAAAATTCAGAACAATACGGTCTGGTCGAGTTATTCAGAGCTTATTGATATTAACCAGACCTACCCCGGCTCCGCGGTCGCCGGACTGACATTTGAAAGTGAGCAGTTCGGTAATAAATTCCCGCGCCGTAACTATCTTATTAAGGGCCGTATTATCCAGGTACCGGCCAACTACAACCCGGATACACGGGTGTATTCCGGTATATGGGACGGCACCTTTAAACCTGCATGGTCGGATAACCCTGCGTGGGTGCTGTGGGATCTGCTGACACATCCGCGCTATGGCATGGGGCAGCGCCTGAAAATAGCCGAAGTGGATAAATTCGCGCTGTATATGATCGGGCAGTACTGCGATCAGGAGGTGGATGACGGTTTCGGCGGTAAAGAGCCGCGCGTCCGCTGTAATGCTTATATTACCGATCTGCGTAAAGCCTATGATGTGATCAGTGAGCTGTGTTCCTCAATGCGGATTATGCCGGTGTGGAACGGTCAGGTTCTGACGTTTGTGCAGGACCGCCCGTCTGATTCTGTATGGCCGTACACTAACACTAACGTTGCTGACGGGGTGTTTGAATACAGTTTCAGTCCGTCAAAGGCGCGACATAACGTGGTCGAGGTTCGCTTCATTGATCCTGATAACGGCTGGAAAACCAGTGTGGAGCAGGTGTCTGATGATGTCTCTGTGGCACAGAACGGCCGGAATGTACTGCGTGTGGATGCTTTCGGCTGCACCAGTCGCGGGCAGGCTCACCGGCACGGATTGTGGATCCTGACGACAGAAAAACTCGAAACGCAGACGGTTGAATTCAGAATTGGTGCGGAAGGATTACGCCATACGCCCGGTGATATTTTCGAGATAGCGGATAACGACTGGGTGGATATGCAGATCGGCGGCCGCATTCTGTCTGCTGACCCGGAAAAGAAAACGCTGCTGCTTGACCGCAACATAGAAAAACCGGCCAAAGGTGATGCGCATGTTATTGTCACCGATGGTTCCGGCCTGCCGAAAACCATCAAAGTGACCGGCTATCCGGCTACGAATCAGATTACCCTCAATGTGATGCCGGAAGGTATACCACAACATTCTGTCTGGACGCTCTCCCTGCCGTCACTGCGCCGCCGGTTATTCCGGGCGGTGTCACTGGCGGATAACAGTGACGGAACCTTTATTGTTACTGCGGTTCAGCATGCGCCGGAAAAAGAAGCCATTGTGGATAAGGGGGCGGTATTTGAACCGAAGCCGGATACACCTCTTGGTGGTTTTATTCCCCCGGTTGAAAATCTTACTGTGGAAATAAGCAGTGATAATGAGGCATGGCAGGCAGCTGCATCATGGAACTCACCCTATGCCCTGCGCGGTGTTGAATATTTGCTGAAGCTGACCATCGGCGACCGTGTTGCCGGAACGGCGGTAACGAAAGAATCGTTTTACCGGTTCAGTGGTATGCCGCAGGGTAATTATGTGCTGACAGTCACCCCGCAGAATGACAGAGGGCAGAAAGGGGAACCGGCCAGTACATCATTTTCCGTCAATCCGCCTCTGCCACCGTCTTATATTGAAGTTGAACCCGGCTATTTCAGTCTCGGTATTGTTCCGCGTTCCGGCGGACAGAACAGCCTGCGGGTGCAATATGAGTTTTGGTTTTCAGATAAACAGGTAGTCGATATCCGCGATGTTGAATCTGTGGCCGCTTATCTGGGTAACGGCACTATGTGGATTGTGCAGGGACGTAATATGAAAGCAGGTCACCGCTATTATGTGTATGTCCGCAGCGTAAACGTGGTCGGAAAATCGATATTTGTTGAGGCCAGTGGTATTCCGGAAAGTAATGCCGATGAAATCCTCGACGCTGTGCAAAAAGAGCTCGAAGACTCAGCCATCATCAAAGACCTGCAGTCGCAGGCTGACGATAATTTTGAGGCCATCATCAACAACGCCAACAACGCTTACGGCCAGTGGGGCTACTGGCAGCGCGAAAACGGCGCGATGAAAGCAGAAATCATCGAAGTCCGCAACTACACGGTCACGGAAACGAAGGCACTTGCGGAGAAACTGGATGCAGTTAAGGTGACTGCAGACGACAGTTTCGCCATGGCACAGAACTCTATCCGCGCGCAGTGGGACATGGCCGCCGGTGAAGCATCAGTGGTTCACGATATGAAAGTCCGCATTCATTACAACGGTGAGGACTATTCTGCCGGTATGGTTATCGGAGCTGAGCTGAAAGGCGGAGAGGTGAACACGCTTATCGGCTTTAACGCCCAGCAGTTCGCATTTTATAACCCGGTCAGTAAGTCTATGGATCTGTTTATGTACATGAAGGACGGACAGGTCTTTATGCGCGAGGCGTTCATTAATCAGGCTTGGCTTAATGAAGTCGTTGTCACTGACAAAATGCAGTCGGAGAACTATGAGCCGGGTAAAACCGGATTTCTGATTGATGCGAAGGGCGGTAATGCTGAATTTAACAGTGCGACATTTCGCGGCACGTTGGATGTTGATTCAGGGGGGAGCACTGGTCGAATGGTTATAAAAAATAATCAGATAATTGTCTATGACGAAAATGGTAAATTGGCTGTGAAAATTGGTTATCTCGGAGGTTAATGATGAAAAAATTAATAGTGATTATAACTGCAATAATGGTATCCGGGTGTGCAACCAGTTACGAAAAAGTAAACTGCACGGGGGTTTACCGGATTAAAACACCAGGCATGGATAATGATGTGCTCGTTAAATTTGATCAGCGCCGACAGACCAGACGGGGAGATCTTTATCATCAGGTTCCTCAGCTTGGATTTAAAATTAATGGTGGGTGGGTAAAACCTGAACATATTAAGGAGTTTACATGTCATGGGGAATAGAAATATATGATACTGACGGGAAGCCAATAAAAGTTACCGGGACAAGTTTTGTTCTCGATCAGTTTAGTGTGACGAGTGACGGATCCCGAACTTATTCAAATATCCCTCAAGGAAAAACATTATCAGTTTCCGCAATTAATATTAATCCCAGCATAACCGGTACACTTATTAATACAAATGGTAATACTGTCAGTTGGAAATGTGGCAATAATGCTAATGTAGTAATAATGGTGATGATCACATGAGATATGGCGCACAGGTTTATAACAACGGAACGGAGGAAATACTCTCACCCTATGAATCCTCCGTTTTTTATAAAAGAATGAGAATAACCCCGGGGGTTACCCGGCTGTTTCTGAGCACAGAGCAATCCACGCCGCTTATTTTTATCCGTACGGTGAGCTTTACCGGAGTATCTCTGAACGGATTGTGTGACGTTACTGTGGTGAATAATTACTGGTGCGTCGATCTTAAAGGCGATCCCGGTATGCCGTTTGATATTTATATTTTTGTAAAATCATCTTATTACGTTTCTGTCTTCCCTCAAAAATGGGGGATACGTATTTATAATAATGGCTTACTGACGCACGCATCCAGTCAAAGGCCACTGCGGATACTGACGGGAAATAATTTTAATTCTCAGTCTGGTCAGGCAGACACCGGAGTTCCGTGTGCAGTTTTAATATCAACACTTGGTATTCTTGGTCTTCAGGATGATCACGGAGGTAAAACGGTAAGAATTACCGGGTGTGGCGCTGGCAACAAAGCGATATGGAATTCAATGATTGTTGCCGGGCAAATGTCGTCTACAAATATTGGTAGTCAGTATTTTTATATAGACACCAGGGAATACATTTAACAATCATCCAATCAACCGCTCCGGCGGTTTTTTTATGCCTGAAATTTAAGGAAACCCCATGATTTACACCGACGGCACCATAGCCATTAAAGCTGGTTCACCGATTGTGACCGGCACCGGTACACAGTGGAAAAAGAACATTCACGGTGTGGCACCCGGCCAGCTTATCAGCATCGAGAACGGCACAGCACCTGTCAGCATGATGATCCGCGCGGTAAACAGTGATACCGAACTGGTGTTGTCATTCAATGCCCCGGTAACGCTCAGCGGCGCGAAATACTCCATTGCCACCACGGTACCGGATACCATTTCAGATGCGGCCCGAACCATGTCAGCGAATCAGGGCTATATCGTTTACTTTCTCCAGGCAATGCAGCAGTGGATGACAGACACCGGACAGGTGGAGATTGAGCTGCCGAACGGCCAGAAGGTGACGCTGGATAGCATCAAGGCACTGAATGATGCTTTAAGCAATCTGTCTCAAAGAGTTGATGATATAAAGATACCCGAAGTGAAAGACGCATCGATAAATCAGAAAGGGGTTGTGCAACTGACTGATAAAATTGGTGACTCTGAGACCTTGGTACCACATCAGAAGGCTGTGAGAGATGGTATCAATGCATTAAATTCAAGTATCGGTAAGGGATTATCCATCAATGATAATGGATATACTGAGATTTACCCATCAGACAAAAATAAAGCAGGGCTTTGGCAGAGGGTAAGTGCATTAGTATTTGATGTCCTCAATGGCGGTGTAAGTAAACTTTCAGTTACCAGTGAAGCGGTAAAAATCGGTGGAACAATTGATGTTAAGACCAATACTCCCGGTAACGATCAATCCAGGATTGAAATAACATCACCGGATGGTAGATTCAGCATAGGTTTTTGGGCGTACAACGATGGACGCACATTAGTTTCGTGCCGAAATACATCAGGGTGGTCTAACGTCAGTTTTGCAAATGTCGGAAGTGGCAGCGCCGCAGTAATCGGCGGGAATATTTATGTTGATGGCAGTGGTTACATAAAAAAATCATCCCCGATTATCCAGATCTATCCTGACGGTAATTACGACACCAATGACGAATCCGAAGGCGCGGAAGTCCGCCGTACCGGCAACGGCCAATATCACATTACCGGCATTCTTGGTTATAACTCAGATGGTGCCTGGGGCGTAAACGGTGGTATCTCAGTACCGAAAGATAATAACGGCCTTGAGTTGGTTTATATAGATGACAGGGTGCAGAGTGACGGCAGCCTGATTATTGAAACCTGTCACCGTCAGCATGCGCATTTACCGGAACGTTTTCAGAACTGGCGGCTGAAAGAGGTCACCCCAGAAGGTGAGCGTATTTTCTGGCAGGACGGTGAGCTGTGTGATTTGCCGGAATCAACCCGTCTTGATGTGCGTGTCGAAATGCCGCAGGACTCTGTGTGGAATATTAAGCAGCGTGAACTGGCTGAACAGATGGATCGTGAGCAGGCAGAACGTGATACAGAGGAATAAAACAAAGCCGCGCTGGTGGATGTCCGGCGCGGCTGTTAATTTTTTTGAATTATATATTATAATGTAACAAAAATAAGATAGTTTAATTTTATGTTGTTTGCCTGTGTCGAGCCAGATTTATAAATGAGCTTAAATCCATTAACCAATTTTGCTGTGATACGGTATAGCTATTATGTAGACACCTTGGTATAACAAGTTGAACCTTTTCGTTCGCCATTTCGTTGGTTTGATTTTCGCTAATGCTGGGCTCTAAAGTTAGAAGGTGTTTATTTGGTATTCGAGAGGCTTCATTCAAAATTTGACGCCAACGATCTTTGCATGTTGATTTTGACGCAAGCATTGTAAGATTTGATGGTGAGAAATTATTATCTTTATAACATTCAATGTTAGGGAAAATAAAATCAGGCTTTAAGTTGTTTTCCGTTATACCGTTTCTGGTATAGCTAATGCAGTGCTCACTAAAAATTTGTTCTAGGTGATTCTCTAATGCTGATCCCGCTCTGGATTTACGGCGTTGTAGTGCGCTCTGTACCAGTTTTATAAACGGATCTGTATCATCTATACCTGACTGTGTTAGGTTACGTAATTTTTCACCCAAGAGATGTTTTTCAAGGGTCCGAAAAAGTATTTCTTCCCGTTCCATCCAGACAAATAGCGCGGTATCTGGGTCATCAAGACTGGCTAGATCTGAAATTGTACTTCTGGCATACGCTGAGAATTCTTTTGTTTTAGGGAATGAATAATTAAATTTATCCAGCATCTGATCTAAATAATTAGGCGCCTCTTCCTCTGGTTCTATACCAATTTGCTCAAGTATAACACGGGCCGCAAAACCTATTCTATCTTGCTCAGTTTCTAATTCTGATTTGACCGAAAATCCTGGGTGGGTAAGTGAGGAAAATCCAAATAGCCACATAATTTGCTGGGCAATCGTTGTTTCGCTTTCAGCAACAATTGCCAGCAATGTATTATCTGCCTGTTTGGCAATGACAAGTAAATCACCCGCAGCAGCACACTGCGAGACTAAATTTGTTGGAAAGTAAAGTCGATATTCCCAACGCATGATATTACGCTCAATCCTTGCTTTCTGTCGTGCGTCATACCATGTTAAAAATCCATCTTCGACTATAGGTTCATCATCTTGATCAGTAAGATACAAAAATTTTGCGCTAAAACGCACCTTTCCGTCCGGTTCACCAAGAATATCACGAAGGCCTTCAACACCGTTGAATTCATGTTGATTTGAGTGAATTACATCAGCTTCAACCACACTTAAGCGTTTTAGTGCTACACCTTCAAAATACTGTGACAAATAACCTTGCTTCATTCCCTTTCCTGCCTATAAAGTACAATGCCATTAGATTAAGCGTGAAGGTTTAATAACCTTGAGCTTTCCCGCTCAGTGATGGCTTGGACGTGAGGAACCATTATGCGTGCAACTTCCTGCATAACAGGCATAACTACACTATTTCCAAACTGGCGGTAAGCTTGGGTATCACTTACGGGAATCCGGAAGGTATCTGGAAAGCCCATTAAGCGTGCGCATTCACGGGGTGTTAGTCTCCGTGGTCTTTTATTATTTCCTTGGTAAACAAGTATTTCAGAACCATCTTTATAATATCGTGCTGAAAGTGTACGGGTCACACTATCTGGATACGCCATACCAAAACCAAATCCATTACCAGCAGCACGATGTTTTTCTGCATATGCTTGCAGGTAGGCCCATAGTTTAGGGGTTAATGTGTATTTTGATTGCACTAATTGCTGGTCATGATTAAAAAAGCGATCTTCATCCCAAGGAAGAATAGGCTCGCTACCATCGGTTTTGTGGAGAATGGAGGCGAGTCGCGGGCCTTCGGTTGGTAACTGCAAGTCATCCCATGAAAAATTTGTTTTTTCCCTGAAACCAACGATGATTATCCTTTCCCGATGCTGAGGGGTGAAGTGTTGACCGTCAATTATTTTGTAATATACATCATACCCAAGTTCATCTCTAAGAGTTTGAAGTATTACATCAAATGTGTTGCCTTTATCATGCGAAAGCAAGTTTTTCACATTTTCCAGTAAAAAAGCTTTTGGTTTTTTAGTTGCAATTATTCTTGCTACATCAAAAAACAACGTTCCTTGGGTTGTGCATTCAAAACCATGCGGACGTCCAAGAGAGTTTTTTTTACTAACTCCAGCTATGCTGAATGGCTGACATGGGAAACCCCCCAGCAGTATGTCATGGTCTGGGACATCCTCAGCAGGAAATGGAACAATATCCCCAATAAAAGGATGGTTGTTTCCATAATTTTCAATGTACGTTTTTTTTGAAAAATCGTTCCATTCACTGGTAAAAATGCATTTACCACCGTGAGTTTCAAAACCTTGACGGATACCACCGATGCCAGCAAATAAGTCGATAAAGCTAAAGTGGCGATTTTCATCTTTAACAGGGCTGTCTGAACGTTGCAACAGTTCTCGCAGTGCCGGTACCAACATTGCCGGACAAGGGGTTTCTCCTTTTTCCCAGCGTCTGACAGTTTTTGTGTCCTTACCAACAAATTCTGCGATTTCGCGTTGTGAAAACCTGCTTCGAGCCTGCTTCAAAAGCTCAAGTGGTTGGACAAGTGTCATTATATATATCCTCTGGGTATTGTTGCGGACATTATGTCCTATACTATGCCCTTTATCTAGATGTTTTTTATGGGACTAAAATAATAATTACTATCGAGAATAATTATTTATCAAAATATTCTACATCATCAGAAGCGCCTTCCATTTCAGGCACCCAACTGCCATCCTCAAAAATCTCCTGCACTATCTCTTTTATTTTTTTATTATCTTTATCATTTTTCCCGCCGGTTACTGACATTGCCGCATTGGTTCCCCACGCAATACGAACGTTCATATCCGGATACTGAGCCCGTAGCTTTCGGTCAATTTCCTTTTCCAGCGCTTCAAATGTGCCAGGGGGCATCATCTCTTTTTGGTTGCTGCTGAAAATAACTTCAATACGGAGCATGCGATCACCTCTCAATCAACTGGTTATATATACAGTATAAATTAACGGGGCAGAATAATGCTGTCAAGACTGACTTTGATCTTTGGGGCACCGGTGGGGCAAAGAGTTGTCATAAGTGTGCACAAATGTGCGGGTGTGTGATTTTTAGAGATCTGATTACTTATTGATTTATATAGAGTGTGCGTAACTGTGCGAGCTGTTTAAAACATGGCTCAACATCGAATAAACGTATTGAGCCAATGTGATTATTTTTCTGTCAGTTTTTCAAACTTTTCATGCAGTGATTGTGGATAAAGCTCGGTATAAACCTGCCATAGCACATTTAACGATCGGTGCCCTGTTACCTGGGCTACTTCTTCAATACTGAATCCCGCTTCAAATAACCGACTGGCACCCTCACGGCGTAAATCGTGATAGCGCAAATCCTCAATACCTAATGTATTACGAACCCGCTGGAAACCCGCAGATACCGATTTAGGGTTATACGGAAACACTCTTTCATCGGTCCGTGGTTGCCGTTGTAGTATCGTCCAGGCATCGCCAAGCAGCGGAACGGACATATGGTTACCGGTTTTTTTGCGCGGATCTTTTCTGTCTCTTACCAGTACGCTGCGGTTTTTCTCATCCACATCAGACCACAAAATTTTGCACACCTCCCCGATCCGCATGCAGCTCAGTATGGAAAAGTCGAGAATATCGACAAAGGGTATTTTTCCTTCCCGGTGCTCACTGCGGGCTTGCAGTCCTTTTCTTAGCAGAGCCAGTTCATCATTCTGTGGCCGACGACTGCGGCGCTGTGATTTTCCGATCAACCCCATCTGCAGGAGCTGTGGCCTCGCTTCGTGAGAAGGGCAATCTGTGTACTCAATACCATAAACAGGTTTAGCTGATCGCAGTACAGAAGTGAGATAGCTTACATCGTGGTTTATTGTCGATGGAGATGCACCGGCCGCAGAGCGTGCCCGGCAATGCTCTATTACATGATTAACAGATAACTCAGGGAGAGGCAGCGCAGCCAGTTCTGAATCAAAAAGCATATTCAGCACGTACTTTTTGGTACGGCCAGCTTTGCCACCCATTTTGGGGTCATTGATATATTTAAAAATCAGATCCCGTACTGTGAGTTTTGTGACATCGTCAGGGTTAGGAATGCCGTGTTGCTCTAATTCAATAACCCGCCGTGTACCCCATGTTTTCGCATGGGCCTGTTTTGTGAACGTTTTGCTTTCACTGTGAATACGTTTACCATTTTCTTTTACGGACACAGAGCACCGGTACCTGACAGTGCCGTCTGCTTTGGTGCGTTTGTCTATGGTATAATAGGCCATTACTTTGCAACCTCTCTCTGCATCATTCTTGAGGACACCATTTTGTGGTGTCCCTGGTGGTGTCCTGATAAAGAGAAAATACACTAAAAAGACCAAATATGCACCAAAATACGCCAACAGAAAAAACCACTGAAAACCAGCAGTTACGCACCACCGGCGGCTATAAGAACCTTAACCGTTTCTCCGTGGCACGGAACGCGGTTATGATGAAATCAACCTGAATGTCGGCTGTCCGTCTGACCGTGTGCAGAACGGAATGTTCGGTGCCTGTCTGATGGGGAATGCTTCATTGGTGGCGGATTGTGTCGCAGCGATGCGGGATGTGACGGATATTCCTGTTACGGTCAAAACCCGGATCGGGATTGATGATCAGGACAGTTATGAGTTTCTGTGTGATTTTGTCGGTACGGTGGCGGATCGCGGCGGTTGTGAGATGTTTGTTATTCATGGCCGTAAAGCCTGGCTCTCCGGCCTGAGCCCGAAAGAGAACCGGGAAATTCCGCCGCTGGATTACCCGCGCGTGTATCAGCTGAAAAAAGATTTTCCGCATCTGACCATGGCGCTTAACGGCGGCATTAAAACATTGGAAGAGGCGAAAACCCACCTGCAGTATATGGACGGCGTGATGGTCGGGCGTGAGGCCTATCAGAATCCGTCAATCCTGGCGCAGGTCGATAATGTGCTGTTTGATGCTGCCCTGCCGGTGACCGATACGGTCGCGGCGGTGGAAGCGATGTATCCTTATATTGAGGCGGAACTGGCGACAGGGACTTATCTCGGCCATATCACCCGCCATATGCTGGGGATTTTCCAGGGGATCCCGGGGGCGCGTCAGTGGCGTCGTCATCTGAGTGAAAATGCCCATAAAGCCGGGGCAGATCTGCGTGTGATTGAAGCGGCACTGGAATTTGTTACCCGAAAAAATATAACTGAATAATTATCAGATGAATAATGAACTCTCTGAACAGAGAGTTCATTTTGTTTCAATTATAATGAATCAAAGAAACGGTTATAGCATGCGATGATATAACTGATTTGTGCATTGAATGCGTCTTTGATTTCGTCTTTCTGTTCCGGTGTTTCAGCTTTCTTTTTCAGAATAAAAAAGCTTTCCTGCATTAATTGTACAGTGACATCTGCAGATTTTTGAAATGCAGATAAGCTGTTGTTTTTACCGTAACATTCAAGAATGGCATCAAAGCGTTTATCCGCTTCATCACGAATCATCTGGAATTCAGCGTTTGTGATTCTGTCATCCTGATAGATGAAATCAACAAGATGGTTTATTTCCGTATTATTCATAATCATTCCTTTTATCAGTGAAAGAGAAATAAGAATAAATATCCGGTGTTAAACAATCAATAAAAATAAATATACAAATTTAATATGAACCAGAGGTATTTATTAATAAAAACCCTCATTTAATAACGAGGGTTTTTATTATTAATTAAATAATATATATCTTAAGGAATTAAGATACTGGATCCGGTCGTTGCACGGCCTTCCAGGCGTTTGTGTGCCAGGGCGGCGTCTTTCAGCGGATAAACCTGATCCGCAGGGATGGAAATAGTCAGCTTACCGCTCAGGATCAGATCAAAAATTGCCTTGCTGGCTTCGTTAAGTTCTTCACGGTTGGTGATGTAACCAAAGACAGAAGGGCGGGTCACATACAGTGAGCCTTTCTTATTTAAGATCCCCAGGTCAACACCGGTGACCGGGCCGGAGGCGTTGCCGTAGCTGACCATCAGGCCGCGGCGCTTCAGGCAGTCCAGTGACGGCAGCCAGGTGTCTTTGCCGACAGAGTCATATACCACACCGACTTTTTCACCGTCAGTGAGTGCCAGCACCCGCTCAACAATGTCTTCTTTATTGTAGTTGATGGTTTCCCAGGCACCGGCGGCTTTGGCTTTCTGCGCCTTTTCATCAGAACCCACGGTACCGATCATCTTCGCGCCCAGCGCTTTGGCCCACTGGCAGGCGATTTGTCCGACACCACCGGCAGCAGCGTGGAACAGGAAGACTTCCCCGGCTTTTACCTCATAGGTTTTGCGCAGCAGATAAAACGCGGTCAGACCTTTCATAAAGCAGGCAGCAGCCGTTTCAAAGCTGATACCGTCCGGCAGAATGGCGAGCTTTTCTTCCGGCACGTTATGGATTTCGCTGTACGCACCCAGTGGAGACTGTCCATAAACTACGCGGTCACCGACTTTAATGTGTTTTACGTTTGCACCGGTTTTTACCACCACACCGGCGGCTTCAGAGCCGACACCGGAAGGGGATACCGGCGCAGGGTACAGGCCGCTGCGGAAATAGGTATCAATATAGTTCACACCGATTGCTTTGTTTTCCACCTGAACTTCACCCGGTGCCGGATCTGCCGGCGTAAAGTCACGATAAACCAGCACATCGGTACCGCCGGGTGCATCAAATTCAATACGTTTAGCCATGGAGGGAACCTCATTCGGAAAAAAAGAGTGACCACTTACCTGCAAACAGCGCAGAAACAGTAAGCGGGACAGTTAATCATATGATTTATTGTATTTGGCATAATTGCATGTCACTGAAAATTACTCAAGCTTCGTGCAATCAGCGGCAAAGGAGGGCTATACTACCCGCTCTGTCCCGTTCAGGGACGCAGGTATTCTCCCCGGCAGACGCACTGATAAGTAAGAGAGTTTCATGGCCAGATATCCCAAGGACACCAAGACCGACAAACCCCGTGACCATCAGATGGAAGGGCTGAAATTACCGCCGCATTCCCTGGAAGCCGAGCAGTCCGTTCTCGGCGGACTGATGCTGGACAACGAGCGTTGGGATAATGTCTCTGAACGTGTGACCGGCGAGGACTTTTTCAGCCGCCCGCACCGGACGATTTTCAGTCAGATGCAGCGCCTGCTCGAGCAGGGACGGCCGATTGACCTGATCACTCTGTCTGAAGCGCTGGAAACCGGCGGCGAGCTGGAAAATGTCGGTGGTTTTGCCTATCTGGCAGAACTTTCGAAAAATACGCCAAGTGCGGCGAACATTAATGCTTATGCTGATATCGTCCGTGAACGTGCGGTGATCCGCGATATGATTTCTGTCGCCAATGAGATCGCCGATGCCGGTTACGATCCGCAGGGGCGTTCCAGTGAGGATCTGCTCGATCTGGCGGAATCCCGCGTGTTCCAGATCGCCGAAAACCGTGCCAATAAAGATGAAGGGCCGAAGGGGATCGAGGCGATTCTGGAAGAAACCGTCGAGAAGATCGAAAAACTTTATGCTCAGCCGCATGACGGGGTGACCGGGGTATCGTCCGGGTATCAGGATCTGGATAAAAAGACCGCCGGTCTGCAACCGTCTGATTTAATTATTGTTGCGGCGCGTCCGTCCATGGGGAAAACCACCTTCGCCATGAACCTGTGTGAAAACGCCGCTATGACCGAAGAAAAACCGGTTCTGATTTTCAGCCTCGAGATGCCCGGCAACCAGATCATGATGCGTATGCTGGCTTCCCTTTCCCGTGTTGACCAGACCCGTATCCGTACCGGGCAGCTCGATGATGAGGATTGGGCGCGGATCTCCAGCACCATGGGTATTCTGCTGGAAAAGCGCAATATGTATATTGATGACTCTTCCGGCCTGACCCCGACCGAAGTCCGCTCCCGCGCACGGCGGATTTTCCGTGAGCACGGCGGCTTAAGCCTGATTATGATCGACTACCTGCAATTAATGCGCGTACCGTCTCTCTCTGATAACCGTACCCTGGAAATCGCTGAGATTTCCCGTTCCCTGAAAGCACTGGCCAAAGAATTGCAGGTGCCGGTGGTTGCGCTGTCCCAGTTAAACCGTAGTCTGGAACAACGTGCCGATAAGCGTCCGGTAAACTCCGACCTGCGTGAATCCGGCTCTATCGAGCAGGATGCCGACCTTATTATGTTTATTTATCGTGACGAGGTGTATCACGAAAGCAGTGATCTGAAAGGCGTGGCTGAAATTATTATCGGTAAGCAGCGTAACGGCCCTATCGGAACCGTCCGTCTGACCTTCAACGGCCAGTGGTCGCGTTTTGATAACTATGCAGGGCCGAGTTATGACGATGAATAAACCGTCTGAATATAATGCGGACGGAATAATAACCCTGATAACAAACAAGACATCAACAACCCCTAACCAAGGAACCCCTATGAAAGCGGCAACAGCCGTCATTGACCGTGGTGCGCTGCGCCACAACTGGCAGCGGATCCGGGAACTTGCACCGGACAGCCGTCATGTTGCGGTGGTCAAAGCAAACGCCTACGGCCACGGATTAGTCGAAATCGCCCGTGAACTCAATGAGGCGGACGCGTTTGCGGTGGCGCGTCTGAGTGAAGCGCACGCGTTGCGCGCCGGTGGTATTGTTAAACCTATCATCTTACTGGAAGGTTTTTTCGATGCGACGGATTTACCGGTGATTGTTGCCAGTCGTCTGGAAGTGGCGGTTCATTTTGAAGAGCAGTTAGTGGCGCTGGAGCAGGTGCAGTTATCGGATCCGGTGAAAGTCTGGATGAAAATTGATACCGGTATGCACCGTCTCGGCGTGCGTCCGGAAGACGCGGAAGCGTTTTATCAGCGGTTGTGTAAATGCAAAAACGTACAGCAGCCGGTGAATATCATCAGCCATTTCAGCCGCGCTGATGAAGATGACGCACAGCCGACAGAAGCACAAATCACCCGCTTTATGGCATTTGCTGCCGATAAACCGGGGGAAAAATCGATTTCCGCGTCCGGTGGTATTCTTTACTGGCCGCAGGCACACCTCGACTGGGTGCGCCCCGGGATCATTCTGTACGGTGTGTCACCGAAAAGCGGTACCGAAGCCGGTGATTACGGCCTGAAACCGGTGATGACCCTCAAATCCCGCCTGATTGCTGTGCGTAAACATAAAGCCGGGGAAGCGGTCGGTTACGGCGGTACCTGGGTCAGTGATCGTGATACCTGTTTGGGTGTGATCGCGGTTGGTTACGGTGACGGCTATCCGCGCAGTGCGCCGTCCGGCACACCTGTGGTGATTAACGGACGCCGTGTTCCCATTGCGGGGCGTGTTTCCATGGATATGATAACTATCGACCTGGGGCCGGATTGCAGTGATAAAGCGGGTGATGAAGTCATTTTATGGGGGGATTCACTGCCGGTGGAGCAAATTGCAGAAGCCAGTGGTATCAGTGCCTATGAACTGATCACCAAGCTGACCTCCCGTGTGGCAATGGAATATCTGGACGAATAAAATCTGACGCGATATGTTCTGATAGTGAGAAAAATTACAATCAGGAGTATCGCTTGTGTTCGAACATGTAGACGCCTACGGCGGCGACCCGATCTTAACGCTCGTTGAGCATTTCAAACAGGATCCCCGGAAGGAGAAGGTCAATCTCAGTATTGGCCTCTATTACGACGATTCCGGGGTGACTCCGCAACTGAACAGCATCACACAGGCAAAACAGCGCTATAACGCGCAGGATACCGGAGCCTCCCTGTATCTGCCGATGGAAGGTTTTTCCCCTTACCGCAGCGCGGTACAGACGCTGCTGCTGGGCGATGACAACGGGCTTATCCGCGAAGGCCGCGTGGCGACGATCCAGACCCTGGGCGGATCCGGTGCACTGAAGATCGGTGCGGATTTCCTGCACCGCTACTTCCCGGGATCGGATGTCTGGCTCAGTGATCCGACATGGGAAAACCATCAGGCGATCTTTGCCGGTGCCGGATTCAAAACTCATTATTATCCGTATTTTGATCCGCAGACCAAAGGCGTGAAGTTTGATGAGATGCTGGCAACTTTTGAGACGTTACCGGCAAAAAGCGTCATTTTACTGCATCCGTGCTGCCATAACCCGACCGGTTCCGATCTGACACCGGAGCAGTGGGACAAAGTCGTCGCGGTGGTGAAAAAGCGGGAGCAGATCCCGTTCCTGGATATTGCTTATCAGGGCTTCGGCGGCGGTATGGAAGAGGATGCTTATGCTATCCGCGCCATGGCGGCGGCAGAGGTACCGTGTTTCGTCAGTAACTCGTTCTCAAAAATTTTCTCACTGTACGGTGAGCGTGTGGGCGGGTTGTCAGTCCTCTGCCCGACACAACATGAAGCAGAGCGGGTACTGGGTCAGCTGAAAGCGGGTGTGCGCCGTGTCTATTCCAGTGCACCGTCTTACGGGGCAAAACTGGTCTCTGAAGTGCTGAATGATACTGCGCTGAAAGCACAGTGGCTGGCGGAAGTGGACACCATGCGCAGCCGGATCGCAGAGATGCGGACAGTGCTGGTGGATACACTGAAAAACACATTGCCGGAGAAAAACTTTGATCATCTTCTGCATCAGCGCGGGATGTTCAGTTACACTGGGTTCAGTCCGGAGCAGGTTACCGCACTGCGTGAGCAGCATGCGGTGTATCTGGTCGGTTCCGGGCGTGTCTGTATGGCGGGGGTGAACCGTCATAATGTGGATGCGATTGCGCGGGCTTTTGCGGCGGTCAGCCGTTAATCCTCAGCAATGAAATGATGCGCGGAATAATTCTGTTCCGCGCCTGTTTCAGCGTAACTGGCTGTCTTTACTGCCGCGCCGGTTATAGCCGCTGAATGCAGCCTGCTTTTTATCCGCTTCTGCCTGACAATTCACACACAACTGCACACCGGGTATTGCTTCACGCCGCGCCTGCGGGATCGGGTCACCGCACTCTTCACAAAACAGCGCGCTTTCCCCTGTCGCCAGCTGGCTGCGCACCCGCGCGACCGCATCATCCAGTGTGGCATCAATCTGCTCCTGAACAGCAGAATCACTTGCCCATCCGCTTGCCATGTCCGCCTCCTGTATCCGGTGGTTGCCTGATACTTTATTTTATCACGGTCTGCTTATTATTTCACCAGTACGGAAAGCGGACAAAAAAATACCGCAGCAAACGCTGCGGTATTTTCAGAGGCGGGAGACGATTAATAGCCTCTTTTCAGGATCGGCTTCAGGAAGCGGGCGGTGTGTGAGCGTTCACATGCAGCCACCTCTTCCGGGGTACCGGCGATCAGGATTTCACCGCCGCCGCTGCCGCCTTCCGGGCCCAGATCCACAATCCAGTCCGCGGTTTTAATCACATCGAGGTTGTGTTCGATAACCACAATACTGTTGCCCTGGTCGCGCAACTGATGCAGTACCGCCAGCAGTTGTTCGATATCCGCAAAGTGCAGACCGGTGGTTGGCTCATCGAGGATATAGAGTGTCTGCCCGGTGCCGCGTTTGGAGAGTTCCTTCGCCAGTTTCACCCGCTGCGCTTCACCGCCGGAGAGGGTTGTTGCCGACTGCCCGAGGCGGATATAAGACAGGCCGACATCCATCAGGGTCTGTAATTTACGCGCCAGCGCCGGGACAACATCGAAGAATTCGCGGGCCTCTTCAATGGTCATATCCAGCACTTCGTGGATGTTCTTCCCTTTGTATTTCACTTCCAGGGTTTCGCGGTTATAGCGTTTGCCTTTGCACTGGTCGCACGGCACATACACATCCGGCAGGAAGTGCATTTCCACTTTCAGTACGCCGTCACCCTGACAGGCTTCGCAGCGGCCGCCTTTGACGTTGAAACTGAACCGTCCCGGTGTGTAACCGCGCGAACGGGATTCCGGTACGCCGGCAAACAGTTCGCGGACAGGCGTGAACACGCCGGTATAGGTTGCCGGGTTTGAGCGCGGGGTCCGGCCGATCGGGCTCTGGTCGATATCGATAACTTTATCGAAATGCTCCAGACCTTCGACAGACTTATACGGTGCAGGCGTAATGGTGGTCGCGCCGTTGAGCTGTGTCTGGGCAATCGGGAACAGCGTGTCATTGATCAGGGTGGATTTCCCTGAACCGGAAACCCCGGTGATACAGGTAAACAGGCCGACCGGCAGATTCAGTGTCACATTTTTCAGGTTGTTGCCGCTGGCACCGGTGATGGTCAGCATTTTGGCCGGATCCGCCACATTGCGTTTTTCCGGGATACTGATCCGGCGTTCGCCGCTGAGGAATTTCCCGGTCAGGGAATCCGGCGTGCCGATAATATCCTCCAGTGATCCCTGGGCAACAATTTCCCCGCCGTGAACACCCGCACCCGGGCCGATATCGATAATATGATCGGCGGCGCGGATAGCATCCTCATCATGCTCCACCACAATCACGGTATTACCGAGATTGCGCAGATGAATCAGGGTTTCCAGCAGGCGGTCATTATCACGCTGATGCAGCCCGATAGACGGCTCATCCAGCACATACATCACACCGACCAGGCCGGCACCGATCTGGCTGGCAAGACGGATACGCTGTGCCTCGCCGCCGGACAGAGTTTCTGCCGAGCGGGAGAGTGTCAGGTAATTCAGGCCGACGTTAACCAGGAATTTCAGGCGATCCTGAATCTCTTTCAGGACTTTTTCGGCGATTTTCGCGCGCTGGCCGCTGAATTTCAGGTTATTAAAGAAATCCATCGCATGCCCGATGCTGAAATCAGAAATCTGCGGCAGCGTGGTGTTATCGACAAACACAAAGCGGGCTTCTTTTTTCAGACGGGTGCCGCCGCAGGAAATACACGGACGGTTGCTGATATATTTGGCCAGTTCCTCGCGTACGGCCATGGATTCCGTTTCTTTATAACGGCGCTCCATATTGTGCAGCACACCTTCGAACGGATGATGACGGACTGTCACATCACCCCGGTCATTGGAATATTTAAACTCAATGGATTCACGGCCTGAACCGTTGAGGATCACTTTCTGAATTTTGGCCGGTAACTCTGAATACGGGGATTCAATATCAAACTTATAATGATCCGCCAGGGACATCAGCATCTGATAATAATAGAAATTACGGCGATCCCAGCCGCGGATAGCCCCGCCGCCGAGTGACAGATTCGGGTTCTGCACCACGCGATCCGGATCGAAAAACTGCTGAACACCCAGACCGTCACAGGTCGGGCAGGCACCTGCCGGGTTGTTGAAGGAGAACAGGCGCGGCTCCAGCTCACTCATGCTGTATCCGCAGACCGGACAGGCAAAGTTCGCTGAAAATACCAGCTCTTCGGCGCTGTTATCTTCCATATCGGCGATAATGGCAGTCCCGCCGGACAGTGTCAGTGCAGTTTCAAAGGATTCTGCCAGGCGTTGTGTCAGATCATCCCGGACTTTAAAACGGTCAACCACCACTTCGATGGTGTGTTTGATCTGTAATTCCAGTTTCGGCGGATCAGAGAGATCACAAATCTCCCCGTCGATCCGCGCACGGATATAGCCCTGTGCCGCCAGGCTATCGAGCAGTTTGGTGTGTTCGCCTTTGCGCTCTTTGACGACCGGCGCCAGCAGCATCAGGCGTTTGCCTTCCGGCAGGGTCAGAACATTATCCACCATCTGACTGACCGTCTGTGCCGTCAGCGGAATATCGTGATCCGGACAGCGCGGCTCACCCACACGGGCAAACAGCAGACGCAGATAATCATGAATTTCAGTAATTGTTCCCACGGTGGAACGCGGGTTATGGGAAGTGGATTTCTGCTCGATGGAAATTGCCGGGGAAAGCCCTTCAATATGATCCACATCCGGTTTTTCCATCAGCGACAGGAACTGACGTGCATAGGCGGACAGGGATTCCACATAGCGGCGCTGCCCCTCGGCATAGAGTGTATCAAAGGCAAGGGACGACTTCCCGGAGCCGGATAACCCCGTGATAACAATCAGTTTATCACGCGGAATAATGAGGTTGATATTCTTCAGATTGTGGGTGCGGGCGCCCCGTATATCGATATTATCCATGTACCACTTCCCGGGAGTTTCAGATAGCGAACAATTTATTCAGCCTGATATTATTGCACATAATTTACTGAATGGATATCCAGTATCAGAAGAAATCTGTGTATAATCTCAGCAGCATTTGCCTGACAGCTGATTGCATTTTGCGCAGCAGATTTTAGAGAAGACACGCAAATCTGCAAAGGAAATCACGGCAAAAGATTACCGTTTCAAAAAAGCCACTCAGACGTGTTAGACTAGATCCTTATATGTTTTAAACAATTTCATCGGGAGCATTTCATGGCCAGCAGAGGCGTCAACAAAGTCATTCTTATCGGGAACCTGGGTCAGGATCCGGAAGTGCGTTACATGCCTAACGGCGGTGCGGTTACCAACATCACACTGGCGACATCAGAATCATGGCGTGATAAACAAACCGGCGAAATGAAAGAGAAGACCGAATGGCACCGTGTGGTGATCTTCGGCAAACTGGCAGAAATTGCCGGTGAATATCTGAAAAAAGGTTCACAGGTTTATATCGAAGGTTCACTCCAGACCCGCAAATGGCAGGATCAGAGCGGCCAGGAGCGTTACACCACTGAAGTCGTGGTGAATATCGGCGGCAGCATGCAGATGCTGGGCGGCCGCAGCGGCGGTGGCGACAATATGTCTCAGGGCGGCGGCTGGGGTCAGCCACAGCAGCCACAACAATCCCAGCAGTTCAGCGGCGGCGGCAACCCGCGCCCGGCACAGCAGCCGGCAGCAGCAGCGCCGCAAAGCAATGAACCGCCAATGGATTTCGATGACGATATTCCGTTCTGATCCGGATCCGCTGAAAGTACCCTGCATCTGCGGGGTATTTTTTTGCCCGGATTTTCTGACCGCAGCCCGGAACAGACAAAAAAATACCCCTTATGTCGGTGACAGTAAGGGGTGATGTCTCATGCCGTTGGATGAACACATGAGATTGCCCGGGGTTAACAGGCAGTGTAGCTTATGTTTTTATAAGTCCTGTTTTTGTCCTGTTCGTCTGATTTTTCATCATAACGGGTATTTTTATTATAAGTGTCTGCGTAATCGGATGTATGTTTGCGCTTAATTAAAGAAAAAACCCAATAGAATCATTGGGTATCAATAAGTTATATACTCAATTTTTATAAAAATGCGATAAGAGGCTTAAAGAGCATGTGTCGGATTACGTTTTATCGGTAAACCTGAAACGTGACAATCACGGTAGTAATTATATGTGATTTAAGTCACATAAAAATGGCTGTTTTCGACTGTTTTGTAATTTCGATGTAATCTTAAAGTCGGTTTGTAACAAATAAGTTACATTAAAATGATGTTTTGTTTCCGGACTGGCCGGACGAGTAAAGCCGGATTTTTATCACACTGAGCAATAAAACCGATAAAGAAACGATTTTTAGTGACTGGCAGCGATAATGTGAACACACGCTGCTTCCGGTTATGTCACTGCAATATATTCCGCTGCAATTTCCTGAAATTGAGTTTTATAGCTCCGCATTATGATTATCTTTCCCTTTTTTATCGCTGTTTTCCTTGTGAAATAGTGCTATTTCACACTGCTGAAGTAAATTAGATATTTTGATATATTTTTATAAATCAATTACTTAGTTGTTTTTAAATTTTATGTCAGTGATTTATCAGTGATGGTGATCACAATTCAGCGGCTGAATAAAAAATAAATGAAAAAAGGCTTGTACAGATTTCATTCTTATGTTTTTTTAAAGTACGAACCGAATTTATTCACACACAATTTACTGTTGAGAGATATCCCGTGAAACCATTCACCCGTCCGCAAAACGTACTACTAACAACCGCGCTATCAGACGCGGTTGTCGTCGTGCGTGTGGTAGTGGTGGTGGTCGTCGGCAGTGCGCCGTAACGGGCTGGGATCAGCAACAGGATCACTAACCCCGCCGGCGTAAACCGAGCGGGGTTTTTTTATGTCAGGCTCCGCGAAACTGAACCGGTTGTTAAGAAAAGGATGATGTTATGGGAGCTTCACAGCAGACTCAGGCAAAAACCCGGATGACGGGGGCGGAATTAATTATCCGCATGTTAGAACAGCACGGGATCACCTCTGTATCCGGTATTCCGGGCGGGGCGGCACTGCCGCTGTATGATGCACTGGGCAACAGCCGGATCCGGCATATCCTCGCCCGTCACGAGCAGGGCGCCGGGTTTATCGCACAGGGTATCGCCCGCACCACCGGCAAAGCGGCAGTGTGTATCTCCTCGAGCGGACCGGGCGCGACCAACCTGATGACCGCCATTGCGGATGCCAAACTGGATTCCGTTCCGCTGGTCTGTATCACCGCCCAGGTCTCCTCGCCGATGATCGGCACCGATGCCTTCCAGGAAGTGGACACTTACGGCATGTCTATCCCTATCACCAAACACAACTACCTGGTGCGCAATGTTCAGGATTTGCCGGGCATTATCGCCGACGCATTCCGTATTGCGGAATCCGGCCGTCCGGGCCCGGTCTGGGTGGATGTGCCGAAAGATGTTCAGGCCGCCATCATTGAGATTGATGAATTACCGCCAATCATGCCGAAAGATCCGCTGCCACTGTTTGATGCGGAAAAAGTCACTGAAGCTGCCGCGATGATTAATCAGGCAAAACGCCCGATTCTGTATATCGGCGGCGGTATTGTCGCTTCGCAGTCCCAGCAGCTGGTGCAGAGCTTCGCCGAGCGTGCCGGGTTGCCGACCACCATGACACTGATGGGGTTAGGCACCATTCCGCAGCAGCATCCGCTCTATCTGGGAATGCTGGGGATGCACGGCGCGCGTTATACCAACATGATTTTGCAGGAATCGGATTTGCTGATTGTGGTCGGGGCACGCTTTGATGACCGCGCGATCGGCAAGGCGGAACAGTTCTGCCCGGATGCCAAAATTATTCATGTGGATATCGACCGCGCGGAGATCAGCAAGATCAAACAACCGGATATTGCGATCAACGCGGATGCCGGGCAGGTTCTCGCCATGCTGCTGCCGCAGATTGAGGTGAATGCCCGTCAGGCGTGGAACGATCATATCGCGCAGATCAAACAGGAATTTCCGCTGGAGCAGATTAATAAATCCGATCCGTTAAGTCATTTCGGATTGATCGCCGCGGTGGCGGATGCGGTGGATAATGATGCCATCATCACCACCGATGTCGGTCAGCACCAGATGTGGGTGGCGCAGGCGTATCCGTTATGCCGTCCGCGTCAGTGGCTGACCTCCGGCGGGCTCGGAACGATGGGCTTTGGGTTACCGGCGGCGATTGGTGCCGCACTGGCAGAGCCGTCACGCAAGATCGTCTGCTTCACCGGAGACGGCAGTATTATGATGAATATCCAGGAGATGGCGACCGCCGCCGAGCATAATCTGGATATCAAAATTATTCTGATGAACAACCAGGCGCTGGGGATGGTTCACCAGCAGCAGACACTGATGTTCAACGAGCACATTGTGGCATCTGCCTATCCGTATCAGACTGATTTTGTTACAATTGCCAAAGGCTTCGGATTACACACCTGTGATCTGAATAAAGAGAGTGATCCGCATGCTGCATTGCAGGCGGCGATTGAGCGTCCCGGGCCGTGTCTGATCCACGCATTAATCGATGTCAGTGAAAAAGTGTGGCCGATGGTATTGCCGGGTGATGCCAATATCGATATGGTCACAGCCTGATGACGGAGAACAGAATCATGGAAAAAAATAATCAGCCTATCGCTCTGGAACTGGTTGTCCGCAACCACCCCGGTGTTATGACGCACATTTGCGGTCTGTTTGCCCGCCGGGCGTTTAACGTGGACGGTATTCTGTGTCTGCCGCTGCCGGGACAGGATCACAGCCATATCTGGCTGCTGGTGAAATCGGATGATCGGCTAAGCCAGATGGTCAGTCAGGTGGAAAAACTGGAAGACGTGCAGGACGTAAAATACAACGAAGACATCAGTATCTTTGAGCAACTGAATAAATACATTCAGTAGAATGATGAAACCGGGCAGATAAGCCCGGTTTTTTGTCTGTGGTTACGGCGATGTCTGGCCGATATGGGAATAGGACATAATCAGCGTGCCGCTCAGCTCGCCTTCCATGCAGATATAAGAGTGGGGAATATCACAGGAGAACGCATAGAAATCCCCCGGTTCCAGCAGCACAGTCTGATCTTCATTAAAGCGCATCATCAGCGTACCCTGATGGATAAGAATATGCTCATGGGTGCCGGTGCTGTGCGCGGGGCTGTTAATAATTGCGCCGCGGATCATCTTCAGGTGCCAGATCTCCGAAATATTCCCCATGCCGACACGGAATTTAAAATCTTCCGCATATTCCCCTTTAAAGACTTTATTTTTTTCGTAACGGGGATAACCTTCATTACTGGCGGTAAACAGATCCCCCAGCGGAAAACGCAGTGCGACGGCAATGGCCTCCAGTGTATCGATACGCGGATTGGAATCACCGGATTCCAGTTTGGACAGCGCGGCTTTCGAGATGCCGGAGAGTTTTGAAAGATCATTGAGCGACAGGTTACGCGCCTGACGCAGCAGTTTGACCTTCTGGCCGATGTGGGCACTGGTTTTTAGCATAATGTAATTGATACCAATGAAATTTGCAGGGAAACCCTGTTAGTATTGCACACTTGTTGTACAACGGTAAGCCGTGATTTTCCGGAAAAACAGATCTGACGGGTGATACTATCAGATGAAAGCGTCCGGCATGGTGATAATTAACATATGTCATTAAACGGGTGCTCACCATGATCTATACCCTGCCATGGGCAGATTTTTTCATCTGTTTTACGGTTCTCTTCTTCGGTTATCTGGTCTTCGGCATGGTCGGCTTCGGCTCTGCGCTGATCTCAAGCCCGGTACTGGCCTTCTTTATTCCTGTCTCACACATTGTGCCGATGCTGGCGCTGATGGATCTGGGCGCGGCGGTGATTAATGTCACCCGCGACGGGCGCAAAGCCGATTTTGCCGAGCTGAAGTGGATGGTGCCGCTGATGATAGGCGGCAGCCTGATTGGCGCGGCGATTCTGCTGAAAACACATCCGGATTTGCTGGCCGTGTTCCTCGGGGCATTTATTGTTCTCTATGCACTCTATTCCCTCTTTATTAAGAAGGCGGTGAGGCATTACCCGCAGAAATACATTATTCCGTTCGGGATCGGCGGCGGTATTCTGAGTGCACTGTTCGGGGCGGGCGGGTTTGTCTATGCCATCTATTTTGCCGGGCGGATTGAGGATAAAAACCGCTTCCGCATCACGCAGACTACCCTGATCGGCTTCAGTACATTAACCCGCGTGATTATTTTCCTGATCATGGGGATTTACTGGAACAGCGAAATCGCCATTACCGCGCTGCTGTTTCTGCCCGCCATGGTGGCGGGAATTGTCCTCGGGCGGCATATCACCATGCGCATCCCGAAAGAGGCATTTTTCCGTTTTCTGAATATGGTGATCCTGCTGGCCGGGCTGACGTTGCTTATCAGCAACCTGGTGCACTGACCGCCGTCAGCGCAGCACTTTTTTAGCACATTGCCGGGCACGCAGCTGTTCGTCCGGGGTTTTACTTTTACTGAAGCAGTCGCGGTAGCGGGCGGCATAGGCACTGTATTGCGCCTGTGCCTCCGCCAGCGGCAGGGACAGCAGGTGGTTGATAAAAGTAAAACTGCCGATCTCCGCATGCTGATAATCCACCGGATTTTTCCATTCCCCGCCCCAGCGGAGAAAACCGTGACTGAAAACCAGCGGCAGCACGTTTTCCATTTTTCCGTTACGGATATTTTCTCTGTTGGTCAGCGCTGTGGCAGATTGCGGCGGACTGATGGTCACACGGCCGTTTTTGTCGCGGAAGCGGTAAGGGTTTTGCTGCGGATTAATATCGATCGCCATGCCGTAAGCGTGTTTTGACCAGGCCTTCTGACTTGCCTGACGGCGACCGTTAAATGCTGACGTATTATTGGCGGCCATGGATGCCTCATCATCGCCGCCGAAGGTCTCTATCGGCAGCACACTGCGCAGCGGGAATTTTTGCCGGTACAACTCATCAAAAAGCGCTTCCGTTTCGGGGGCGATAATATCGGCGACAGTAATAGCGCCGGTGCGGGTTTCGCCCTCAAAGGTGATAAACCGGACATCCACATTGACCAGCCGTTCGCAGGGTACCGGGTTTTCCGGCGTGATAATACCCAGCGCTGTCATGGCGCGGCAGGTGTCCGGGCTGAGTGGGGTGATCGCCGCCTGTGCTGCCGGTAATGCAGAACAGAGCAGGCTCACAGGGAGGAGAAAAGCGGTCAGTTTCATCATATATTCCGTCATCAGGCACCGGGACGGATGATGATAACCCGTCAGCGGCACAGAGGTGAAAAAATTCCCGGATTTGGCCTTGATTATCAGGATTTTTCCTAAGATAATCGTTTGCCTCAAAAAATCACATCTTTTCTCTGTAAAAAGCCAAACGTTTGCGTCATGTGTGTCCGGTTTTTTTATCCGGAAACCGGCAGATCTTTTCTGAAAACGCAATCGTTTACGTGATGTGACACAAAATTCATTAACACAGGTGATGACATGTCTGCGACACAGCCGCAAAGCGGGTGCAAATTAGACCAATTTTTTAAACTGACTGAGCGCGGCACCACTGTCCGCCGTGAAGTTCTGGCCGGGCTGACCACATTCCTGGCGATGGTGTACTCTGTGATTGTTGTGCCGGGCATGCTCGGCCAGGCGGGGTTCCCGCATACGGCGGTCTTTATCGCCACCTGTCTGGTGGCCGGGTTCGGCTCCCTGCTGATGGGGTTGTGGGCAAATCTGCCGATGGCTATCGGCTGTGCGATTTCCCTGACCGCCTTTACCGCATTCAGTATGGTACTTGGTCAGAATATCCCGATCCCGGTCGTGCTGGGGGCGGTGTTCCTGATGGGGGTGCTGTTTACCCTGATCTCTGTCACCGGTATCCGGACATGGATCCTGCGGAATATTCCGATGGGTATTGCCCACGGCACGGGGATTGGTATCGGCCTGTTCCTGCTGCTGATCGCCGCCACCAATATTGATCTTGTGGTCAAAAACCCGGGTGCGGGCATGCCGGTGTTACTGGGGGATTTCACCTCTTTCCCGGTGATGATTGCACTGGCGGGTCTGGCGGTGATTTTCGGTCTAGAACGCCTGAAAGTGCCGGGTGCAGTACTGCTGGTGATTATTGCGATTTCCGTTATCGGGCTGATTTTTGACCCGAATGTGAAATATCAGGGCTTCTTCAAACTGCCATCCCTCGGTGATGACGGGCTGTCACTCTTTTTCAGCATGGATATCATGGGCGCACTGAAGCCGGTGGTTCTGCCGACGGTACTGGCGCTGGTTATGACAGCGGTGTTTGATGCGACAGGCACTATCCGTGCGGTCGCCGGTCAGGCGAATCTGCTGGATAAAGATAATCAGATCATTAACGGCGGTAAAGCCCTGACGACAGACTCGGTCAGCAGCATTGTGGCCGGTGTTGTCGGCGCGGCGCCTGCGGCGGTGTATATCGAATCTGCGGCCGGTGCCGCGGCGGGTGGCCGTACCGGGCTGACTGCAACCGTGGTCGGGGTGCTGTTCCTGCTGATCCTGTTCCTCTCCCCGCTTTCTTATCTGGTTCCGGCCTATGCCACGGCACCGGCGCTGATGTATGTCGGTCTGCTGATGCTGAGCAATGTCAGCAAACTGGATTTCGGTGACTTTGTCGGCTCTATGTCCGGTCTGCTGTGTGCGGTGTTTATTGTTCTGACCAGTAACATTGTGACCGGGATTATGCTGGGCTTTGCCTCACTGGTTATCGGCCGTATCGCCGGGGGTGAATGGCGTAAGCTGAATATCGGCACTGTTCTTATCGCAGCGGCACTGGTGGCGTTTTATGCTGGCGGCTGGGCAATTTAAGTGATAAATCACCACTTAACGGAAGCTGGTGGTGACGATACGCTTTATTTATACGATTTGTCTCAAAATACTAATTAATTGCCCGAATTAATGGCCTGAGAAGATAAAATAGCAGTGGCGGATAACGCATCCGCCGCTGCTTTTTTTGTATGATAGTGGCAACCGGCGGTAATTTTTTCTCCTCCGGGGTCTTATTGCGGTTTTTTTGCCGTTATTAACAGTATCTTTTTGTCAGCGGGCTGATGAAGCCCTAAGTTCAGTAAGGGTAATATGGAAATATTCTTTACGATTCTTATTTTGATTCTGGTCGTGTCGGTGTCCGGTGTTCTCACCAAAATGATCCCGTATCGTATTCCGTTACCCATCATTCAGATCGCGATGGGGGCTCTGCTTGCCTTCCCGCAGTTTGGTCTGCATGTCACGTTCGACCCTGAACTGTTTCTCGTCCTGCTGATACCGCCGTTGCTGTTTGTTGACGGCTGGAAAACCCCGACCCGGGAATTTATGCAGAAAGGGCGGGAAATCTTCATCCTGGTGCTGTTTCTGGTGCTGGTCACCGTTATCGGTATCGGGTATCTGATCTACTGGCTGATGCCGGGGATTGAGCTGATTCCGGCCTTTGCCCTTGCGGCGGTGCTGTCTCCGACAGATGCCGTGGCGCTGTCGTCGATTGTCGGCAAAGGGCGAATTCCGAAACAGATGATGGGTATTCTGGAAGGGGAGGCGCTGATGAATGACGCCTCCGGCCTGGTCGCGCTGAAATTTGCCGTGGCGATTGTCATGGGTACGATGATTTTCTCCGTCACCGGTGTCACGCTGGAATTCTTCAAAGTCGCAATCGGCGGCCTGCTGGCGGGGGTGGCAGTTACCTGGCTGTACAGTAAGTCGCTGCGCCTGATGAGCCGCTGGAGCGGGGATGACCCGGCCACGCAAATCGTCTTTATGTTACTGCTGCCATTCGCCTCTTATCTGATTGCGGAACATATCGGTGTGTCCGGTATCCTGGCGGCCGTGGCGGCGGGGATGACCATCAGTAAATCCGGGGTTATCCGCAATGCGCCGCTGGCGATGCGTTTGCGGGCGGATAATGTCTGGGGGATGCTGGAGTTCGTCTTTAACGGCCTGGTCTTTATTATGCTCGGCCTGCAACTGCCGGGGATCTGGCAGGTGTCGGTGATTGAGGCGGAGCTGGATCCGACCGTCGAAACCTGGATGCTGTTTACCGCCGTTATCGTTATTTATTTTGCTTTGCTGGTATTACGTTTCTGCTGGCTGTGGATGATGAAAACCGTCAGCCGCCTGACCTTAAAACGCAAGCCGCTGGATTTCACCTTCTACACTACCCGTGAACTGTGGCTGGCATCATTTGCCGGGGTGCGCGGGGCGATAACCCTGGCGGGTGTGCTCTCTATCCCGCTGTTCCTGCCGGACGGCACACCGTTCCCGGCGCGTTATCAGATGGTGTTTATCGCCGCCGGGGTGATTATCTTCTCGCTCTTTATGGGGGTGGTATCGCTGCCGTTCCTGCTCAAAGGGATGCATGTCGGGGATAAACAGGCGGATGCCAATGAAATCCGTGCGGCGAAAGCGGCGATGGCGGAAGTGGCGATTGTCAGTATCGGCAAGATGGAAGAGCGTCTGTCCGCCAGTTCGGACGAGGCGCTGGATGCGGAAGCTATCAGTGAAGTGGCCTCCAGAGTGGCCGGGCATCTCAGGCGGCGTACTGCCGGTGATGATGAGATGGAATATAATCTCCAGGTGGAAGATCTGGAACGCCGTTTCCGTCTGACTGCACTGCGTGCCGAGCGCGGGGAGCTGTATCACCAGCGTGCGACCCGTAATATCAGCAATGAAACCCTGCAACTGCTGCTGCATGACCTGGATCTGCTGGAAGCCCTGCTGGTTGAGAAAGAAACATAACCGATGCCGTTACTGATTATTACCACAATTCTGTGGGCCGCATCGTTCAGCCTGATTGGCGAGTATCTCGCCGGTCAGGTGGACAGCTGGTTCTCTGTGTTAGTCCGTGTGTCGCTGGCGGCCCTGGTTTTTCTGCCGTTTCTGCGCTGGCGCGGGATCGCCCCGAAAGTCATTCTGATGTATATGGCGGTGGGCGCCTGTCAGCTCGGCATTATGTATCTTTTTGTTTTCCATGCCTACAACTACCTGACAGTTGCGGAATTCCTGCTGTTTACCGTGCTGACACCCCTGTATGTGACACTGATTTATGACCTGCTGGAGCGGCGTGGTCTGCGCTGGGGTTATGTGTTCAGTTCGCTGCTGGCGGTGATTGGTGCGGCGGTGATCCGCTATGATCATCTCAGTGATTCTTTCTGGACGGGGCTGATTCTGGTACAGCTGGCGAATATCTTCTTTGCCATCGGTCAGGTCGGTTACAAGCGGCTGATGGAAGTGCATCCGCTGGTGCAGCGCACGGCGTTTTCCTGGTTCTACCTCGGTGCCTGTGTGGTGGCGCTGGCGGGCTGGCTGCTGTTCGGTAATTTCGCCAAAATACCGTCCACGCAGTTACAGTGGGGTGTCCTGCTGTGGCTGGGAATAGGTGCTTCCGGAATCGGCTACTTTATGTGGAACTACGGCGCCACACAGGTGGACGCCGGAACACTCGCGATCATGAACAACATGATGGTTCCGGCGGGATTACTGGTGAACTTTGCCATCTGGCAGCAGCATCCAAACTGGCTCACGTTCAGCATTGGCGCAACCCTGATTGTGGCATCCCTGTGGGTGCACCGGGTATGGATACTGAAGCCGTCTTTACAAAAGGCAGATTGTCCACCGCGTGCTGACGCGTCGCGCGAATAAACGACTCAACAGCCGGCTGGCGCTGTTCCCCGCTGCGGTTTGCGGCATACAGCCGGCTCCACAATCCTTCACCTAAGGTTTTGGTCACCACCATCCCCTGCCTTTCAAAATTCTCCACCGCCCAGTGCGGCAGTGCGGCGATCCCCATGCGGGCGGCGACCATCTGGATCATCAGCAGGGTGTTATCCACGGTTTTTATCTGCGGGGAAACACCGGCCGGTTGCAGGAAACGCCGCCAGATATCAAAGCGCTGACGCTGTACCGGATAAATCAGCAGGGTTTCTGCGGTCAGATCCTGCGGCTGAATATGCAGACGGCGGGCCAGCGGATGATCCGGCGCCACCACCAGCTTCACCTCATAATCAAACAGCGGCGTGTATGTCAGCTTCCCGTTGTGCTGCTCATCAATATCGGATGTCAGCACCACATCGAGTTCGCGTTTCAGCAGTTCCGGCTGCGGATCAAAACTGACCCCGGAAGTGAAATCGACATTAATCTGCGGCCAGCTCTCGCGGAAATGCGCCAGAGCGGGGGTCAGCCACTGAATGCAACTGTGGCACTCAATCGCCACGCGCAGCGCGGTCAGTCCCGGCTCATTGCATTCACGGATGGCATCTTTCACCAGCGGCAGTACCTGCTCCGCCAGCTGTAACAGTAACTGTCCCTGCGGAGTGAATTGCAGCGGCTGGGTTTTGCGGATAAAAATCCGGTAGCCGAGCCGGTGCTCCAGTTCACTGAACTGATGGGAAAGGGCGGACTGTGTCTGATGCAACGCACCTGCTGCTCCCGCGAGCGACCCTGACTGATTCAGTGCCTGAATCGTTTTTAAATGTTTTATTTCTATCATGAGGAACCTTCAGGTTAGCGATGAAGAATTTGCGCTTGTTTCTTATACAGTACCCGTTGATTATGGATGTGTAAACATCTGGATGGCTAAATGATAGGATTTTTTATGACGACACATAATCACACTCTGGGTTTTCCGCGTATCGGTCTGAAAAGAGAACTGAAAAAAGCGCTTGAAGGTTACTGGGCAGAACAGATTTCACAGGATGAGCTGCGCGATACCGGCCGTGAATTACGCCGCCGTCACTGGCAGCTGCAAAAAGAGGCCGGGGTTGAATTATTACCGGTCGGGGATTTCGCCTGGTACGATCATGTTCTCGGCACCAGCCTGCTGTTCGGTAATGTACCGCCGCGCCATGCCGGTGCGGACGGGAAAATTGACCTCGATACCCTGTTCCGTATTGCCCGCGGCCGTGCGCCTTCCGGTGAACCGGCGGCTGCGGCGGAAATGACCAAATGGTTTAATACCAACTATCACTACATTGTGCCGGAGTTTCAGCGCGGTCAAACCTTCACCGTGAGCTGGCCGCAGCTGTTTGACGAGGTGGATGAGGCGCTGGAGCAGGGCTTTGCGGTTAAACCGGTGCTGCTCGGCCCGGTGACCTATCTGTGGCTCGGCAAAGTGAAAGGGGCTCAGTTTGACCGCTTATCATTACTGCCGTCACTGTCAGAAGCCTATAAAAACGTGCTGGAAAAACTGGCGCAGCGCGGTATTGAGTGGATTCAGATTGATGAACCGGCTCTGGTGCTGGATCTGCCGCCGGAGTGGCAGGATGCTTACCGTACGGCATATGATGCTTTGCAGGGACATGCAAAACTGCTGCTGACCACCTATTTTGACGGAGTAAGCCATCACTTACCGCTGATCCGTGAGTTACCGGTGCAGGGGCTGCACGTCGATTTTGTCGCGGGCGGTGATGATATTCAGGCCATCCACGACGCATTACCGGCCGACTGGCTGCTCTCTGCCGGCCTGATTAACGGGCGCAACGTCTGGCGTGCCGATCTGCGGCAGAAATATGATGTAATCGCCCCGCTGGCCGGAAAACGTGACCTGTGGATCGGGACATCCTGCTCATTGCTTCACAGCCCGATTGACCTGCGTGATGAAACTAAACTGGATGAAGAAGTCAAAAGCTGGTTTGCCTTCGCACAGCAGAAATGTGAGGAACTGGCATTGCTGACCCGCGCGGTCAACAGCGGCACAGCGGATGATATCGCCGCGCTGGCGGAATACAGTGCCCCGATTACCCGCCGCCGTGATTCTTCCCGTGTTCACAATGCTGCGGTGGCTGCCCGGCTGGCGGCGGTAACCGCCCGCGACAGCGAACGCGCCGCGCCGTATGCCGAACGCGCAGAGGAACAGCGCCGCCGTTTTAACCTGCCGCTGTGGCCGACCACCACAATCGGATCTTTCCCGCAAACCACGGAAATCCGCGGGCTGCGTCTGAACTTCAAAAAAGGGAATATCGATAAAGCGTTCTACCGCACTAATATCTCTGAACATATTAAGCAGGCGATTAATGAGCAGGAACGGCTCGGACTGGATGTGCTGGTTCACGGCGAAGCGGAACGTAATGACATGGTGGAGTATTTCGGCGAGCATCTCGACGGCTATGTCTTTACGCAGAACGGCTGGGTGCAGAGCTACGGCTCGCGCTGTGTGAAGCCGCCGGTGATTATCGGTGATATCAGCCGTCCGGAACCGATCACCGTTGACTGGGCGACCTACGCGCAATCCCTCACCAGCAAGCCGGTGAAAGGCATGCTGACCGGGCCGGTAACCATTCTCTGCTGGTCATTCCCGCGTGAAGATGTCAGCCGTGAAACCATTGCCAGACAGATCGCTCTGGCGCTGCGTGATGAAGTGGACGATTTGCAGAAAGCCGGGATCGGTATTATCCAGATCGATGAACCGGCACTGCGCGAAGGGCTGCCGCTGCGCCGGGCAGAATGGGCGGAGTATCTCACCTGGGCGGTAGATGCCTTCCGGCTGAATGCGGCGGTCGCGGATAATGACACCCAGATCCACACCCATATGTGTTACTGCGAATTCAATGACATCATGGATTCTATTGCGGCGCTGGATGCGGATGTGATCACCATTGAAACATCACGCTCGGATATGGAACTGCTGGAAGCATTTGAAGATTTCGATTATCCGAATGAAATCGGGCCGGGTGTTTATGATATTCACTCGCCGAATGTGCCGGAAGTGGAGTGGATTGAAGCCCTGCTGCGCAAAGCGGCGGATAAGATTGCGGTGGAGCGTCTGTGGGTTAACCCGGACTGCGGCCTGAAAACACGCGGCTGGGATGAAACCCGCAAAGCCCTGGCGAACATGGTGGAAGCGGCGCGCCGTCTGCGGGAAAATCCGCTGACATCCCGCTGAGTTTATTTATATATAAAGAAGAAAAAAGCCGGTCAGTAATGACCGGCTTTGTGTTATGTGCTGTCAGCTGACCGGACGGAAATCCGGCCCGCTGAAGCAGCGTGTTGCCCGGCCGCGCTCGATCTGGTGATGTGACCGGTGGCGCTCGCCGTTCAGTGATGCGGACTGTTGTTGCTGGTATTGGCTCAGATGCCATTCAATCAGGCGGCAGGCCAGTTTTTTGTTGGCGTGCTGGCTGCGTTCAGACTGCACTTTAACCGAGATACCGGTGGCAATGTGCGTGGCACGGACAGCGGATTCTGTCTTATTCACATGCTGGCCGCCCGGCCCCTGTGATTTCAGACGTTCAAAGACAATCTCACTGTCTGATACTGCCTGCGGTGCAGTAAAACGACGGATGCCGATAAACCAGTTTTTACGCCGGTGTTTCGGGCGGAGCGGGCTGGCACACTGCCACTGTAATGTTCCGCACCAGCGATCCGCCAGAGCAGCCGCATGCTCTCCGTCCAGTGACAGCAGGGCGGAATGCAGGCCGTGCTGTGACGGCATTTCCTCCGCAAAGATCACTGTGACCGACGACTGTGCAGCCTCCTGCAAAAAGAGGCGCAGCGCGTGCTTCACCGCCAGACAGCACTCTTCCGGGCCGTGAGCGGCAGAAAACTGTAATAACATCAGCAGCACTCCCCGCTCGTTTTGTAGGTCAGCAACGGTTTCAGCCGCGCCACCACGGTAATCAGCCCGGCACCTGACAGGCTTTCAATCACAGTCTCAATGGATTTATAGGACTGCGGTGCTTCCTCATAAATCAGCTGCTTATTAGCGCAGATCACCCGGCTGCCGAGATCGGTACGGGATAACTGCGCCGGGGTATAGCGGTGAGAAAGGCGTCCTTTGCACTCGGTGCGCATCCATTTACGTCCCGCGCCGTGCGCGAGAGAGTAAAGGCTGTCAGCGGTTGCATGTGGTTTCACCAGATAACTGTAATCACCGCGTGAGCCGGGGATCACCACATAATCATGATCCACCGGGGTTGCCCCTTTCCGGTGCAGCCAGCCGTTACGACCGTTCACCGTGCAGGCTTCCACCAGGTTGTGATTGATATCGAGTATTGCCTCACCGTTGGTACGCAACTGCTGCATCATCCGCAGTGCAATCAGCGCCCGGTTGTGCTGTGCAAAATCCAGCGCCTGCTGATGTGCTGCCAGATATTCCGCCGCTTCAGGCGTGTTCTCTGTCAGCCCGTCGTGGCTGAACTGCTCAACATGATGACGCAGAATCATCTGCCCCAGCCCGCGTGAACCGCTGTGAACCAGCAGTATCACACGATGTTTATCCAGCCCGGACGCGGCAAACAGCCCGTCATCACAGACCTTATCGATTTGCTGAAACTCAGCAAAATGATTCCCGCCGCCGACAGAAGACAGAGAAGCGGCAAACGGATGTGATGCGAAGTGATCGCTCACATGCTCTGCCAGCCAGTCTGCGTCCGCATGGTCATGCATGCTGCGCAGTTGCTTTTCAGCTTTGTCCGCGTTGAGTTTGCTGACTTTCAGCTCAGTCTGATACAGCGCCATACCGCAGCCGATGTCGTTACCGACCAGCGCGGGATAAAAACGGCCTTCAGAGAAAAATGCCGCACCCACCGGATAGCCTCTGCCGGGATGCAGGTCCGGCATACCGGCAACTGCCGTCATACCCGGTAATTGTGCGGTGGTGATCAGTTGTTGAATCGCGTTACTTTCGATCCACGTCGCATCCGAGGCGATATAAGAGACGCCCGGCGCGACAAAATGCATATAATTGCCCATAATCCATTCCGGAAAATAGTGAAAATTCGGGTTTATGGCGGGCAGTCAGGAAGAAACAGAGAGGTAACAGGGACGGGTAATACGGGGAAATAACGCTGTAATACCGGTGTGATAATCAGTTCTGCAAGAGCCCGCAAAGAGTGCACAGTAATGTTGTCATATGAACCTCCTTACGTTCTGAAAGTGATTGTCAGCACGCATCGCGTGCCGGAATGGTGCGGATAGTAGAGTGAGGCGGATAAAAAATCAACCTGTGTTTTGTTTTTTCAGAGAGCAGTACGGCGACATTTTCAGCATAAACCGTTGTTTATGTGATTTGAATCTCATTTTTATGTAATTGATTCATCATCATGTATCAATGAAGTGATAATAATCACTAAATTTTGTGTGGTGACACGTTACAGTGTCCTCAATAATCATTTTTTCGCTAAGGAGTTCAGGATGGCTGATGTATTTCATTTAGGTTTGACTAAAGCAGATTTACAGGGTGCGACGCTGGCTATCGTACCGGGCGATCCGAACCGGGTCGAAAAAATTGCCCGCCTGATGGATAATCCTGTTCATCTCGCGTCTCTGCGTGAATTCACCTCATGGCGCGGCGAACTGGACGGCAAAGCAGTAATCGTCTGTTCAACCGGTATCGGCGGCCCGTCCACCTCTATCGCGGTGGAAGAACTGGCACAGCTGGGGATCCGCACGTTCCTGCGTATCGGTACCACCGGTGCGATTCAGGAAAACATTAATGTCGGTGATGTCCTTGTGACCACGGCGGCTGTGCGCCTGGATGGTGCAAGCCTGCATTTCGCGCCGATGGAATTCCCGGCCGTAGCTGACTTTGAATGCACCACCGCGCTGGTCAATGCGGCGAAAGCAGCCAAAGCAACAGTTCATATTGGTGTGACCGCTTCTTCTGATACTTTCTATCCGGGCCAGGAGCGTTATGATACCTTCAGCGGCCGTGTGACCCGCCGGTTCAAAGGATCAATGAAAGAGTGGCAGGAAATGGGCGTGATGAACTTTGAAATGGAATCCGCCACACTGCTGACCATGTGTGCCAGCCAGGGGCTGCGTGCCGGGATGGTTGCGGGCGTTATCGTTAACCGCACCCAGCAGGAAATTCCTGATGAAGCGAAGATGAAGAAAACCGAATCCAATACCCTGGATATTGTGGTGGAAGCCGCCCGTCATCTCATCTGATCGTCACCGGTTTCATGAATCAAGCCGTATCGCCGGGTTTTCCGGTGATGCGGCTTTTTTTTAATCATTCATTCTGTAAATCTGATACAGTGATCGTGCCGAACATACTGATAATAATGATAAAGAGGTATCAATGACCAGACAGCCATTACCGCATCCTTCTGTATTGCCGCTCGACGGCGGGATCAATTTTCGTGACCTGGGAAACAAAGTGCTGCCGGACGGCAGTAAAATCAAACCCGGCCTGCTGTTCCGTGCCGGGGCGCTGGATCGCCTGAGCGACAACGACTTAACCCGCCTGACAGAGCAGAATCTGTTTCAGATCCTGGATTACCGCGACAGCGGCGAAATTGCTGATAAACCGGATCGTCTCTGGAATGGCGCGCTGTACACGAACGCACCGGCAAATCCGATGTCAAAGGAAGTGGATGCTAACCTTGAGAAACTCGGCAATGAAGCGCTGACGGAGTTTGATCCGAAAGCCTTTATGCTGCGCCTCTATGAACTGTTGCCGCTGGGCAACCCTGCGTATCATGCACTCGGCGATATGCTGCGCAACCCGGAAAAAGGCGGCATTGTGCAGCACTGTGCGGTCGGTAAAGACCGGACCGGTGTGGGGTCGGCACTGGTGCTGTTTGCACTCGGCGCGGATACCGATATGGTGATGGAAGATTACCTGCTGACCAATGACACGCTGGCACCTTACCGCCATGAACTGCTGGCGGAACACGCGAAAACCATGCCGGAAGCGGTGGTGGAGAAATTCGCCTATGTTTACTCCGTACAGCCTGATTTCCTGAATACCGCACTGAAAAGCATTCACTCGCATTATGGCAGTATTGATACCTGGCTGGCGAAAGATATCGGGCTGACAACAGCAGTCCGCGACAAAATCCGTAACCATTTCCTTGAGTAATATCAGGCAGTAAGGAGGATTTTCTGGCACCGGCAGATATTATCACCACCGTTACCGCATTTGTCCGTGAACATGAGATCTGGGCATTGCCGATCGTTTTCGTGCTGGCATTCGGTGAATCTCTCGCATTTCTTTCCCTGTTGTTTCCGGCAACGGTGATTCTGCTCGGAGTCGGGGCGCTGATCGGGGAAGGCGGGCTGCATTTTCTGCCGGTCTTCCTGGCAGCGGCCGCAGGTGGCTTTTTCGGTGACTGGCTCTCCTATTACATCGGCTACTACTACAAGGACAATGTCCGTCATATGTGGCCGATTTCCCGCTCGCCGCAAACCCTGGTCAGAGGGCATCAGTTCTTTGAAAAATGGGGAATATGGGGTGTCTTTTTCGGGCGCTTCTTCGGGCCGTTCCGTGCTGTGGTACCGCTGGTGGCAGGGATCTGTGCGATGCCGCAGCGCCATTTTCAGCTGGCGAACCTGTCTTCTGCCGTGATCTGGGCATTCGGCCTGCTGGCCCCCGGCGCGTTCGGGCTGAAATGGATGGCCGGGCTGATGGGCGGATAGCGCCGCATTTTCACCGGATTACATTGATTTTTGCGTGACGCGCCGAAAAAAACGGCGGACAGCAAAAAGACAGTGGACATCTGTACAGTGCTATTTTACCGTAAGCGGCGTAAGTGACTCGCGGAGGAGACGGCCATCGTGGATATTCAGTGGCTTTATGGTTTTATCGGCATTCTGAGCGGTATTCTGCTGGGCGGCGGTGTGGTCTGGTTTAGCCTGCAACAGCGGCTGGCGGACAAAAACCGGCTGTTACAGGATAATATTGCGCAACTGGCTCTGCTGGATGAAACCCGGCGTCAGGCTGCATACTGGCAGCAGGCCAGGGAGCAGAGTGAACAGTCACTGGAAAATGCCCGTCATATCAGTGCACAACAGGAAGCGGAAATCCGGGAGCTGACTACCCGGCTGGAAGAAAGCCGCCTGGCTGCTGAAGAAAAACAGCGGCTGCTGCTTAACAGTGAGCAGCGCCTGAATACTCAGTTTGAAAACCTGGCCGCCCGTATTTTTGAACAGAGTGGCCGCCGGACAGATGAACTCAACCGCCAGAGCCTGTCCATGCTGCTGCGCCCGTTCCGTGAACAGCTGGATAACTTTAACCGGCAGGTGCAGGAAAGTTACAGCCAGGAAAGCCGCGAGCGTCATACCCTGACACATGAAATTCAGCGCCTGCAGCAGCTCAATCTGCGGATGGCGCAGGAAGCCGTCAATCTCACCAATGCCCTGAAAGGCGACAACAAAATGCAGGGTAACTGGGGAGAAACTATTCTTGCCCGTATCCTGGAAGCCTCCGGTCTGCGCGAGGGGCATGAATTCGCCACCCAGGTCAGTCTGAAAAATGAACAGCAAAGCCGTTATCAGCCCGATGTGGTGATTTACCTGCCGCAGAACAAACAGGTGATTGTGGATGCCAAAGTATCGCTGGTGGCCTACGAGCGTTACTTCAACAGTGACACCCCGGAAGCCCGGCAGACGGCACTGACGGAACATATCAACTCTGTGCGTCAGCATATCCGCGGCCTGAGCCGCAAAGAATATCAGGATCTCAGCGGGATTAACTCACTGGACTATGTACTGATGTTTATCCCGGTTGAACCGGCGTTTCTGGCGGCGGTCGGGCAGGAGAGTGTATTGCTGGATGAAGCCCTCAGAAGCAATATCATGCTGGTCAGCCCGTCCACACTGCTGGTGGCGCTGCGGACAATCGCCAATCTCTGGCGTTATGAACATCAGCATGAAAACAGTCAGGCAATTGCACAGCGTGCCGCCCGTCTCTATGACAAACTCCGCCTGTTTACCGAGGAAATGGACGGTATCGGCCAGGCGCTGGATAAAGCCCAGAGCACGTACCACGGGGCGATGAAAAAACTGACCACCGGCCGGGGAAATCTGCTGTCACAGGCAGAAAGCTTCAGGGAGCTGGGCGTTGAGGTAAAACGCCCGCTGGATGAAATTCTGGTGCAGAAAGCCCGTCTCAGTGAACAGCAGGATACCGCTGCGGATGAACTACCGGAGGAGCCGGCTAATTTCGCAGAACAACACAATGGGCATAGGGTTTTGCGGTAAAGGCTGATACACTTTTCCGATCACTAATTCATGCACACAGGCAAAACAGGCAAGAAGAGAATGGAAGAGCAATCCCGGGATACAATCGATTTTGGTTTTCGCACTGTAAACAGAAACGAAAAAGCAGGTATGGTGGCAAACGTCTTTCATTCTGTTGCCGCAAAATACGATCTGATGAATGACCTGATGTCTTTCGGCATCCATCGTGTCTGGAAACGTTTTACTATCGATGCCAGTGGTGTCCGCCGTGGTCAGCGGGTGCTGGATCTTGCCGGGGGAACCGGTGATTTCACTGCAAAATTCTCCCGTATGGTCGGCGAAAACGGTCAGGTGATCCTCGCGGATATCAACGATTCCATGCTGAAAATGGGCCGGGAAAAGCTGCGTAACCACGGGGTTGTCGGCAATGTGAATTATGTTCAGGCGAACGCCGAAGAACTGCCGTTCCCGGATGACTACTTCAACTGCATCATCATCTCTTTCGGGCTGCGTAATGTCACCGATAAAGACAAAGCACTCCGTTCCATGTTCCGTGTGTTAAAACCGGGCGGCCGCCTGCTGGTACTGGAATTCTCCAAACCGGTGATTGAACCGCTGAGTAAAGTATATGACGCATACTCCTTCCACGTACTGCCGCGTATCGGGCAGGCGGTTGTGAATGATGCGGACAGCTACCGCTATCTTGCCGAATCCATCCGCATGCATCCGGATCAGGAAACCCTGAAAGGCATGATGGAAAATGCCGGATTTGAGCATGTTTCCTACACCAATATGACCGGCGGCATTGTGGCGCTGCATAAAGGATTCAAATTCTGATATGGCTGATACGTTTGCAGAAAATATCCCGTCTCCTGTCAGTCCGCAGGCACTTTACCCTGTGGTTGCCGGATTTCTGGAAACGGTACTCAACCGGCTGTTGTACAGTGAAAATGTACTGAAACCGGCCCGCGCCCGTCTGACCGGCAAAACACTGACCCTCCGGCTGACAGAGCCGGATATGCAGTTCACGCTGATTTTCAGTGAAAAACAGCTGGATGTGATTTCCCGCTGGGAAGATCCGGCAGACTGTGTGCTGCAAACCCGTTTTCTCACGCTGCTGAAACTGAAAGACAAACAACAGCTTTCAGCTCTGATCCGGGAGGGTGATGTCATTATTGACGGCGATATGCAGGTCATTCAGCACTTTTCGGCGCTGCTGGATATGGCGGAATGGGATCCGGCACATTATCTGGCGCCGTATACCGGCGATATTGCCGCACAGACACTGACTCAGATTGCCGTAAAAGGCGGGCAGTTTATCCGTCGGGCGGTATGCCGTCAGCAGGAATATCTGACCGGCGCGCTCACCCGTGAGTGGGCACTTGCTCCTTCCGCGCTGGAAGCCGCTCATTTCTGTGATGAAGTCGCGGATGCTGCACAAACCGCCGATGAACTAGAGGTGCGCCTCGCCCGTCTGGAAAAAAAAGCAGGAACCGGGTATGAGACCGAGTGAAATAAAACGCCTCTATTTTATCATCCGCACTCTCCTGAATTACGGGCTGGATGAACTGATCCCTAAAAATCGTCTGAGCTGGGCAATCCGTCTCTGGCGTCGTTCACTGTTCTGGATGCCGAACAAGCATAAAGACAAAGTGCTGGGTGAGCGTCTGCGTCTGGCGCTTCAGGAGCTGGGACCGGTCTGGATAAAGTTCGGTCAGATGCTCTCCACCCGCCGGGACTTGTTCCCGCCGGCCATTGCTGACCAGCTGGCACTGTTGCAGGATCGCGTTTCATCATTTGACGGCAATCTGGCAAAGAAAACCATTGAAGATGCCCTGGAAGGGCCGGTGGAAACCTGGTTTGATGATTTTGATATCACACCGCTGGCATCCGCCTCGATTGCCCAGGTGCACACTGCAGTTCTGAAAGAAAACGGGCAGGCGGTGGTACTGAAAGTGATCCGTCCGGATATTTTGCCGGTGATCCAGGCTGATATTCATCTGATGTACCGGCTGGCGAACATGGTTCCCCTGTTACCGGACGGCAGACGTCTGCGGCCGAAAGAGGTCGTTCGCGAGTATGAAAAAACACTGCTGGATGAGCTGAATCTGCAACGCGAAGCGGCTAATGCTATTCAGCTGCGGCGTAATTTTGAAAACAGCCCGATGCTCTATGTGCCGGAGGTTTATCCGGATCTCTGCCGTGAAAATGTGCTGATCATGGAGCGTATCTACGGCATTCCGGTTTCTGATATTGCGGCTCTGCATGAGCAGGGCACAAACATGAAACTGCTGGCCGAGCGTGGCGTGCAGGTCTTCTTCACGCAGGTTTTCCGTGACAGTTTCTTCCATGCGGATATGCATCCCGGTAATATTTTTGTCAGCCGCGAGCATCCGGACGATCCTCAGTATATCGGTATCGACTGCGGTATTGTCGGTTCACTGAATAAAGAAGATAAGCGCTATCTCGCGGAAAACTTTATTGCCTTCTTTAACCGTGACTATCGCAAAGTGGCTGAGCTGCATGTGGATTCCGGCTGGGTTCCGCCGGATACCAATGTGGAAGATTTCGAATTTGCTATCCGTACGGTGTGTGAACCGATTTTTGAAAAACCGCTGGCAGAAATCTCTTTCGGTCATGTGTTGCTGAACCTGTTTAATACCGCCCGGCGCTTTAATATGGAAGTTCAGCCGCAACTGGTTTTATTACAAAAAACCCTGCTGTATGTTGAGGGGCTCGGACGCCAGCTCTATCCGCAGCTTGATCTGTGGAAAACCGCGAAACCATTCCTTGAATCGTGGCTGAAAAGTCAGATTGGCGTGAAAGCCGTGATCCGCAGTATCAAAGAAAAAGCACCGTTCTGGGCAGAAAAACTACCGGAATTACCGGAACTGGTGTATGACAGTCTTAAGCAGCAGCGCCGTCTTCAGTCCGGTGTTGAGCGGCTGGCAGAGCAGATGAAGCAGCAGCAGACTGCTCAGCGGAAAGCAAATTTCTCATTGGGTATCGGCGCGACATTGTTTGTCTGTGCGAGCTTATTCTATCTGGCCGGCGCACCTGTTGCACCCTGGGTTCTGATGTTTTTTGGTATGCTTACCTGGGTAACAGGATGGTGGCAATCCGGTAAAATGAAGTAAAGGTTGAGTTAAAGCAAGGTTTCAACCTATGTTGTGTATTTCCGTATACGGCTGTGGTTGTATATAATGAAGTAAGTAGGTCCATATCAATTTGAGGTAAAACTAATGGCCGGTATTAATATTTGGCAATTGTTAATTATTGCTGTGATTGTTGTACTCCTGTTCGGAACAAACAAACTCCGTACCCTGGGATCTGATTTAGGCGCATCTATCAAAGGCTTTAAAAAAGCTATCGGTGATGAAGATCAAAACAAAGCAGATACAACAACAGCCGGAAAAGACGCGGATTTTGAACAAAAAAATATCGCAGAAAAGAAAGCTGATACAGCTGAGCAGCCAGAGAATAAAAACAAAGAGCAGGTATAACCCGTGTTTGACATCGGTTTTGGTGAACTGATCTTAGTATTGGTTATCGGACTTGTGGTTCTGGGACCTGAACGCCTTCCGGTTGCTGTGAAAACAGTAGCCGGCTGGATCCGTGTGATGCGTTCAATGGCTGCCAATGTGCAGAATGAACTGACGCAGGAACTCAAGCTTCAGGAATTGCAGGATAACCTGAAAAAGATGGAAGAGCAGGCCGGTAAAGCCATTTCACCTGAATTGAAGGCGTCGATGGATGAACTGAAAGAAGCAGCTGATACATTACGCCGCTCTTATCAGGAACCGGTGGATACACTGAAAAAGCAGCTCGACCCTGAAGCACTGGCTGACCAGGAACTTGAGATCCCGTCTGTCCGTCCGGCGTCAGCCGGCTCTCCGGCGGCGGAAAATCCGGCTCCGGCAGCACCATCCCCGGTTGCTGCAGAAGAAATCCCTGCCCGGCCATCACCGGAAGTCAGTGACACAGAACCTGTACCGTCACCGGTAACTGCTGCTGCGTCAGATTCACAGAAACATTAATAGATTACGGTAAAAGTACGTTATGGCTGTTGAAGACACGCAACCGCTGATCACTCATTTAATCGAATTACGAAAGCGCATTCTCAACAGCCTGATTGCAGTCTTTGTTGTGTTTGTTGCGCTGGCGTATTTCTCAAATGATATCTATCAGTTGGTATCCTCGCCGCTGGTGAGCAAACTGCCGCAGGGCTCGAACATGATTGCAACGGATGTTGCATCACCGTTCCTGGCGCCGATTAAGCTGACCATTATGGTCTCCATTTTTATTTCGGCACCGTACATCCTGTATCAGGTCTGGGCTTTTATTGCACCGGCGCTGTATAAGCATGAACGCCGGTTGTTAATGCCGCTGCTGTTTTTCAGCACCGTGCTGTTTTATATGGGGATGGCATTCGCGTATTTTGTTGTCTTCCCGCTGGCGTTTGGTTTCTTTACCTCGACAGCACCGCAGGATGTGGTCATTGCGACAGATATTAATAACTATCTCAGCTTTGTCATGGCGCTGTTTATGGCGTTTGGTATCTCCTTTGAGGTGCCGATTGCCATTATCCTGTTGTGCTGGAGTGGTGCGACGACTGTTGCCTCACTGAAGCAGAAGCGGCCGTATATTCTGGTCGGGGCTTTTGTGGTGGGAATGCTGCTGACACCACCGGATGTGTTCTCGCAGACGCTGCTGGCTATCCCGATGTATCTGTTGTTTGAAATCGGTGTGTTCTTTGCCCGTTTCTATGTACCGCGCAGTAAAGCACAACCGCAGGATGAAGAAGCCGAAGAGTAATGCGATACTGCTTCAGGTAAAAACCGCCTTAATAACAGGGCGGTTTTTTGTTTCCGGGTGACGGAGATACTCAGAGTTTCCGGATAAAGCTGGTGTTATCCACTTTTTTGGTCAGCTCTTTACTGATCAGCGTCAGCAGCAGCACGGAGCGGGTGTCGCCGTCCGGCTCCTGATAAATCGCTTCCAGGCCTTTAAACATCCCTTCAGTGATTTCCACAATATCCCCCGGCTGCGGAACATTTTGCTCTGACAGGCTGACACATTCGGCATTTTTCAGCTCTTCAATCAATGATGCGGGAACAACGGCAGGCAGTGGTCCGAAACGGACGAAATGATTGACGCCGCGCGTTGAGTTAATCGTGGTTGTATGAATAGTCTCGGGATCAAAAGAAATAAACAGGTAATTCGGGAACAGGGGCTCATTGACCGTCACACGTTTGCCGCGAACCACTTTTTCAATATTCGCCATCGGTGTCAGGCATTCCACCTGCTGCCGCTGCAAATGTTCCATTGCCCGCGGAAGTTGTCCGCGTTTGCAGTACAATAAATACCAATCCTTCATTACGCTATCCAACACAAACGGGGGCTTATATAAAGCCTGATAATAACAAATTTGTTTTACTATGAATGCAACAAATGGTGATTTAAGACAAATGAGTGTGAATTCAGTCCCTTATTTGAGTTGCTTTTTACCGTAGAATGATGTCATTTAATGAGTTATAAACTAATTATCATATTTATAATGACAGAATAATAAGGGCAATGTCGATGGACATTTTTTTACTCAGTAACGGCAAACTTTCCGGTAATCCGCAATGGCTCAGCTATGCACAGGAGCGCATCCGGGCAATGATAAAAACCCGCGGGATCCGCTCTGCGGTACTGATTGCATATGCCGTTATCCGTGCAGATCACGACCAGCGTGCCCGTGAACTTTCCGAAGCGCTGGGCATTGATGTTACCTGCATCGAACATTTTGATTCCCCGGTTCAGGCTGTCGAAAATGCGGAATGCATTCTTGTCAGCGGCGGAAATACCTGGCTGCTGAATCAGTTACTGCATGAGAATGGCCTGGTTGTGCCAATCCAGCGCGCGGTTCGTGAACGGAATATTCCGTATATCGGCTGGAGTGCCGGGTGTAACGTTGCCACGCCGAGCATCCGGACCACCAATGATATGCCGGTACGTAACTGTGTGGTGATGCCGTCTCTGGGGCTGTTCCCTGTTCAGATTAACCCTCACTATATTGATGCGGTCATCAGCGGCCATATGGGTGAAACCCGTGATGAGCGGATTGCGGAATTTTGTGCCATCAATCCGGATGAGATTGTTGTGGCGCTGCGTGAAGGCAGCGGCTTCCATATCACCGGAAATGAGCTGCACTACTTCAGCGGCAAAAATGAAGGATTCAAACTCTTTCAGCACAACAAAACATTCCCGGAACAATTTGATACCAGCTCCCTGGCAGACCGGGTTCCGTTCCGCTGCTGTTGATCCCTGTACTTGTAACAGTGGGCGGGATTCCTATAATGGAGTCCCTTCCACCTGCTGACAGATTAATAACATAATGAAATATCGGGACCTGAGAGATTTTCTCACCATTCTGGAAAGTCAGGGCGAGCTTAAACGGATCAAAACTGAAGTCGATCCTTACCTCGAAATGACGGAAATTGCTGATCGCACACTGCGTGCTGGCGGCCCTGCATTGCTGTTTGAAAATCCGAAAGGTTATTCAATGCCGGTGCTCTGTAATCTGTTCGGCACAACCAAACGGGTTGCGATGGGAATGGGGCAGGAGGATGTCAAAGCACTGCATGATGTCGGTAAACTGCTGGCTTTCCTGAAAGAACCGGATCCGCCGAAAGGGTTCCGTGATCTTATCGATAAGCTGCCGAAGTTTAAGCAGGTTCTCAATATGCCGACCAAACGGCTGAGCTCCGCGCCGTGTCAGACGCATGTTTTCACCGGCGATGACGTGGATCTGACAAAAATCCCGGTTATGCACTGCTGGCCGGATGATGCGGCACCGCTGATTACCTGGGGACTGACCGTCACCCGGGGGCCGTTTAAAGATCGCCAGAATTTAGGTATTTACCGCCAGCAGGTTCTGGGGAAAAACAAACTGATTATGCGCTGGTTATCGCATCGCGGTGGTGCACTCGATTTTCAGGAATGGTGTCAGGCACATCCGGGGGAACGTTTCCCGGTTGCAGTGGCTCTGGGCGCTGATCCTGCGACAATTCTCGGTGCGGTGACGCCGGTTCCGGATACCTTATCCGAATACGCCTTTGCGGGGTTACTGCGCGGTAATAAATCCGAAGTGGTGAAATGCATTTCTAATGACCTGGAAGTTCCTGCCGGTGCTGAAATTATCCTTGAAGGGTATATTGAGCCGGGCGAAACCGCACCGGAAGGGCCGTACGGGGATCATACCGGTTATTATAATGAAGTGGATTATTTCCCTGTCTTCACGGTCACACATATTACCCAGCGTGATGAACCTATCTATCACTCAACCTATACCGGTCGTCCGCCGGATGAGCCGGCAACTCTGGGTGTGGCACTGAATGAAGTGCTGGTGCCGATTCTGCAGAAACAGTTCCCTGAAATTGTCGATTTTTATCTGCCGCCGGAAGGGTGTTCATACCGCCTGGCCGTTGTCACCATGAAAAAGCAGTATGCGGGACATGCAAAGCGGGTCATGATGGGAGTCTGGTCGTATTTACGGCAATTTATGTACACTAAATTTGTCATTGTCTGCGATGATGATATCAATGCCCGTGACTGGAATGATGTGATCTGGGCGATCACCACCCGGATGGATCCGGCCCGGGACACTGTCATGATGGAGAATACCCCGATTGACTATCTCGATTTTGCATCTCCGGTATCGGGGCTGGGGTCGAAGATGGGACTGGATGCAACAAATAAATGGCCTGGCGAAACCTCGCGCGAGTGGGGCAAACCGATTGTTATGACCGATGAAGTCAGACAACGTGTTGACGCCATATGGGACGAATTAAATATTCTCGATAATTGAGGGAGCACATGGCAACGTTAAACTGCAAAGTTACCTCTGTTGAATCTATAACGGATACGGTATACCGCATAAAATTATTACCGGATGGTGATTTTTCATTCAAAGCCGGGCAATATCTGATGGTGGTGATGGATGAACGGGATAAGCGCCCGTTCTCAATGGCATCCGCGCCGTCATCCCGGCAGGAAATTGAGCTGCATATCGGAGCATCCGAATTTAATCTTTATGCGATGGCGGTGATGGACCGGATCCTGGATAACCGCCGGGTGACCATTGATATCCCACACGGCAAAGCCTGGTTCCGGGAAAACAGTGACGCACCGATGCTCCTGATTGCCGGAGGAACCGGTTTTTCTTACACCCGTTCTGTTCTGCTGGCGGCACTGGAAGAAAATCCGCAGCGTGATATCACGTTTTACTGGGGTGCCAGAGAGCATGTTTATCTCTATGACCTCGGTGAATTGCAGGCTCTCGCCGAAACACATCCGAACCTGAAAATTATCCCTGTTGTTGAACAGCCGGATGATACCTGGCGCGGGCGCACCGGTACTGTGCTCAGTGCGGTGCTGGATGATTTTGGTTCACTGGCCGGAAAAGATATCTATATTGCCGGTCGTTTTGAAATGGCCAAAATCGCCCGCGAACGTTTCTGCCAGGAGCGTGGTGCAGATGCCGGCCGCCTGTTTGGTGATGCATTCGAGTTTATTTAAAGAAAATCCCGCCCCCTGACGGCGGGAGTATGCTGATAACAGGTCAGCTAAACAGTTAAAGCAGTATCAGCGACGTATTGTGCCGTGTGATGAAGCAGAAAACGTCGCTGTTATTTATAACGTTCTCAGTGATCAGCTGCGGACACGTTCAATCACGGTTGCTATCCCCTGACCGAAACCAATACACATCGTTGCCAGGCCGAACTGCGCATCCCGCTGCTCCATGACCGTCAGCAGTGAATTGATAATCCGGGTGCCGGAACAGCCGAGCGGATGCCCGAGTGCAATCGCGCCGCCATGCAGATTCACTTTGTCATCATAACAGTCAGATAATCCCATACCTTTCAGGCAGGCAAGTGCCTGTGCCGCAAATGCTTCGTTCAGTTCGATAACATCAATATCTGCCAGCGTCAGCCCGGCCTTTTTCAGAACTGCCTGTGTTGCCTGTACCGGTCCGTATCCCATCAGTGCCGGTTCACAGCCGGTAACACTCATCGCCTGAATCACCGCCCGCGGAGATAAACCATGCTCACGGGCATAGTGCTCCCCGGCCAGCAGAGTTACGGATGCACCATCTGAAATTGCTGAGGAATTACCAGCGGTGACTGTGCCGCTGATCGGATCAAATACCGGACGCAATGACGAAAGTTCAGCAAGACTGCCGTTATCGCGTACGGTTTCATCCCGGGTGGCAATGACAGGTACTCCGGCCTGGTTATGACCCTGAACCGGATGGATTTCACGGCTGAATCTGCTATCACGGAATGCCTGTGCGGCCCGCTGATGTGAACGCAGAGCAAATTCATCCTGTGACTCACGGCTGACAGAAAACTGTCGTGCCAGTGCTTCGGCTGTCAGCCCCATCATGCCGGACGCTTTGGCCGTGTGCAGTGCGGCAGCCGGATTGATATCGATACCCTGTGTCATCGGGATATGACCCATATGTTCAACACCTCCTGCAAGTGCCAGTTTACCGTCACCGGTCTGAATCTGGCGGGCGGCATCATGCAGGGCCTGCATTGATGAACCGCACAGGCGGTTCACAGTGACGGCAGGCACGGTGTGCGGGATCTCTGTCAGCAGGGCGGCATGACGGGCTATGTTAAACCCCTGTTCCCCGGTCTGCTGCACACACCCCCAGATAATGTCATCAATATCGGCTGCATTGATATTGTTACGCTTTATCACTGCACTCATCACTTCTGCTGAGAGTGTGTCCGCACGGACATGCCGGAATATACCGTTTTTTGAGCGGCCCATTGAGGTGCGGAGACCATCAATTATCATGACTTTTTCCATATAAACCTCACTGTGCAGTAACAGGGTGACTATCCGGTTGCGGATAATAAGGAGTGTTATTAACAGCATGTGCCCGCAGACTGTCCGGAATGGTATAAAGCGGACCCAGTGTGCTGTATTGCTCTGCTTTTTCACAGAAAGCGCGGGTGCCGGTATCATCCAGATAACGGAAAATACCTCCCCGGAACGGCGGAAAACCAAGGCCGTAGACCAGAGCCAGGTCTGCTTCTGCCGGGCTGCTGATAATGCCTTCCTCGTAGCAGCGGATAACTTCGTTCACCATCGGAATCATCAGGCGGTCGATAATCTCGTCTGCAGTAAAGTCACGGGGCGTGCGTCCCAGTGGTGCAAGCACTTCTTCGAGCTGCTCATCGGGCTGTTTCTGCAGGTGGCCTTTGCCGTCATCAGTATGGCGGTAAAACCCGAGGCGGCTTTTTTGCCCCAGCCGTTTCAGTCCGGCAAACAGACTGATGACATTGTGCTCTTCAACGACCATCCGGCCCGGATAGCCCTCAGCCATCACATGCTGTACATGATTAGCCGTATCCAGTCCGACAACATCGAGCAACAGCGCCGGTCCCATCGGCCAGCCGAATTCCTGTTCCATCACACGGTCAACCGTTTTAATATCCGCTCCGCCGGAGACCAGCAGAGAAAAGGCGTTCAGATACGGAAACAGTACCCGGTTGATAAAGAATCCCGGACAATCTCCCACCACAACCGGTGTTTTTCCCATTTTGTGGGCGTAGTGCACCACAGCGGCGATTGTATCGTCTGAGGTTTTCTCTCCCCGGATCACTTCAACCAGCGGCATTTTAGGTACGGGATTGAAAAAATGCATTCCGCAGAAATTGTGCGGGCGTTTCAGCGCCTGAGCCAGTTCACTGACAGGGATCGAAGAGGTGTTTGATGTCAGAATGCAGTGTTCACTAACCTGTTGTTCAATATCTGCCAGCACTTTTTGTTTGATGGCTTTGTTCTCAACAACCGCTTCAACCACTATATCGCAGTCACTGAGTTCATTATCATGGCGGACAGGGTGGATAGCGGCGCGTATTCCGGCGGCCTGAACCACGGTCATTTTTCCTGACTGACACTGTTTTTCCAGCAATTTTACGGCTTCATCAATACCGGCCTGCAATGCGGCGGGCTGAATATCTTTCAGGTGTACCGGAATACCGCTGTAAGCTGACTGGTAAGCAATACCGCCACCCATAATACCGGCACCGATAACAGCGGCCTGTTCCGGGGCATCACGTAATACCGTCTGCTGGCGGGTAAGGCCTTTAACATATTGTTCATTCAGGAAAAGTGAGACCAGAGCCCCGGCGGTGAGTGTCCGGGTCAGTGGTATAAAATGCGCGGTTTCGCAGCGCAATGCTTCATCGCGCGGGAGTTTCGCTCCGGCTTCAATTCCGTTTACTGCAGCCATCGGCGCCGGGTAATGTTTTTCTGCCTTTTGCCGGACAAGGGCTTTGGCGGTGATAAAGCTCATCTGTAATTCTGCAGGGTGCAGCTGTAACGCCGCTTTTTTCTGCTGCCGTCGTGCCTGCCAGTTAATCCGGCCACTGATCGCCTGCTCCAGCAGCATCAGTGAACCGTTAATCAGTTCATCATCCTGCACAATACCGTCAGCCAGACCGAGTTTCAGTGCTTCACCGGCAGTCACGATTTTTCCCTGTGTGATCAGTTCAAGGGCATTGTCGCAGCCAATCAGGCGGGGCAGACGGACTGAGCCGCCAAAGCCCGGCATTATGCCGAGTTTGGTTTCCGGCAGGCCGATACGCAGATCGTCGGTGGCGAGGCGGTAGTCTGTTGTCAGTGCGCACTCACACCCACCGCCGAGTGTGAATTTCCGCAGTGCGGTGACAGTAGGCACGGGCAGATCTTCAATCCGGTTAAACAATCTGTTGGCAAAATTCAGCCATTCAGTCAGCTGTTCCGCCGGCGCATTAAACAGAGTCAGAAATTCTGTAATATCCGCCCCCAGGATAAAGCTCTCTTTGGCGGAGGTAATAATCAGGCCTTTCAGCTGCGGTGTTTGTTCAAGGCAGGCAACGGCTTCATCCAGTGAGGCAATTGTCCGGGTATCCAGTTTGTTTATCGCTCCCTGCGCATCAAAAACAAGTTTTGCAATTCCTTCTTTTTCCCAGCTGACCTTCATTGATTCACTGTGATAAAGCATACGGTTCTCCTTAAATATTGCATCGCTCCGGTAAAGGATGAGAACACCATGTGGTATGACCAGATGAAGTAATTGTGATTTTTTTGTTAACGAAAGCAAATGAAATGATGATTTTTTGCGCTGAAGATCACGCAAAATGTCTCAATATGCAGAAACAGAAAAGAAAAACGTCGTGACGCGCCGAAGATTCCCGGTAAATAACCGGGGATGACATAGCCTGCCATATCCATAATCGCGGAGATCATGCTAAGCTTTTGTCACTATCATAATGAAAAAAGGTCAATTCCCATGGAAAAAATGGCATCCCTCTACCGTGAGCACATCGCAACATTATTACAGCGGACCCGCGATATTCTTGCGCGTGAGAAACTGGATTCGTTACTGATCCACTCCGGTGAACCGATACGCATTTTTCTCGATGATCGCGATTATCCCTTTAAAAGTAACGTGCATTTTAAAGCATGGGTGCCGGTAACTGATGTACCGCATTGCTGGCTGTGGACTGATGGTGTGAATAAACCGAAATTATGGTTCTATTCTCCGGTTGATTACTGGCACAGTGTTGAGGCGTTACCTTCTTCTTACTGGACAAACGATGTTGAGGTTATTCATCTGAAGAATGCCGGTGATATTGCCTCCATGCTGGCATCACAGGATAAAACCCGCACTGCGTATATCGGGCCGAATACCGATCGTGCCGCAGCGCTGGGGATCAGCAGCAATCATATTAACCCGAAAGCGGTGCTGGATTTCTTTGCGTTTCATCGTTCATATAAAACAGATTATGAACTGGCCTGCATGCGTGAAGCACAAAAAATGGCGGTTAACGGGCATCTTGCCGCACATGAGGCTTTTTTATCCGGCCTGAGTGAATTTGATATCAATATGGCTTACCTGATGGCAACCGGCCATCGTGATACAGATGTGCCGTATGACAATATCGTTGCTATTAATGAAAACGCCGCTGTTCTGCACTACACCAAACTGAATAAAAACGCACCGCATACACGGCACAGCTTCCTGATTGACGCCGGGGCGGAGTTCAACGGTTATGCCGCAGATTTAACCCGGACGTATGCTGCTGATGCTGACAGTGATTTCGCGGAGCTGGTCTCTGATCTGAATGATGAACAGCAGTCACTGATCGGTGGTATTAAAGCCGGGGTCCGCTATACCGATTACCATATTCAGATGCATCACCGCATCGCGAAGCTGCTGAAAAAACATAAAATAATTACCGGAATGTCTGAAGAAGCCATGGTCAGTGAAGGGGTAACCACGCCGTTCCTGCCGCATGGGCTTGGCCATCCGCTGGGTCTTCAGGTTCATGATGCTGCCGGGTTTATGCAGAATGATCAGGGTGAGCATCTGGCGGCACCGGCAATGTATCCGTTCCTGCGCTGCACCCGTATTCTGGAGCCGCGCATGGTGCTGACCATCGAGCCGGGACTGTATTTTATTGAGTCTCTGCTGGCACCATGGCGTGAAGGTAAGTTCAGCCAGCACTTTGACTGGAAACGTATTGAGCAGTTTAAACCTTGTGGCGGTATCCGTATTGAGGATAACATTATTATCCATGACAACAGTGTGGAAAATATGACGCGGGATCTGAATCTGCCGTAATGAAATCGTACCTTATACCGGCTGAGCCGGTTATGTTTACTGAAGAGATAAAAAAAAGCCGTTTCATCACCCTGTTGCAGCATACGGACGGGGTGGATGAAGCAAAGCAATTTATTCAGTCTGTCAAAGATGAATATCCCGATGCCCGGCACCATTGCTGGGCATTTGTTGCGGGGCGTCCGGATGATTCTCAGCAACTGGGATTTTCTGATGACGGTGAGCCGACCGGAACAGCCGGTAAACCGATGATTGCACCGCTGCTCGGCAGCGGAATCGGGGAAATTACGGCGGTGGTTGTCCGCTATTTCGGCGGAATAAAATTAGGCACCGGCGGGCTGGTCCGTGCATACGGCAGCGGGGTTCAGCAGGCACTGAAACTGCTGGTAACGAAAACTAAAATCCCGCAGGTGATCTGTGAAATAACCTGTGATTACAGCTTTATCAGCCAGGCAGAATTAGTGGTCCGGCAGGTGGATGGTACGATAATCAACAGTGATTTCGGTTCGGATGTGACGTTACGTATTTCGATTCCTGCTACCTTACTGAGTGAGGTTAGTGATAAATTACGTGACCTGAGCCGGGGGATGTTTGAGCTTAAATGCCCTGATGACACCACCGGAAACTGATTTCTGAGGACTCTGCTGCAATGCATTTTCGCGCCATAACCCGTATTGTCGGGTTACTTGTCATTATTTTTTCTGTCACCATGATCATTCCCGGGATTGTGGCGCTTATCTATAAAGACGGTGCAGGTAAAGCATTCAGTCAGACATTCCTGGCAGCACTGATTATCGGTCTGCTGCTCTGGATCCCGAACCGCAATAAAAAAAGTGAGTTAAAACCGAAAGAAGGTTTTCTGATTGTGGTGCTGTTCTGGACGGTGCTGGGCAGTGTCGGGGCATTACCTTTTATTTTTTCTGAGCGCCCGAACCTGTCGGTGACAGATGCGTTTTTTGAATCATTCTCCGGGCTAACCACAACGGGTGCCACCACACTGGTCGGGCTGGATACGCTGCCCAAAGCGATTTTATTCTACCGGCAGATGTTGCAGTGGCTGGGCGGGATGGGGATCATTGTATTAGCCGTCGCTATCCTGCCGCTGCTGGGTGTCGGGGGAATGCAGCTGTACCGGGCGGAAATGCCGGGGCCGCTGAAAGATAATAAAATGCGCCCGAGGATTGCGGAAACAGCAAAAACGCTCTGGCTGATTTATGTGTTCCTCACCATCGTCTGTGCAATAGCCCTTTGGTTTGCGGGGATGGATGTTTTTGATGCGATATCCCACAGCTTTTCCACTATCGCTATCGGCGGGTTTTCCACTCATGATGCCAGTATCGGTTACTTTAACAGTCCGGCAATCAATACCATCATTGCCATTTTCCTGCTGATCTCTGGCTGTAACTATGGCCTGCACTTTGCGGTACTTACCGGGCGCAGCCTGGGTGTTTACTGGCGGGATCTGGAATTCCGGATGTTTATTTCCCTCCAGCTTGTGCTGGTCGTGATCTGTGCGTTGGTTTTGTGGAAGTTTGATGTCTATGCTACGGAGGGACAAACCCTCAACCAGGCATTTTTCCAGGTTGTCTCGATGGCGACAACAGCCGGCTTCTCCACTGACAGTTTCTATAAATGGCCGTTATTCCTGCCGATGCTGTTGCTGTGTGCGGCATTTGTCGGCGGATGTGCGGGGTCAACCGGCGGTGGTCTGAAGGTTATCCGTATTATGCTGCTGTTCCTTCAGGGCGCACGTGAACTGAAACGCCTTGTGCATCCGAATGCGGTTTATACTATCAAACTGGGCCGCAGGGCATTACCGGAACGCATCATCGAAGCTGTCTGGGGATTTTTCTCGGCTTATGCACTGGTCTTTGTGGTCAGTATGCTGTTACTGATAGCGACAGGCGTTGATGAGTTTTCTGCTTTCTCAGCAATATCGACCACTCTGAATAACCTGGGGCCGGGGCTGGGAACACTGGGGGAGAACTTCACAACCCTGAATCCGGCCGGAAAATGGATACTTGTCGTGACGATGTTATTTGGTCGTCTGGAAGTCTTTACTTTGCTGGTATTACTGACGCCGACTTTCTGGCGTGATTAATGGAGTGTTTCATGTCGTACTTGTTGCTTTATTCCGGCCATGACGGGCAGACAAAAAAAATCATTACTGAAATTGCCCTGCATTTGCGCAAAGCAGGGGCGGAGTGTGACGTCCGCTCTCTGCAGGATAATCAGCCGCTGAATCTGGCGCCGTATGAGAAAGTGCTGGTTGGGGCATCTATCCGCTACGGTCACTTTAACCGGGCGCTGAATAAATTCGCGAAGTTGCATGCGGTACAGCTGAATCAGATGAAAACCGCATTCTTTGGTGTGAACCTGACTGCCCGTAAACCGGAAAAACGGACACCGGAGACAAATGTGTATGTCCGGAAATTCCTGGCCGCGACCCCCTGGAAGCCGACCGCCTGTACTGTATTCGCCGGGGCATTGCTGTATCCGCGTTACGGTTGGTTTGACCGGATGATGATCCGCCTGATTATGAAAATGACAAAAGGTGAAACGGATACCACCAAAGAAGTGGAATACACGGATTGGCAGCAGGTTGAAGCATTTGCTGCAGAGTTTGTTCAGATTTAAAGCAAATCACCGGCGTTTTGCCGGATAAAACACCGTTGTGGTGAAAAAAGTGGCAAACAGAAAAAAAGTTGAAATAAATACTTGCGTGATCTCAGCGAGTGTCTATAATGCGCCACCACTGACACGGAACA